>ERZ857882.1672-NODE-1672-length-25222-cov-4.558907_pt1 | contig 25222 bp, 25 predicted proteins | sample MGYA00519697_ERZ857882 | MGnify/ENA primary metagenome ERZ857882 (study PRJEB31778, sample SAMEA3449373) | human gut metagenome | biome: human gut; feature: human-associated habitat; material: faeces | place: United Kingdom | collected 2010/2012 ...
GGCTGGAACTGAATATTCAACTCCAGTCCGTATAGTACAGAGGCTCCATGTCAGAATTGGATCATCATGATGCGGTGTGGAAAGATTTTGTTTTTGTCGCTCGGTTTTCGTTGGCATATCCAAAGATGGTGTGCCCCATAGCCGAACGTGAAATACTCGTCAAGCCGGGTCTCTTTCTTTAGACTCTCCATGCTTGTGCGAAGTTCGTTTTCGTCTTTTGAAAAAAGAAGCGTGTTAATGATTCTGAAATATAGATTTGTCACTTCGCTGCAGTAAGGGCAAAAAGGGTGTTCAATCGTTACGTTCATAATTGTCATCGTTTAGTAGTGCATTAGTCATGATAGATTCTCCTTCCTGGTTGAAAATCTCAATAGTCGAGTAACCATCGTTTTCTTCGGGAAACAAAAGCTCGGAAGTATCACGCAAAGCCTCACTTCTTCCATGAGAAAGACGGCTGTCAATGATATTCGAAACATCTTTGCAACGCCAGGACCGGACGATTGCCTCTGCTTCCTCATAACTGTTGGCTTCCACAGTGAAATAGTCTCTTTCCCAACTTGTGACTTTACAGTCTTGATAAAATTCAAATTTTCCCATAAGCCATGTATTCTAACGTACTACTTCAACTATATCCTCAATCCTGCCATACAGTATTGAGCGTAATGCGGTTTTGTCTATGGCATAATATTCTTGGATATGCCCGTATTGTTTGACGAAATACCGTTTGAGAACGTCGGAAAAATCAAAATGATAACCGCTCAAGGCAATTCCACGTTTGAAATAGATGCTTTCCCACACGTTACGGGTAATCCAGTTCTTTTCTTCCCGGTTTAACTTGCCTCCGTTGTTCAGGTGTACCCGCAATTTGTAAACCTTGCTGTCCTGTAATGTCGCCAGTTCGGGAATATCCCATTTGACGAATTTTGTTGCTATCTGTGTCATACGTTTGCTATCGTTTAATCATGGATAATCACTTCATCACGGTATTCTGAAATTTCCTTGCCGCTTTCAAGGCGGACAACTATGGTGTTACCATAGTTGCCCACGATTGTACCTTCCGTGTAACCTTTGTATGGATTGAGCAGTGTGCAAGACAAACCGATAATATCGCTGTCTTCTTCGTATTCGTACATAGTGAATGCGTTTTTAGGTTACAGCTTAATGTCCCACTTGCCTTGCGAGAATATCCGAAAGCTCACGTATTCGTCCTCTAACTCGTATGTCAGTATGCGGATATAGATTTTATCTTTGGCTTCCAAAGAAGCTACCAGTTCGTCGATTTCTTTTTCTGGGTATTCCCAACGGGAAGAAAATTCTGCATCTACAGTGTCGCCATACCGATTGACAAAACCGTTGAAATTATCGTCCAGAAATGCCTCTATTTTATCGAGGTCTTGCTTGTTTTCCGTACTTGCGTGAAAAATGTTTGTTGCATAGTTCGCCATAATCTTAAATTTTGAGTTTTCTTTTTTCCCTCTTGTAGCATCAGCTACTTTCGGGCTTGATTTAATTATGTCGCTTCAAAAGGTGACATGGCTCTTTATGCAGGGTTTCACAACCAAATACTACCTCCGCAAAGCGGAGCGTGGAGATTTTGTCGTGAACCGTCAGGCTGTGACCTTGCATACAAGAAAGACATGTCAAGTACCTTTGCGACACAATTCATATCAGACAGCCCGAAAGCGGATGTGCGAATACAGGGAAGAGAAGATCTCGTGTAAAAGGTTGATGGTTTATAAAAAGGGAGTTGCAGCGAAAAGAAAAATATGCCGTGGAATCTTTTTTTCTTTTGGCTGCACAATGGGACCAGAGTGTTTTACGAAGTTCGGGAAAAGGTTTAGTTTAGTCCATTAGCCTATATATATGCTAAATCAAAGTAAACTATATTTAGGCAGACAAATTTGCCTGCCTATAAGTTTTTCCTTATCTTTGTATGAATTAAAGAAGGCTTGCTTTTCTTTTGGCTGCAATGGTTCTTGGAAGTTCAAATACAACCGTCGGACGAGGAAAAAAATTCTGGTAGGAAGCTGGTTCAAGAAGTCCCGATTATAAGTAAGTGCAAGGAAAGAAACAGAGTGAAAACAAAAAATCGGGAAATGCCTTTAATTAGCAATTTTGTTTCTTATTTGTTCCTCAATTAAAACTATAAAATTTTCAACACACTGAATTTCAAATCATTATATATACTATTTTTGAGAGATTGGATTTATTGCCAATATTTTTTCAATGCAGTGAAAGGAGCGTATGTCCGATATCCATGGGTGGTCCAGGTCTCTTATATTATTGTGGCGCTCTGTATATTGGCTGTTGGGGTGTTGGCGGTGTTTATGTCTTGGGATATATATATGCGAAAGAAAAATGCACGGCGGTTCAATGAGCTGAAATCGAAATACTATGGCGTTTTAAGCGATATAGCCAAAGCGGATCGGGTGTTGGAACGGTCTGAAATATATGCGATGCTCAGACCTGAACAGGTGGCAGAGACCAGTTATGCCTACAGAATCAAATGGATCGAGCTGTTTATATTGTTACGGGCAGATACCGATATGCAGTAGCCTGCGATTACCAATATGCGTAATGCCATGGAGGTGCTAGGTTTGAGCGAATTTATGGAAAACAGGCTAATCTATGGCAGGGATAAAGATAAATTGAGGGTGATTCAGGCTGCCCGACTGTTGGATATGCAGTTGCCAGACAGTGTTATGGCAAGCTTTGTCAATAATCGTGATGTACGCTTACATAAAGCTGCCCGATTTTATTATATGTTGATCAATAAAGATGATCCCTATCTGTTTTTCGAAAATGACAAGATGAATGACCGATTCTCGGTGTGGGATAAGTTGGAGTTTCATCAACTGTTTGCAGACTGTCACGAGGCAGGGAAAAAGCTGCCCTCGTTTATTCCGTTGATCCGTCAGTTGTCTAACCCCGAGATAGCGGCATTTTTTATCAAGGAGACAGCCTATTGGGGTAGCGATGTCGAAGTCGGGTACTTGGAAGAGTATTTCGACTCTCCGGATCAAAATTTTAGAAAAGCTGCATTTGAAGGTATGGGCTTGCGTCGTTTTGTCGCCGCTGAAGAGAAGATGAAAGCCTGTTTTTATAATCAATCCGAGTCGATCAAAAGAGTCATTTTGGGGAGTATCCTGTCGATTCGCTCCGGAAAATCTGCCACGTTTATTAAAGAGGTGTTTGATACCTCTGCCTCCCGATTTACCAAACGTACCGCATTGTATTGCCTGTGGTATTATGGCAATACGGGGAAAGAGTTGTTTATGGAGATGAAAAAAACAGCATCGGAAGATGACCTCGTGTTGTTTAATCAAGTGGAAAGAACTTCAGATCAAGAACCTTCACGCTCATATCTGCCTGTATGAAAGAGTATATCATAGAATTTTATGGGCTGACCATTTTCGTCTATTCCATTGCCTTGATCATTTCGTATGTCGTTTTGATCTGGTTGGCGGAAATCTCGATCATGCGTAGCAGAACCTCCTTTGTGGAGTCTTATGCTAAAAAGATTATCACCCGAAGCCCTTATACACCAGGTGTTTCGATTGTCGCTCCGGCATACAACGAGGAACGCACCATTGTTGATAATGTCAATTCACTGTTGGGACAGGATTATCCAAAGTTCGAAGTGGTCATCGTCAATGACGGTAGCAAGGATTCGACATTGGAAAAATTGATCGACAATTTTAAGTTGGTTGAGATTCCGTTTGATTACGTGGAGCTGATCAAGACCAAACCCTTTAAGAGGTTGTTCAAATCGACAGATCCGAAATTTGACAAATTGATCGTTGTAGATAAAGTCAACGGCGGTACCAAAGCCGATGCAGTCAATGCGGGACTGAATGTCGCTTCGTATCCCTATTTCATCAATACGGATGTGGATTGTATTTTAGCTCGTGATGCCATTTACCAATGTATTTTGCCGGTTTTGGATAAGGAGCATGTCATTGCGGTCAGCGGAGCCATGGCGATGTCGAACGGCTGTAAAATGAAAGATGGGCAAATCGAAGAGGCCTATCCTCCACATGCTCTGATTCCGCTGTTTCAGACACTCGAATATATGAGGTCGTTCCTGATCGGCAAAATGGGGTGGTCAGCCATCAATTCGATGCCGAACGTCTCCGGTGGATATGGCATGTTTGACCGAAAGATTGTGATTGCTGCCGGAGGTTACAGTCCGGATTCTTTTGCTGAAGACATGGATATGCTGGTCCGAATGGTCGGGTACTGTTGTGACTTTTCGTTGCCGTATCAGGTGATCCAAATTCCGCAAACCTGCTGCTGGACCGAAGGGCTCCGAATATCAAAGTGCTTTCACGTCAACGTATCAGATGGGGCAGGGGGTTGATCCAGACTTTTGCCCAGCACAAACGGTTTTTATTCAATAAAAAATATCGGCAGCTGGGACTGGTGACGTTGCCGTATTTGCTGATATTCGAGTTTTTTGCCCCAATGATTGAGTTTGTGGGGATCCTTACTCTGATTTTCCTTGCATTTACCGGAGCGGTTAACTGGAATACGGCGATTGTTATCTTTTTGGCGATTTATGCCTTTTGTCTGACCCTCTCTATGGTGGTCATCTTCTATGATTATACCCTCGGTGGCTCCTACAAAAAATTAAAAGCCTATCTCTGGATTTTGTTGGCAGCCATGTTGGAGCCATTTATCTATCATCCGATGGTTGTATTCTTTTCGTTAAAAGGCTATTGGAACTATTTTATTAAAAAGAAAGCCGTATGGGGAGAAATGACTCGCAAGGGTTTTTCCGCAGAGGTAAAAAACAGTTGATTATGAATTCAAAAACACTCTTCCCCCTTCATAATAGATGGAGTTACCGTATGCGTATCCTCTCATTGGTACTGATGCTTGGGCTGTTTTGTGCCGGAAATAGCTATGGTATCGGCAAAGACAAAAAGGTGGAACAATATGAAAAGTCAGTTAAAGATCTTTTTGTCGATGATCGATGGGAAGAGGGTATGAAAATTTTACGTGAAGGTTTGCGACTTTATCCCGAATCGTCCGAACTGAATGGGTTGGCTGGCAGTTATTATTATCAATTGAAAGACTATGACAATGCCCGTTATTTCCTTGTTCGGGCAGTCAAGGATACCCCCGATAATGTGAACGCAAAGAGTTTGCTGGTCAATGTCGAAGAGGAGACAGGCAATTATTCCAGTGCGATTTGTTATGTGAACGAACTTTTGGAGGTGACGCCATATTGGCCGGGATTGTGGAAAAGAAAGATCGGGTTGTATCGTCGTCAGGGCAATAATATTGAGGCTGACAGATTGTTAAAACGGTTGGTTCAGATCTATCCGAACGATACGACCATACGACAGGACTATTTGGATCGTCTCGAGGAAAACTATTTAAGAGAGCGCAAGGCAGGAGATAAGGTAGCGGCCATAGAGGCTTTGCAGGAGCTGTTGGCTAATGACAAGTCTCAAGAGGTGTATTATTTGGACTTGACCAATCTGCTGTTACAACAAGGCAGTCCGGAATCTGCCTTGCAAGTGGCTTCGGAGGGGGTGATCTCGTTCCCGACATCGATTCCTCTGATTTCAAAAAAAGCAGAGATTTTGTCCGGATTGTGTCGTTATCCCGAAGCGTTGGCCTTTTTAGAGAACCGGATGAGTGTGATCCCAAACAACGCTTCGTTGCAAAAACTCTATAATGCGATTATGGGGGAATATGCACGGTCCCAGCAGTCCGCTGAACCCTATCAGCTTTATGGAAGATTATATGCGCTTGAAAAAGATCCGGATGCCTTGAACTATCTGATTGATGTGTCGATCCGTAGCGGGCGGGAAGAAGATATGAAGAAGTATCTCGCAGAGGCTCGGCGTATGTATGGCGATTTGCCGGAACTGCGATACAAAGAGTACGATTTCTATAAACGTCAGGGCAGTCCGAAAGCGGTGTCTTTACTTGAGGAGTTGTATGACCGCTATCCCGATAATGCGGATATTGTCGAAGAGTTTTGTGCTTTGAAATATGCACAAGCGGAGGATTTGCGGGCAGACGGCTCCTATACAGAAGCGGTCAAATGGTTCATGTTTGTATCACAAACTACGCGTGATACGACGTTGAAAGTGTCAGCTTTGAAAAAAGCGTATGCGGTTAATCTGTTCCTGAAGCAGTATGATGCGGCGGGGGATGTGCTCGAATCGCTGAACAGATATATTGGGCATGAAGAATATGTGGTACGAAAGGCTGAGATCCTGAATGAGCGAGGTGATGTTTCGGCTGCGTTAGACTATTTGTACGATTATTGGCAGCATCCGGATCCTCAATCGGATCGAGCATATGTTGCTACGATTTATGAGGAGACGGCACTCCCCTATATTAAACAATTAATGGAATCGGGGGATCTGAGACAAGCGGGATCTGAGAGTCGGCGTTTGTTGGAGGTGCAGCCTCTGTCTGAGACAGGTGTGCAATATGCGATTGCCAGTTATGACCGGCTGGGTGATCAAGTGATGTCGGATTACTATCTGCAATATGGATTGCAACAGTTCCCGGGGCATACCTATTTCATTGAAAAAAAGGCCGGACTTTTATATGCAGACAAACAGTATCAAGAGGCTATCGATTTGTTGCGGCCAGTGGCCGATTCTCTTCCCGGCAATCAAAACATTGTATCCTCCCTATCGGCCAGCAGTGAAGCAAATGCCTATAATCTGATCAAATTGAGACAATACGATGAGGCAATGGCTTCGATCGATACGGCTTTGGTTTACGACCGGAATAATCATCGTCTTTATTATGCCAAAGGGGTGATTTATGAGAAACAGGGACTGTATGATTCTGCCTATGTTTATCAAAGCCAGTACAAACCTGATATCACAGAGGCGAGAGATTTCAAACGTCATTTGATCGCTTTGGAACGCCGGGAAATGAAGAATGAACTCTCTATGGGCGTCATATTCGGTGGCTATTTGAATGGTCGCTCGATCGCTCCTGTCATGGATGTGAGTTATGCCTATACCTATAAGAAAAATCAGTTCTTTTTTAATCCTGCCTATACGGCCCGTGAGGATCTTGTCGATGAATCTGGCGTTAATGTTCCGGGAGGTCAAGCGGTACGGTTGGTCGCTGGATGGGGTAGGCGACTCTCTTCGAGATTGGCCTCTGCTCTGTATGTGGGATGGTCCAATGAGTTTTTCCCAACACTTTCGGTGGATGTGTCTGTCGGATACGATTTAAAACGAGATTGGAATCTCAATTTTAGCGCAGGGTACAGATCTTTAAATCAGGATCAAATTGACTATCGTTGGGAGGAGACAACGGATCCAGAATCTGGTGTTACGGAAGGAATGTGGGTGCCAGAAAATAATGGACGGAAAAAGGAGACACTGTTGAATGTCGGTATCGCTGCAACCAAATCTTATGAATTCCTGATTCTTACATTGAAAGGTGATTTTTTTGTCATGGGTAAACAGCCCTATTTCAATAGCGCAGTACAACTGAAGTACATTCCTGGAAATGATGGTGTCTCCTATGTGCGAGGGTCGGTAGGTGTCGGTACAGCTCCCGAATTGGATGTCATTGACTATGCGATGCCGGGTAGTTTCAGTAAGGTTAATGTGTTTGCAGGACTCGGTGCCGGATATTTGATCGGTAAACACATGTTGATCGGAGTCGATTTCCTGTACAGCACTCTATATACGCAAAATGGTATACGGATCGGAACCTATGACGATTATGTGAATGATATTCAGACCAAATACAAAAATATGTTCAGTATCTATAGCCATATTAGTTTTTATTTTTAGTACCCACATCGTTTGTCGGTTGAGTATGTGTTGTCCTGCAAAAAATATAGTTTATGAAGAAAAGGTTTAGTTGGGTCGTTGTATTGATTTTCTCTTTGGCCAACTGTTTTTGCCAACCGCAATCGCAGGACAATCAGTATGATTCTTATCTTGTATTGGCTGCGGACGAGGAGAGCGATGATGTGCGTTGGACAGACTATTTGCAGTTGCTGTTGGATCGTCGAGGAAAGAATCGGCTCCAGACCATCTCGGGTGAGGAAACAACATTGGAGATTGTCGTAGATGTGGATCCTGCCATGACGTCAGAGTATGCCGTTGTACGTCAGAAGGATCGTTTGACACTGCGGGCGAAAAATCCCGATTCGATGTTGTGGCTGTTGTACCAGTTTATAGCTTGGATCTCTCAATACGACGACCATTTGGAGGCTCTTGACCTTCCACCGGCTTTGTTGGATATGAATCGTACGTGTGAAGGAACATTTGCTTTTGAATATCGGGGAATCAACTCGCCGACCAACTCTGATCCCGATTTTATGGCTATCAATGCCTCGCATAATATTGACTACGATTGGGGCTTGTGGGGACATAATTTAAGAAAGGAGTTGGACGGTGAGGCCTCCGATGAGGTGTTTGCCTGGACTCAGGGGAAGAGAGATCGCCGTCAATTCTGCTTTTCATCGGAGGATTTGTACAACCGTTTGGTCGCCTATATTTTGGACAATTACGGCGATGGGACCGTAAAGAATGGACCAAATAAAGGACAGGTACAGGGAAGCCGCTTTTGTATCATGCCCGACGATCACAATATTGTCTGTCAATGTGAGAAGTGCCGGCAAGCAGGAAATACAGCCCAATCCGCAACGCCGGCAGTTGTGAAGATGATGCAAAAAGTGGCCGAGCGATTCCCAAATCATCGCTTTTTTACCACATCCTACCTTACGACAAAGAATCCTCCGTCGATGCGTATGCCTGAAAATACTGGAGTGCTCATCAGTGCAATAGATTTCCCACTCTCATATGGGTTTGAGTCCACTTCGCAGGCTGCAGACTTCGCTGCCAAAATCAAACAATGGCGTGCAGTGACTCCCAATATTTATGTGTGGGACTATATGAGAAATTTTGATGATTATTTGACACCTTCCCCGGTATTGGGTGTTCTAGAAAAACGGTTGGCATTTTTTAAGCAGCTGGGGGTGTCGGGAGTCTTTTATAATGGTAGTGGGTATGATTATGCCTCATTGGATGATGTGCAAACATTCGCCCTCGCCAGTATGTTAAAAAGCGATAGCCTGAGCTGGAGTTCGATTGTCAAAAAGTATCTCGATAAATTTTATCCACAATCCGGGGCATCTATTTACGAATATTGTCACACTCTTGAGGAGCGGGTTGCACAGAATCCGTTTGCTCTTGAATATTATGGTGGAATCGATGCTGCTATTCAAGCCTATCTGATACCGACTGAATTTGAAAATTTTTATACGCGTTTAGATGCTGTTTCCAAAAAGATCTCAGGGGATGAACGTGTACGGCTAAACCGTTTGCTGACAGCGTTTAATTATACCCTGTTGGAACTGATGAGAACTCCTAATGGATTGCCATACAATGCTGAAAAGGTTGAGGAGTGTTTGTGTAACTTGAGTGGTTATACAGCTTTCCCTGATATGAAATATTATAAAGAGGCGAACGGCGCACTCGCTGCCTATATCGACTCTTGGAATAGGTACAATGTATACATTGCCACTGATCATTCTCTGAAAACTGATTTTAAATTCTCTTCGACGGAGGCAAATGATCAACCGATTCCCCAGTTATCGGACGGCTTTCATGGATTCCCTTTGGATTATCATACCGGATGGTACCAGTTCCGAAATGGTGTAGTGGTTGGAGAATGCGAAGTAGGGGAAATGTGTACCATTGCTGTGTCGGGAGGGTTCTTGTATGCTCCCCAATGGAAAATCGATCTACCAGGTGAGGTGTATGTATTGGTTAACGATAAACGGTGTTGCGAAGGTTCGTTCGTTTCGACGCCCGTTCCGTTTTCAAAACAGTTCTGTCGTTTTGAGTTGCCAGTTGCGGCCGGTGCTCGTGTGAAAATAGTTGTGCAACCCTGCAAAACGACGGGATATTCCGTCGCTTGCGATGAAATAGAGATATATGAAAAGAGGTAATTTGTATAAGCTGCTGTTGATGGGGCTTGTGACAGGTGCGGTTGCTTGCTCGGGAAGAGTCGAACCTACATCTGTGTTTATTGAAGATCCTGTCAGACATTATTATCCAATTCGATTTGGAGATGAGCTGTGGATCGCATACGATGTTACCAATACTGGAGAAAATCCATTGATTATAAGTGAGATTCAAACTTCATGTGGCTGTATCGTGTACAATGATTCCAAACGGATTATTCCAGCGGGGAACAAAGAACGTCTGCTGTTTAAGTATGACAGTTTTAAAAATTTGGGTTATGCACGGCACCAGATTCGACTATACGGAAATTTTGATTCCAGTAGTGTGAAATTATTGGAATTTGATGTCAATGTGGTCCCATCCTCGGACTATGTGCGAGATTATGAAGAGGTCTATCTGGGAAAGATTCAGGCAAAGAAAAAAAATACAATTACCAAATCAGAATCGGACAACAAAGATATTTACTATGTCGATGGCGATTATTAGCGTAGAATGGCGTTGAAAATTGTTTGATCGAACTGTTGCTGATACAGCTTTTATAGTAGTGAAAACTGTTGCGAATCAGCGTGTTTTGGATGATTGAAGATGAAGGGTATTAGATCGTTTTGCCCTCCTCTAAAAAAAACTTTCTACGTGTAGATTGGGCAGTAAAAAATAACGCCCAAACCTGGGCGTGTAATATAATTCAAGTGTACACAATGTTTTCATGCGGTTACATAATGGCAAATGACGCAATTTAGAGCAGCAAGTTGCGTCACTTGCTTCAGTAAGATGGCATAAAATAACAGTATGTGTTATTTAAGCCTAACTGAGTCTAACTGAACAGGCTGTCTACAAACTCTTTGCGGTCGAAAACCTGCAACTGGTCAATGCCTTCTCCTACACCGATATAACGAACCGGAATTTTAAACTGATCGCTGATGCCGATGACTACACCGCCTTTGGCTGTGCCGTCCAGTTTCGTAATCGCCAATGAGGTGACTTTCGTCGCCTGGGTGAACTGTTTGGCCTGTTCAAATGCATTTTGGCCTGTCGATCCGTCCAAAACCAACATGACATCATGTGGTGCGTCCGGAATCACTTTGGCCATGACATTCCGGATTTTGGTTAGTTCGTTCATCAATCCGATTTTATTGTGCAGACGGCCTGCCGTGTCGATCAATACCACATCGGCATTATTCGCTACGGCTGAACGTAACGTGTCGAATGCGACGGACGCCGGATCGGAGCCCATCTCCTGGCGAATCATCGTGGCTCCTGCGCGTTCGGCCCATACGGACAGTTGATCGATTGCAGCTGCACGGAAAGTGTCGGCAGCTCCGATATAGACCTTCTTGCCCGCTTTGGTGAGTTTTGCGGCCAATTTTCCGATGGTTGTGGTTTTGCCCACACCGTTTACGCCAACGACCATGACCACAAACGGATTGCCGTTTTGACGTTCGAATGAAAGGGCCCCTTCGTTGTTGCGATTCTCTTCGAGCATGGCCGTAATCTCATCGCGCAAAATGGCATTCAATTCGGCGGTGTTCATATATTTGTCTGTAGCGACCCTTTTTTCGATCCGTTCGATGATGCGAACCGTGGTATCCACTCCTACATCCGAAGTGATGAGAATCTCTTCGAGGTTATCTAACACCTCGTCGTCCACCTTCGATTTGCCGGCGACAGCGCGAGCTAATTTGGAAAATACTCCCTCTTTGGTTTTAGCGAGGCCCTTGTTTAGATCCTCTTTATTCTCCTTTTTCGAAAAGAGATTGAACAGTCCCATATCGATTTGTGTTTTGGTCGTTTGTGTTTTCGGCCGGGGCCGCGTGTCTGACTCAGCAATTCCCACCTGTGGCGTGAGTTCCTATAAATGCTGGTTATATCTTGAAGAACATTATCTGGGTGCAGCATCTTTTATGTCGTCCAGCGTCATAATGTCTTCAAAAAAGCAGAAGTTTCCCAATAGGGGCAAACTCATAGCCCCAAAAATACAAAAAGCTCCTTAAAATTTTAAGGAGCTTTTTGTATTAAGATGCGTTTCGCCTATTTTTTAGCGAAGAAATCCTTAACCTGTTCGTTAGGAACGATCTCAGCCTTGAACGCGTAAGCGCCGGTCTTCTCGGATTTGACCATCTTAATACACTTGGTAAACGCTTTACCAGTGCCCGTTTTCAGTGTTGCGACTACTTTCTTTGCCATGATTCAACCTTATTTGATTTCGCGGTGAATGGTTACTCGTTTCAGGATCGGGTTGTATTTTTTACGTTCCATCCTGTCGGGGGTGTTCTTTTTGTTTTTCGTGGTGATGTACCGCGACATGCCAGGCAGACCACTCTCTTTCTGCTCAATGCATTCGAGGATTACCTGCACCCGGTTACCTTTTTTTGCCATGATGTTTCAGCTTTTTGATTAATAAACTTTGCGGGGTGCGGCAGCTTCCCGGAGGGCTACTGACAGACCTTTTTTGTTAATGGTTTTCATGCCGGCTGCGCTAACCTTGAGCGTAATCCATCGTCCTTCCTCTTCGCTCCAGAAGCGTTTGGTTTTCAGATTGGGATTGAAACGCCTTTTGGTCTTTTTGTTCGAGTGGGCGACGTTGTTGCCGACCTGCGCCACCTTACCCGTAATTTCACAAACTTTCATACGACTAAGCGTTTTTAAATGTGGTTACTCCAAAAGGAGCGACAAATTTAGAAAAAAATATCCGGATTCGCAATATTTAGCCGCGGAATCTATCTCTTAGCCTGCGATTTGTTTGTGGCGAAGCTCATGTAGATCGGTCGTCGAATCGGAAAGTAACAGCAAAATATCCCCTGAAGCCAGTTGAGTTTTGCCGCTCGGAATGAAGAATTGGCCCTGACGTTTGACCATAACAGCCAACGTGTTGTCGGGCAGATCGATATCCATAAGCCGTTCACCTTTGACCAGCATGGCGGGGGTGACATTCAGTTCGACCATGGTCGATTTGATCTCATCGGGCAACTCGATCCCGAACTCTTTTTTGGTGGGGGTAGCCACGCGCCCTAATTTGAGTAAAAGAGCCGAGTAATTGACCGTCGTGCCCTGTACCAGCAGTGAAAGAATCGTGATAAAGAAGACGATATTGAAGATGGTGTGGGCGTTCTCAAGTCCGGCGATGAGGGGGTAGGTGGCAAAGATGATGGGTACCGCTCCGCGCAATCCCACCCAGGAGACGTAGAATTTGGCCCGGGTGCTTATTTTGCGGAAGGGAAGCAGACAGAGCCAAACGCTAATCGGACGAGTCAACAGAATCATGGCGGCACCAACTAACAAGCCAATTCCTGCTACAGGTAGCAAATCTGTTGGATTGACCAAAAGCCCCAATGTAAGGAACATGATCAGTTGGAATAACCAGGCAAAACCGTCGAAGAAGGTTCGGATACTCTTTTTGTGCAGTATTTTGTGGTTGCCAATGACCAGTCCGGCCAGATAGACGGCCAGGTAGCCGTTCCCGCGGCACAGATCGGTAAAGGCGAAGATGAAGAATACGCAGGCCAATAGCAGAATGGGGTAGAAGGCTTCGTTGTCGATGTTGAGGCGATTGATAATGTAGAGGGCCAGTCTACCCAGCAGGTAGCCGAACAGTCCGCCAATAATAAATTGTTGCAACAGCATCATGATGGCCTGCGAGAAACTCATATCGCCGGATTGGATGATCTGAATCAACAGAATGGTCAGCATGTAGGCCATCGGATCGTTGCTTCCGCTCTCCAACTCGAGCATGGGACGCAGATTCTCTTTGAGTTTCAGTCCTTTTGAACGTAGTATTGAAAAGACAGAGGCGGAGTCAGTCGAAGACATGACCGCAGCGAGAAGCAGCGATTCGGTAAACGATAAACTCGGGATACCGGTTAGAACTCCCGATATGTAGTAAATAAAGGTTCCGGTGAGCAAAGCGGTCAGTAATACGCCTATGGTGGCCAGCATGATGCCGGGGCCAGCGATAGGTTTGATTTCGGAATATTTCGTATCCATTCCGCCGGAAAATAGAATGATGCTCAGTGCCATCATGCCAATGAATTGGGCGGCAGCGGAATTGTTGAATTGGATACCCAAACCATCACTCCCGAAAAACATGCCCACTCCCAAAAACAACAATAACATGGGAACGCCGAAACGGTATCCTGCTTTTCCGGCGAGAATACTGATAAATAATAAGATAGATCCTATTAACAGAATGTTTCCGGTGTCAATGGTCATAACGATTTGTGGGTATGCGTGTAATTAGAAATTTTGATCAGCAAAATTATTCTTTCAAAGATACATAAAAAACGTATTTACCGCTCCTTTTCGTGTCGTGTTGATTGAAATCCGGGAACGATTGTGAAGGTTTTTGCTGACAAAATGCGTCTGGGGAAATCGACATGGTGGTAATGGCGGATAGGCGGTTGTGACAGATTTGCGGATTAGGAAAGGAGTATCCGCTTATATCGCTCTTTTGAGGGGAACCGATTGAGTCTGTACGATCGGTGATCGGTGTCATCCTGTTTTAGGCCGTTTCTATTGGAGCTTATTTGACATTAAGCTCCAATAGAAACAAAGATAAATCCCCTAAAATGGAAGTGGTGAAATCGTTCTCCTGGTTCCCAATCATACATTGTCGCAGAGAGGTAGATCACCTAAGCCTAACAGCTGTAGACGCAACAAGTTTATGCAGTTTGACGATGCCCGTTCGATATTTTGGCTGCGTACCGAGCCAAAAACCATGCGCCGAGAAAAGACGCCGTTAGGAGTGGCTACGGCCATCCATACGGTTCCGACCGGTTTCTCCGGAGTGCCTCCGGTAGGACCAGCAATACCTGTGGTTGAGATGCCGTAGGTGGCACCAGTGGCACGACGAACCCCTTCTGCCATCTGTTCAGCGATGCTTTGACTGACAGCCCCATAGCGATTCAGACTCTCGGGATCCACACCGAGCAGGGCTATTTTGACTTCGTTTGAATAGGCTACGACACCACCTTTGAAATATTCCGAGGCTCCCGGCATTGCCGTAAACCGATGGGCTATATTGCCTCCGGTGCAAGATTCTGCGGTGGCAAGGGTCTCTCCACGAGTCTTCAACAGAGTTCCTGTTACTGATTCCAAAGAGTCATCTTCAGAACCGATAATGTAATGAGGAATTACTTTTGAGAGCTTTTCGATTTGGCTTTCGATCTCCTGTTCAGCCTTTTGTCGGTCGATTTCATATGCTGAAAGTCTCAGTCGAATACAGAGTGCACTAGGCAGATAGGCCAAATGCAGATATGGGGGCAGGGCCTCTTCCCATGATGCAATCGTATCGGCCAAGATCGATTCTGCCAGTCCGAATGTGATGATTGTGCGGTGGACATTGGCATCGAGTGCGAAATGTTTACGCAAACGGGGCAATACCTCATCTTTGACCAGTGCTTTCATCTCGAAAGGTACACCAGGCATGGAGATCAGAACTTTGCCGTCCCGTTCGAACCACATGCCGGGTGCAGTCCCATTCCGGTTCGGAAGTACCGTGCAGCCGTCGGGAACAAGAGCTTGCCCCTGGTTGAGCTCGGTAAACGCAATACCCCGCAGCGCCAATTGCTTGCCGACCATTTCGTAAACCTGCTCGTTACGTACCAATTTCATACCGAACATTTCGGCCAATGTCTTTTTGGTGATGTCATCTTTGGTCGGACCGAGTCCTCCTGTCATTAAGACAATGTCGGCACGTGACAGGGCGTCATTTACAGCTTGAACAATTTGTGCTGCATGATCTTGTACCGAGGTGATCTGAATGACTTTGATCCCATCATCTCCCAGTGTACTGCCTAACCAGGCTGAGTTGGTATCGACGACCTGTCCGATCAACAGTTCGTCACCGATAGTTATGATTTCTGCTTGCATGTTGTGTCAATCGTTTGTTCTGCAAAAGTAGTGATCGAATCAACTGTGTAATCCGTTTCAAGTAAAAAATATTAGCGATTTTCCGGAAGAAATTTTCATAGTAAAATGAACACGGGACGGTAATCCGACAGCAGCGATCGACTCTCTTTTGTGCGTAGCAGCATAGCGGTCGGCAATCCCGATCGGTAATGTTATCGAGGCAGAGTTATATTTTATTGGGTTATTGGGGAGGGATGAGAATATGCTTGTGTAAAAATGTGCCGTTTCATTGAATGGGGCTTTCAGGGATGACGACAAAGGAGAAAGAGCACAGAATGTGTACACGAAAATAAGTGATAGCGATAAACGCTGTTTATGAATGAAGAACAGGCACAAACCAATTTTCCCAATTTAGATGCACATTATTGTGCTCTCAAAAATGAAAAACGGCGCATTTGCGCCGTTTTATAATTGGTTGATTGGAAAGTCTCAGGGAATGTGATGCGGTCTGGTGGTGTTGCCGCACGCTGGCAAACATCAGGTTTGAATATCGAGGACAGCATCCTTAGGCTTGGGATGACTGTAGGCTTACCCTTGTTGTGGTCGAGAATCGAAATTTCTCTGGTGGGTCAAGCCGATACAACAGTGTGTATTTGTTGTCTTCTTCTTTGTTTCCGATTGCGCTAATAGGGCGAATGAGTTATTATCTGTAATAAGCTATTAATGCTTTGTCTTAAATGGATCAGCAGCTATCAATGTGTAGCCGTTAACAAGCGTAGTCTGTGTCGTTGTTCAACAAACAGTGCCCCGTTGTGGCAAAACGGCTATTCAGCAGACGATGCCTGGGAATTGGAGTCTGCATCAACTTGACTGGCTTCGGCCTCTTCTTTAGGAGCTTGTTTACTGTCCTGAGTGGGCTCTTGAGTCTGTTGCTCCTTTTCGGCAGCTTTTGCAGCCTGCTGAGCTTCATGTTCTTTGCGTATAGCCTCCTCTTTGAGACGTTTGCAGATGCGTTTGACAAAACATGGACCATTATAAATGAATCCAGTATAGATCTCGATCAGGCTGGCTCCAGCATTCAACATGGCGATGGCATCATCTTCGGTCATGATACCACCCACCCCGATGATTGGGAATCGTCCTTCGGTCTTTTCGTGAATGTAACGTACCATCTCCAGGGAGCGTTCAGTTAACGGACCTCCGCTCATGCCTCCCTTGCCAATCTCTGCGACCAAATCCGCAGGAGTCTGCAGTCCGTCCCGACGTGTGGTTGTATTCGTGGCTACGATTCCATCCAACCCGTTTTCGATCAGCACTTCAATCATCTCATCTACCTGCTCCTTGCTAAGATCGGGAGAAATCTTCAATAAGATCGGACGGTAGTGATTCTGACCACGGCGGAATTCGATCAATCCTTGCAACAGGGTTTTTAGATTCTCTTTGTTTTGAAGACAGGCCAAGTTGGCGATATTCGGACAACTGACATTGATGACAAAGTAGTTGACATATTCATACAGACTGCGGAACAGACGCAGGTAATCTGCCGGAGCCTTTTCGTTAGGAGTCAGCGTATTCTTGCCGAGGTTACCTCCCAAAATGACCGACCGGCGATTGGGACGGAGTCTGTCTCTCCTATAAAAACGTTGTACGGCACTGGCTACCCCCTGGTTGTTAAATCCCATGCGGTTGATCAGGGCATGATCGGCTGGCAACCGGAATAAACGAGGTTTCGGATTGCCGGGTTGAGGCAATGGAGTGATGGTCCCGACCTCTACAAAGCCGAACCCCATAGCCGCTATCTCCTCATAAACCTCTGCATCTTTGTCGAAACCGGCGGCCAATCCGATGGGGTTGGGAAACCGTATGCTGAATACCTCACGTTCGAGCGATGGATGGCGCATCGAAAAGCAGGCACGCAGCAATAAACGTCCTCCGGGGATATAATGGAGAATGCGCAGGCCTAACACGACCAGATGGTGTATTGTTTCGGGTGAGAGCTGAAAAAGCAGTGGCCGAATGATCTGTTTATACATGGTTGGATGCTGTAAATCTGCGACAAAGATACTAAAAAAATTCAGTACGGTACGTATAGTGGTTTCGCATCTGTTCGAATCGTTCCGGATGGGATTTGAGCTCATCGGTTTCGGATACAATGTCAAAATAATGACCCATTTCTTGCTGCAAGTCAACCCACGTGATGGTGTGGTTGGGTATGGTTGGGGTTACCTCGTTCGGATACCATGTTTGGAGGGGCCATCCGTACAGTCGAGCAACTGCTTGTACTACAGCCGCAGTACCGGCGGCTTTCCCCTGAATCGAGTAGCCGGCAATGTGTGGCGTCGCACACAGTGCACGTTGTAACAGTTCCGGATCGAGGTTTGGTTCATGATTCCAGGTGTCAATAGCAATGTGGTTCAGTTTGCCGGAACGAAGTGCTTGCAACAGAGCTTCATCTTGCATGACAGGTCCTCGGGAGCAGTTAATAAAATCGGCACCGGAACGCATTTGAGCGAAAAAATCCGATGAGGCCATTCCTGCTGTACGGTCTGGTCCGGTTTGGGAATAGGGGACATGTAGGGTGACTATATCACATTGAGGAAGTAACTCCTCAAGAGACAGAAATCCTAAGGACGGATTCTCTCGCATGCGGGGAGGATCACAACAAAGAACCCGGAATCCGAACAGTTTGCCATATTCAGCGATCAGTGAACCGACATGCCCGACCCCAACGATGCCCAATGTGCGTTGTTGGGGCTGCCATCCTTCAGCGGCTGCGAAACGAAGCAGTACGGCCATAACATATTGGAGAACACCTCGTGCATTGCACCCTGCGGCGGTGGTCACCTGGATGTTGTGGGTGTGACAGTAGTCCAGATCGATGTGATCGAAGCCGATGGTTGCTGTTGCAATTAATCTCATTCGAGACCCGGCAAGCAGTTTTTCGTTGCATTGCGTCCGGGTTCGGGTAATCAGCACTTCGGCATTCTGAACATCTTGTGCTGTGATTTCACTCCCTTTGAGGTAGCGTACCTCTGCGTAGGGTTCGAGTACGCCTTGTAAAAACGGGATGTCGCAATCGGATACAATAAGAGGTCGTGACTGCATAGTTCGATGGTGTATTTGATCGTGTATTGGCTATTTTGAGCAAAAATAGAGAAATCTGATAGAGATTGTATTGCTTGTTGATTAATTGGCGTATCGTGTTGATGTTTGGTCGGTTTATTGAACTGACGGAGAATAGAGAAGTAGAACTGTATTTCGTGAGTGCCCTCATCGTTATTGAGTTTATACTGGGATGTGGAATGAAACGTAATGGGGAGTGTAAGGAGGGTGATAAAGCATTGGCTTGCCGGACAGGTCGGTTTGATATTGGAACTGTGCTTGATGGTATATGGGCTCTTTTTGACAATAAAATTAGGTCGAGATTCAGAGTAATTCAGTTGTGGATTGTCCGATTATGTTGCATGGATAAGATAGACCCGTGCGGGACGCGAAGCAAGGATTTTGTCGTATCTGATGAAAATGTATGGGAGTGAGTTTTGCTTTTGGAGGTGATTGGCGGGAATGATATCTTTTGATAAAACTTGAAGGTATTATGTAGTGAAGATTGGGGCGGTGTTGTATTTTGAGGCCATGGAGAGTGCAATCAGAGCCTTGAAACAGGAACAGTGTGCGGAATGTGATAAGCCATGTATAAAAAAACTGCCGCCGTGAACGATTGTCCACGGCGGCAGCCACCCAACTTAATGTATTGATTATGAAAAACAGATTCCCGGCTTCTGTTTCACAACGATACCGGCCATCTGTACATATAACGTTTCCCGGTGGGTGATATTGTGGCGAAAGCGGGAAAATATGAGAAAAATCCATGCAGAAATGTTGGGTTGGAGCTATCTAATCGAAGACCGTCAGATGGTGAGAAGCGTCAGCAAAAGAAACTCTGTCAGTAGGTTGTTAATTTTTCGTATCTTTGGGTCGTTGAGGTGAAATTTTTATTCGATATTTTCCTGTTGCAGCTATTGCTTGCAGTAGAGAAATACGGACAGTCTATTGGGTAGAGTATGTTGAGAGTGTATGTATAGTATAAAAATTTTACCGTCACATTTGATGAGTTGAAAACAGAAAATCATTGACTATGGAAAAACATATCCCGGCGGATTTTGATCCCAATGCTCCCGGTATTAATAATGGTTGCTATTTCGGTATGCCGTTTACCCCTGAAGAGTCTAAGTTGGTGCTGTTCTCGGTGCCTTGGGAGGTGACAGCCTCTTATGGTGGAGGTACCGCTCAGGCTCCGGATGCGATTCTGGATGCCTCCATGCAGGTAGATCTTTACGATGTGCATAACCCAGGCGGATGGGAACAGGGTATTGGTACTCTGGAGATGGATGATACGCTGAATCCACGCAGTAATCGGTTGCGTCAGGAGGCCTTGCAGGTCATGTCCCATTTGGAAAATGGAGGCGCTCTCGATTCGGATTTTATACAACGCCGTCTGCGTCGGATCAACAAGGCTTCGGAGGAGCTGAACCAATATGTGTACGAGGAGTCGAAACGATGGGTCGAGGCCGGAAAAAAGGTGGGTGTCGTAGGCGGTGACCATAGCGTGCCGTTGGGACTGATGCGAGTGATGGCTGAACGATACCCCGGCGTAGGTGTGTTGCATATCGATGCTCATGCCGACCTGCGAAAGGCCTACGAAGGTTTTACCTATTCACACGCCTCGATTATGTACAATGCGTTGCAGGAGGCTCCTGGAATCGGAGCGTTGGTGCAGGTGGGTATTCGTGATTTTTGCGACGAAGAGCTTGAAACGGCACGTGCGGATAAACGTGTGGTACAGTTCCCTGACCATGAATTGGCCGCAGCTGGATTTGCCGGTGAAACGTGGCAGCAGGTTTGTAACCGAATTGTCGAAACGCTTCCAAAACAGGTTTATGTCAGCTTTGATATTGATGGCTTGAGTCCGGGTAATTGTCCGCATACAGGAACACCTGTGCCGGGGGGACTGTCCTTCCGGGAGGCGGTTTATCTGCTGGTAACTGTGGTCGAGTCAGGACGTGAGATTGTCGGTTTCGACCTCTGTGAAGTGGCCCCCTCTCACGAAGAGGAGTGGGATGCCAATGTTGGGGCACGTATTTTGTATAAATTGTGCAACTTGGCATTGAAAGCATAAATAAATACTAAGAAGACAGATTATATGTTTCTGTGTTCTGAATTCTGAATTCTGAATTCGTTTGCAGATAGCTGCCGCATAGATGTAGATACAGAAAGAGGGCTTTGTTTCGTTTAACTTAATGCCGGACCGAATGCCTTTGATAAGACCGGTATTTGTGGCCAAATGCTAAGCGATGAAGTGTACTTGCACTTTGTATGTGAGCTATTGCTGTAGCGCTGTCAATAAAATAAATAGACGATGATTTGATCGTGGAACTCTGTGGGTGTTTCCATCGTGAATGTTGTCGGTCGAATCGTTTTGTGAAAAAATGTAATTGTAATAGTAAATTTTTTTGCCTGAGACCTCCTAAACTTTAAAGTGACCTCCCTAAACTTTTGACCCATTAAATTGTAAAAGCCGAATGTTATGGCACGTCATGTAAGTTTTGCTCTGCGTCGCAGAATCTATCTCTTTTCAGAACGCTATTACTGGTTCATGCACAGCCCGTGGGCTGGAGGCGTGATGTTGGTGATCTTTATGCTATTGGCCCTCCTGCTGGGGAATTTCCCGGCTACAAAAGAGTGCTATTACGGCATATTGCACCGTAATTTTACCATCGGGTTCGATGGCTTCGCCCTGTCAAAAAGTATTGAACATTGGATCAATGACGGTCTGATGGTCATCTTCTTCTTTTATGTCGGATTGGAGATCAAACGCGAAATCATCGCTGGCGAACTCTCAAGTCCGCGTAAAGCCGCTATGCCCATTGCGGCGGCAATTGGCGGTATGCTCTTTCCGGCCATTATCTATCTGTTGTTCAACGCAGGCGGAGAGGCTGCCTCAGGCTGGGGAATACCGATGGCTACCGATATTGCCTTTGCCATTGGCGTATTGTCGCTTTTGGGAAATCGAGTCCCGCTGTCTTTAAAAGTGTTTTTGACGGCGTTGGCAATTGTCGATGACCTCGGAGCTATTTTGGTGATCGCTCTCTTTTATTCAACGGAAATTAACGTGACACTGCTGATTGCAGCTGGTGTTGTTTTCCTGTTCCTGATCCTGTTGAATCGTCTGCACGTCTATGCAATGAAATTTTATCTGATACCGAGTATTGTGCTGTGGATCCTCTTTCTCTATTCGGGAGTGCACGCCACGATCGCCGGTGTCCTGATTGCGCTGACTATCCCTGCGGTTCCTCGCTATTCAAAACCCTACTTTATCCGTAAAACCCGTCATTTTATCAACGAATTCCGCCATCGGGATATTCCCGGGGTCGAGGTGCTTTGCAATCCACGCCAGTTGCGGACCCTGCTGATGAAACGAAAAGTGACGGCCAGCACTATTAGTCCGGCCCAGCGTTTGGAACACTCTTTGCATCATACCGTGGCGTTTTTTATCATGCCGGTCTTTGCATTGGCCAATGCAGGGGTGGAATTTGCTGGCCCGGAGGATTTACACGTTTTACACAGTTCGCAAGGTCTGGGTATTATTCTGGGACTGGTTATTGGGAAACCATTGGGCATTATGCTGATGAGCTGGCTGGTTTGGCGTATGGGGCTGGCTACATTACCTCACGGTGTGAACTGGAAAATGTTAACCGGAGTAGCCTGCTTGGGGGGTATCGGATTTACCATGTCGATCTTTATTGATAATCTGGCGTTTGCGATTCCATCCTTTATTGCAGCAGGTAAAATTGCCGTCCTGGCCGCTTCGACCCTGGCCGCCGTGTTGGGACTGGTGTGGTTGCAATTTGCCCTGCGAAAAGCTCGAACAGAATGTTGACCCATGGGGAATGGCAAATGCTGAAAATTATTTTGCGAAAGGTGTTCTCAATTCACTGAATTTATTTATGTTTGCATTCGCATTTTCAGACTCCATATTATTTGGTTGAAGAGATATACTAATTTTGAGAAAGAGACGTTAAACAATTATATTTTAGATTTAAACACACAATGAAAAAGATTGCAATTTTCGGAACCTTTGCAGCGTTGGTGCTCAGCTCATGCGGAGCCGGTGCAGGAACTGCAAAAGCAGAAGCTGATTCAGTGGCTTATGCAATGGGAGTAACGTATGGAAATGTTCTTAGAGCACGGATTGATAGTACTTGGGATGTAGATCGGTTTGTAGCAGGTATTAAAGCCGGTCTGTCGCAAGATTCATCTAAGATGTCTTTTACTCAGGCTGATGAATTTTTGCGTGAATACTATATGGTTCGTCTGCCGAAGAAAGAGAAAGAGGCCAGCGAAAAATTCTTGCAGGACGTTGAGAAAAACAATGCTAATGTGAAGAAGACCGCTTCAGGTCTGTTGTATGAGATCGTAACTCCGGGTGATGCGGCCAAAATTACTGCAGCTGATACTTTGAAAGTGGTTTATGAGGGTAAACTCAAAAACGGTCAGGTATTCGAATCTTCAAAAGATACGGTGAAATTCCCATTGCAGGGTATGATCCCTGGCTGGGTTGAGGGTATGCAGTTGGTTGGTAAAGGTGGCGAAATCAACTTGTGGATTCCGTCTAACCTGGCTTATGGCGAGCGTGGTGCAGCTCCGGTGATCGGCCCGAACCAGGCTTTGCAGTTCAATGTAAAAGTTGTTGATGTTATCCCTGGTGATACCACTAAACTCAACAAACCGGTTAAAGGTACGCTGAAACTCAACAAGCCTGCCACTGTAAAATAATGGTAGCGGATAAGATTAAGCCGAAGGACTTATCGGATCTATAGTTTGAAATGGGGAAAGAATCAAGTAAGATTCTTTCCCCATTTCTTTATTCGTGTAGTTGTGAGTCCAAAGGATGAAAAAAGAGCAAAATTATACCCGATTATAAAGGTATGTAGATGGGAATGTAAAGTTGAACAGGTGTTGGTCTCTGAATAGTACCCAAATGGGTAGAATGCGAAAATAGCGGTTAATGTTTGCGCTATTTGACAATAATGGTAGAGATCACATCGATGCCTGAAAGACGGTTGATCTCATCTTTTAGAGTTTCCCGCCGCATGAAGACCTCGTGTCGGGCTACTGAAGAGCTGATATAGACAAAAAGACGTCTGTTGCGAACCTCCATGTGTGTGGTGTAGGCGGCAATGACCGGTCCGACCAATTGCGGCCATCGGTCGGGTACTTTGGCTTCGGCAATTTTGCGTGCAATGTGTGGCACTGAAAGAAACATCTCAGAGATTGCATCACCGATTCGTATGGGGTCTTTACGTCTCATGGAGCCAAGTCGCTATACGGAAATTTATTCGAAGAGGTTTGTTCCCGATGGGTTAAAGAGCGGTTTCGATGTCGTTGGTCTGTGCGGGAAGAATACTGTCGTCTGCAACATTGAACAGCGTATAATCGCATCTGTTGCTTTGCAGAATGCCGACAAGCCGGACCTTGTTGCAGTCCGTGATGAAAATCTGTCCGAAACGTTCCTCGGAGACCATGCCGATTAACTGTTCGACCCGTTGCATGTCGAGCTTGTCGAAAATGTCATCCAGCAACAGTATCGGTTGTCGATTGCTGTGGGTCATGACCAAGTCGTATTGAGCCAGCTTTAAGGCAACCAAAAATGACTTTTGTTGCCCTTGTGAACCATACTTTCGCAGTGGGTAGCCTCCGATACTCATGCGAATATCATCCCGGTGAACCCCGCAAGTGGTGAACTGGTTGATCAGATCCTTTTGGCGGGATTGGTTCAACAGCTCTTCCATCGGCGTATCGTTCAGTTCGGAACGATAACTCAACTCCACCTGTTCACGGTCTCCTGACAACTTTGTGTAGGCCTCTGCGACAAGAGGCGCAAGCTCTTCGATCAACGTCTGGCGGCGCTTGTGCAGGCTGTCTCCCAACATGGATAATTGCATGTCAAATACCTCCAGCATCTCGTTGAAATTGGAAACCGTCTGGTTTTTCAACAGTTTGTTGCGTTCGGCCAAAATGCGGTTGTATTTGATCAGCGTGGCGAGATAGTCACGATCCAACTGGGAAATAAGCGAGTTGAGGTAACGGCGCCGCTCTTCTCCCGATTCGTTAATGAGGGCTGTATCCGACGGTGCAATCATGACAATCGGCAATAACCCGATGTGGTCCGATAGTTTGTCATACTCCTTGCCTCCACGGCTCAGCTTTTTGGTATTGCCTCGTTGGTAGGTGCATACGATGGTCTCGTTCCGCTCATCGCTGATCGTATAGATACCATTGACTACAAAGCCTCCCTCGCCATGACGTATGCACTGAGCGTCTGAAAGTCCAAACGCACTTTTGCACAT
>ERZ857882.1673-NODE-1673-length-25202-cov-9.768640_pt1 | contig 25202 bp, 17 predicted proteins | sample MGYA00519697_ERZ857882 | MGnify/ENA primary metagenome ERZ857882 (study PRJEB31778, sample SAMEA3449373) | human gut metagenome | biome: human gut; feature: human-associated habitat; material: faeces | place: United Kingdom | collected 2010/2012 ...
GTTAACTTTGTTAAGCGTACCGTCGTAAGCTTTTTCAAGTTCTTCGTGGCTTGCGCTGGTTACAGCTTCACCGTTTTCATAAGCATCCCAGTTGAAGTCTTCAATAGGAGCTACATTCTTTAAATTTTCCATTAATAAATAAATTGTTTAACTCGTTAATTAAGTGAGACTTTATGTTGACTCATTGTAAATCGGGCGCAAAGATAGAAGTATTTTCTTGAACTACAAAACAAAAAGCATTCAAAACAGCAGTGGAATAATCAATTAAAGAATAAAAAAAATGTTACCTTTGCATCGTTTCATTTATACATAATCTCAATAATTTATCATGAAAAAGATAATCGCATGCATTTCCATCATTTGCTATACATTATTATGTTATAGCCAAAATCAGACAACGGACAACAACTACCGTACGCAAAAGAACATTTCCTATCTTCATCCCGGCGAAAAGGACAGTTATAAGCTGGAGCGTTGTAAGCTCGACCTCCATTATCCTACTGATAAAAAAGGATTTGCCACCCTTATCTGGTTCCACGGTGGAGGACTGGAAGCCGGAGAAAAACATTTTCCGAAGGAGTTCCTGGAGCAAGGCTACGCCGTGATAGCCGTAAACTACCGACTCAGCCCGCGTGCCCAAAATCCTGCCTACACGGAAGATGCCGCAGAGGCCGTTGCTTGGACTTTCGAGAATATAGAAGAATTCGGAGGAGATAAAGACAAAATATACATAGCCGGTCATTCAGCCGGTGGTTATCTCTGTCTGATGCTCAATCTGGACAAGAGTTACCTGGCAAAGTGGAATATTGACGCCAACAGCCTGGCAGGCGCTTTCCCCATCAGCGGACAGACCACTACCCACTACACCATCCGCAAAGAACGCGGGCTGCCTTCCGACACTCCGATTATAGATAAATATGCTCCTTCCAATAACGTAAGAAAAGACGCTTCACCCATGATACTTATCACTGGCGACAAAGAGTTGGAGATGCTGGCACGCTATGAGGAAAACGCCCATTTGTATGCTCTCCTCAAAGCATTGGGACAAAAAACCACCCTCTATCAGATGGAGGGATTTGACCACGGTACGGTGGCCGCTCCCGCATGTACCTTGATAAACAGCTATATGAAGAAGGCAGGCAAGAAGTAACCACTACCCTTGCCTTTCTTTTACGTATGCCAATGCCGCTCCTATTGCTGTTCTATATTCAGCATAGGGCGGTATATGAAAATGTACATGATAGATGGCTTCCATTTTAGAAAACACCTCCCGGCACTGGGGCAGTTGGGTGAGATTTCCTATCAGAACGAAATCCTTGATAGGACTGTTCAAAGCTGACAGTACAGCAGCTCCTCCAATGGTTTGAAGTACCGTATAAATTATACCGCAGGCAATATCTTCTTGAGAAGCATTGCTATCTGCTTTCCCGAAAAGAGAGGCGGTAGCACTCACTGGCAAGTCAGGCAAAGCAGTGTTGCAAATATCACCTATCTGCAAGTTGACACGAGTTACATCCCCTTTCTCAGCCAACTCGGACACCTGATGAATATCATGAGTTTTCAACAGCAACCTCGATAATCCCTGCAAGGTACCTCCACCAATCCCCAAGCCGCCAATATGCTGCACCTTGTCTCCGTCTATTTTCACAAAAGAAGTGCCGGTACCCATGCTGACTACAATCAGTTGGTCTATATCCGTTGCATGTCTAGCTCCCAAACCATTGGCAATAAACTCATCCGTTTTGCGAGTAGGCAGTCCATATAGAGGGCTGTTGACAAATGCGCTTCCCACTCCCGTCAGCATCACCTGCTCCACATCGGCCAGCTGTATACCATTGTCATAAATATACTTACCGAATGCTCCGAATAAGGAAGTCACCGGGTCGGTAGCCGTAATAAACATTGGAGACTGTATCTGTTCTCCATTGATTCCAACGATTTTCGTGGTACTTCCACCCACATCTATTCCTATTACTATACCCATAGCTCCAAGTAATTTGCAGCAAAGTTACAAAAGAATCAATAATTGACAATTGATTAATGTGATAATGTGCCAATATGCTAATTGGCTAATTGGCTGCGCTATGTTTATGCTACGCCATCACGCCCTGGTCATTGACACATTGGCACATTAATCACATTACCACATTGCTATCTGTTAAACAGTTCGAAGGTAAATTTGCAACCTATTTCCTGATACTTCCAGTTTGCAAAGCTGGCAAACAAGCCAAAGTCAAATATATGTGTACCAATGCCATACCCTACTTCCAGATAAGGTTTCAAGTGAGGAACCACCAATGCATTCAGATACAGACGTTCATTCAATACATATTGGGTATATTTCATCAGATGGCGGAGCAGGAGGAAAGGAGCTTCATAGGTAAGGTGTCCGCGGATATATTTACGGGAAGAGTTATACCAGCGGCCGTCCAGCAACTGGAACACCCCGCCAATATCATCACTCCAACCCATAGGAAGATTGGAACGCCGCAAATTGGCAAAGTCCACAAAGTACAGTTCCTTCTGATTGGTAAACTCTCCCCAACCAAAACGCCAATAAATATCACGCATCAAGCCCAAAGAAACCTGATGCTGCAAATCAATCTCTACACGCTCGTACGAACCACTGCTCTGCAACACTCCACTGAGTCCCCGCTCCCAATCTACTGAGATGGAAGGATACTTGGAATGAAGATTTACTTTACGGTCGCCATTCATATAATAGTATTGTCCCGGAGTCCAGGTGAGGCGGACGCGGGGAGCAAAACTATTATAGGTATGGCGGAACTTGTTCAGGATATTCGGGTCAAAATTCGGAAAGAAGGATGAACCTCCGGAACCGGCACGGGTGGCCGACTTGGTAGGCGGCATGCTCGGGTAGTTCAGTTCAAACCGGGAGCGGTTCACTTCCGTACGTCTGTGCATGGATACACCCACTTCCAGCGACAGACCGTTTACTATTTCCCAGCTATGACGCAGATTCAGATACAAATCCTTGAAATAATCCAAGTGTATCTGGTTGAAGTCAAAAATACTGTCGGGGATGGCTTTCAGGTCGTCCAGCACATCACTGCTGTAAATCCGGTTACCGTTACCAAACTCCAGATGCAATGCTGCACGCTTACGGGGCCAATAATCAAAATCGGACCTCACCCTCCAGTAAAACTCTTTTTCCTTAAAATTATAACCTATCCGGGGAACGATGCGCAGCAGGCGATCACCGGTAAAAATACGGTTGTACTTGAACTCCTGCCGATACGAAATTCCATGCTTGCCGCTATAGCTCAAAAGAAAAGGATTGATTAGTGGTGAACAGCGCACACTCCCCAATTTATCAAGGTCTACCGTATAGCGACTGATCAATGCATCTCCAATCTGCCCCCAAAACTCCAAGTTCTTATTCACCGGTTTCTTTTTCCGGGCGAGCGTATCCCGACGCAAGAAGAAATCCTGATACAGTGTCTCCTCATGCGGAGTCAAAGGAATGGGACGCAAAGTTTTAAAGTAAGCAGTATCACGTAGATAAGCATTCGTATCAGTACGCAACGTGTATGAATCGGACAAGTCATATTTACTTTTCTTCACCGACCTCCGTATATCACTGCCAGAAGTTTTCTGAATGATGTTCTTATAATCGAGTACAGCTTCATAAGTGCCATCTACCACATTTCCCAAAAAACGAAACGTTGCATCCACATCATACTGCAACGGAAGAAATTCGTCCGAATCGCCCACATTACCCATCTTCACCAGATTATTGAACCGCACCATCTCATTACGTCCGGAAAAACGCATCTCGCGTACACTCCACACGTTATCACTCACAATCAGATAACCGCCCACCAGCTGAAAGCTTTTGCTTTTTGGCATAAAACGGATTTTATACTGAAGGGCATGCCGTTCCCCCATCACCGTATCAATCCGATAGGTATAATATTTTTTGGCATTGGGTGCTAAAGGAGAGAGTAGTTTGTCATATAATAAGGTAGAAGAATAGATGTTGATGTGAAAATATTCCGGCAGCCGTCCGTCCATTTCCCAAAACTCGGAAGCAGTACCGACACTTGCCTTTACCTTCTGGTCATAGATGTCGGGAGCAGTAAAATGCAAATCGCTATAAGTTTCCATCATATATTCCCGCACCCCTTTCTTGGGCCGGAACATGGAAGGGATGTAGCGGAGAATATGATTCTTCTTACGGATATTCACCCAGCCCTTTATGTAAAGCTCAGCCTTGTAACTTTCAATAATACGTTCATAAAGGGGGGCAAAGAAGATGACTTTCTCCATGATGGAGTCTGCCGAACTCACATGTTTGTCAACCGGATAAGATACACGCTCCGCCCCTGCCTTCTGTACAAAAGAAAACAAGAAGCAAATCCAAATCCATATAAACAACAAACGTTTCAACCGCAATTTCTCCTTATAGAATCGGGACAAATATACGGAAGAATTTGTGTAATGCAAAAACATGTTCCATAAAGAAGCGGGAATGACACTTGTGACACCCTTTATTATAAAACATATGTTACGCGCGAGAGACAATAATACACAAGCACACATAGTTTGTGCGAGATAAATACGAACCTATATTAATTGTTATAAAAAGGGTGCCACAAGTGTCATGTACAGAATGATTCGTAATTGTGACACATGAAAATTACTAATCACGACGCACTAAGATTACTAATCGTGATGCGGAAAGATTACTAATCATGGCATGTAACAAACGCAAGCTTTGGGTCGTTTTTCCATAACAAGCAGGCTTTTTCAGGGGGTCTATTCTCAAAAAACACTAATATTTTCGAGAATACCCCCTAAAAAAGAGGGGGTAGTTCAGAAAAAACATGTATTTTTGCGCCCAACAACCAATAAAAGGAGAGACTTATATGTCAAAAATGCGATTTTTTGCTTTGCAAGAACTTGCCAATCGGCAACCTCTTGAAGTGACCACCCCTTCAAACAAACTGTCCGACTACTACGGCAGCCATGTCTTCGACCGTAAGAAAATGCAGGAATACCTGCCTCGTGAAGCCTACAAAGCCGTGACCGACGCCATCGAAAAAGGCACTCCCATCAACCGCGAAATGGCAGACCTGATTGCCAACGGCATGAAAAGTTGGGCAAAGTCCCTCAACGTCACCCACTACACGCACTGGTTCCAGCCTCTGACGGACGGAACAGCCGAGAAACATGACGGCTTCATCGAATTCGGAGAAGGAACGGAAGTGATTGAACGTTTTTCCGGCAAACTGCTCATCCAGCAGGAACCGGATGCATCCTCTTTCCCCAACGGGGGTATCAGAAACACATTCGAAGCACGAGGATATACTGCTTGGGATGTTTCCTCACCTGCCTTTGTGGTAGATACCACACTTTGCATCCCCACTATCTTCATCTCTTATACCGGCGAAGCGCTCGACTACAAGACTCCATTGCTCAAAGCCTTGGCAGCCGTAGACAAAGCAGCGACAGACGTATGCCAGTTGTTCGACAAGAATATCACACGCGTTTATACCAATTTAGGCTGGGAACAAGAATATTTCCTCGTCGACTCGGCACTGTACAATGCCCGCCCGGATCTTTGTCTGACCGGACGTACCCTGATGGGACACTCCTCGGCCAAAGACCAGCAGTTGGAGGACCACTATTTCGGCTCCATCCCCCCACGTGTCACAGCTTTTATGAAAGAACTGGAAATCGAATGTCACAAACTGGGTATCCCGGTCAAGACCCGCCATAACGAAGTAGCTCCCAACCAGTTTGAGCTGGCGCCTATCTTTGAGAACGCCAACCTTGCCAACGACCACAACCAGCTTGTGATGGATCTGATGAAACGCATCGCACGCAAGCATCACTTCGCCGTACTGCTTCACGAAAAGCCCTACAACGGCGTGAACGGCTCCGGTAAGCACAACAACTGGTCGCTTTGTACCGATACGGGTATCAATTTGTTTGCACCGGGCAAGAATCCGAAAGGGAACATGCTGTTCCTTACCTTCCTGGTAAACGTACTGATGATGGTATACAAAAACCAGAACTTGCTACGGGCCTCCATCATGAGTGCCGGAAACAGCCACCGTCTGGGAGCCAATGAAGCACCTCCCGCCATTCTGTCCATCTTCCTGGGCAAACAGCTGTCTTCCATCCTCGACGAGATAGCCCGCCAGATAAGCAGCAGCAAGATGACATCGGAAGAAAAGACAACACTGAAATTAGGCATCGGACGTATTCCTGAAATATTACTGGATACTACCGACCGTAACCGTACTTCTCCATTCGCCTTTACCGGCAACCGCTTTGAATTCCGTGCCGCAGGTTCATCTGCCAACTGCGCCGCCGCCATGATTGCCATCAATGCGGCTATGGCCAATCAGCTGAACGAGTTCAAAGTATCCATCGACAAACTGATGGAAGAGGGGGTCGGCAAGGATGAAGCTATCTTCCGCATTATGAAAGAGACCATCATCGCCTCCGAGCCTATCCGCTTTGAGGGTGACGGCTACTCCGAACAATGGAAGCAGGAAGCTGCACGCCGTGGGCTGACCAACATCTGCCACGTTCCCGAAGCCTTGATGCACTACATGGATAACCAGTCCCGTTCCGTACTCATCGGCGAACGTATCTTCAACGAAACGGAGCTTGCCTGCCGCCTGGAAGTAGAACTGGAGAAATACACCATGAAGGTACAGATAGAAAGCCGTGTATTGGGTGATCTTGCCATCAACCACATCGTACCGACTGCCGTTATCTACCAAAACCGTCTGCTGGAAAATCTCCGTGGCCTGCGCGAGACCTTCTCTCCCGAAGAATACGAAGTCCTCAGTGCCGACCGGAAAGAGCTTGTACGCGAAATTTCCAAGCGCGTAACCGCCATCAAGGTACAAGTACGCGAAATGACCGAAGCCCGCAAAGTAGCCAACCACATGGATAACTACAAAGACAAGGCTTTCGCTTACGAAGAAACCGTACGCCCTTATCTGGAAAGTATCCGTGACCACATCGACCACCTTGAGATGGAAATTGATGATGAAATCTGGCCGCTTCCGAAGTATAGGGAGCTGCTGTTTACAAAGTAGGTCTCTCCCTATCCCCCTCCCCCGTAGGGAGGGGGATAGAGATACTACGATAAACAATTAAGTTACTACGATTTACGATTTGACGGTTTACGGTTGGAGTTACTCGTACAATCATAAACCCACCTGCTAATGAGCAGTTGTTTAACAATACAAACTTCAATCGTAAATCGTCTAATCGTAAATATATAGATTTTCCTTTATCTCCCCCCCTACGATATCTTTTTGTCATATTTGTGCAATATTTAATTTTTTCTTTTTACATTTGTGCTGTATAACACAGTTTTGCAGCAGTTATGGTAAAAGTAAACTTATCTGATATTAATGTTCCGGAGTTGATTGCAGATATATGGTCTCCCCTGAATGACGAACAACGGGAATTCCTCGCCAACCACTTCACACTCCAGAACTACAAAAAAAACGAAGTCATCCATTGCGAAGGCGAGACACCTACGCATTTGATGTGTCTGCTGAGTGGAAAGGTCAAAATCTATAAAGACGGAGTCGGTGGTAGAAGCCAGATTATCCGTATGATTAAACCTGTCGAATATTTCGGTTACCGCCCTTACTTTGCAAAAACAGACTATGTCACGGCAGCATCTGCATTCGAGCCGTCTCTTGTTTGCCAAATCCCCATGACTGCCTTGATGACTCTGCTCACACAAAACAACGACCTTGCCATGTTCTTCATCAAGCAATTGTCCGTTGACTTGGGCATTGCCGATGAACGTACCGTAAACCTGACGCAGAAACATATCCGCGGAAGACTCGCAGAATCCCTGCTGTTCCTCAAAGAAAGTTATGGTTTGGAGGAAGACGGCTCCACCTTGAGTATCTATCTCTCGCGTGAAGATCTGGCCAATTTGTCAAACATGACCACTTCCAACGCCATACGTACGTTGTCACAGTTTGCCACAGAACGGTTAATCACCATCGACGGACGTAAAATCAAAATCATAGACGAAGAAAAGCTGAAGAAAATCAGCAAGATAGGATAAAGAATAAGTGACAAGGGATAAGCGATTAGGGATTAGCATAATAAAAACACATTGTTGCCATCCTAATCCCTAATCGCTAATCACTAAATCAGTCCTTTCGCAGACAAGTATCTTTCCGCTTCAATGGCTGCCTGGCAACCAGTTCCGGCAGCGGTGATGGCTTGACGATAGTGAGGATCAGCAACGTCTCCGGCGGCGAATACGCCCGGCACTTTGGTACGCGGTGTTCCCGGCTCGGTGACGATATAACCTACTTCGTCCGTATCTACATAAGGTTTGAAAATATCTGAGTTGGGTTTATGGCCGATAGCCAGGAAGAAACCGTCAATAGCCACATCATAGCGCTTCTCATCAGGTTCACCCATACGCTGTACCAAATGTACACCTTCCACACCGTTCTCTCCAAACAAGCCTACGGCATTATGTTCGAACAGTACTTCAATCTTGTCATGCTTCATCACACGCTCCTGCATAATCTTGGAAGCGCGAAGATAAGGTTTGCGGACAATCAGATAAACCTTGGCAGCCAGTCCGGCAAGGTAAACAGCTTCCTCGCAGGCAGTATCTCCACCCCCTACAACAGCTACCGTTTTCTTGCGGTAGAAGAAACCATCACAAGTGGCACATGCGCTGACACCCATTCCCGCATATTTCTTTTCATCCTCCAGCCCCAGATACTTCGCAGCGGCACCTGTAGCAATAATCAGCGTTTCAGCCTCAATCATCTTTTCGTCATCAATCGTAATCTTGTAAGGTGCTTCAGCAAGATTGGCTGCGGTAGCAACTCCATAACGCAAATCTGCGCCAAAACGTTCGGCTTGCTTCCGCAGGTCTTCCATTAATTCCGGACCTCCGATACCTTGGGGATAACCGGGAAAGTTCTCCACATCAGTGGTGGTCGTTAACTGGCCACCGGGCTGCAATCCTGCATAAAGCACCGGTGAAAGATTGGCACGGCCTGCATAAATAGCGGCAGTATAGCCGGCAGGACCCGAACCGACAATTAGACATTTTACTTTTTCTGTTTCCATCATTATATTATTTACTATTTGACTATTTACAATTTACTATTTAGCGCATGTCGATGACTTCAGCCGTGGGATAGGCTTTTTTGTCAAAGACAAAGAAACTATCCGGATAGGATTGTCCGGTCTGGTAGTTATTAATAAGGATAGTAGTCATATACTTACTCCCCCGTGGTGCCAAGTCCACTTGATGCAGACGATACGTATCCTTTGTCACAAACAGATAGACACTTTCAGGGTCTTTCCTCTTGTCGGCAGCAGTCATGGTGATGTAATAAACAGACTTGTCTTGCTTACCACCGACACTGCTCAACTTCAATCTGTATCCCTGCTTGTAGAGGGACAACCAAGCATACGGATTAAGAGTCTGCAATTCCTCCTGCGTAGGTTCCGATACATTCACCTCATCTGCCGAAGCCACATAGCTCCACTGCGTATGTCCGTCAAACCAAGTCTTCATTCCCTCGGTCTCAACCACAAACTTCTCACCTTCCAGATAGAGAACTCCCGCATAAGAGCCTTGTTGTTCGTTCACGGTAAACGCCAGCTTCACCCCTCCCGCTTTCCGAAAGGCTTCGGCTGTACGCTCCAATATATTCTTGGCATCCGGTTGTTGTGCCGACATCGGCACAGCAAACAACAGCAATAGCACACCAAGTAAAAGCTTATCAAGTTTCATCATTCTATAAATAACCATTCCTTATTGCAAATTGTTTAACCGCATTTCCAGGTCGCTCTCATCTATACAGAACACCTCACGCGCCTTACTGCCTTGCGCCGGTCCCACAATCCCCGCTTTCTCCAACTGGTCCATGATGCGGCCGGCACGATTATAACCGATGGCAAACTTACGCTGAATGAGCGACGTGGAACCCTGCTGGTGAATAACAACGAGACGGGCTGCATCCTCGAACAAAGGATCGAGACGTCCCATATCCACATCCCCCAAATCACCTCCTGCATTTTCATCCACATATTCGGGCAGATAGAAAGCAGTGGGGTAGCCCTGCTGGCGAGCGATAAACTTCGTAATCTCCGCCACTTCGGGCGTATCGATAAAGGCACACTGCACACGCACCGGGTCTGCTCCCTGCAAGAAGAGCATATCACCGCGGCCTATCAGCTGGTTGGCTCCCGGACGGTCGAGGATGGTACGCGAATCGACCATGGCCGATACACGGAAAGCGATACGCGCCGGGAAGTTGGCTTTAATCGTACCCGTAATGATGTTTGTTGTCGGTCGCTGTGTAGCGATAATCATATGTATACCCACGGCACGCGCCAACTGGGCGATACGTGCGATGGGCAGTTCCACATCCTTACCGGCTGTCATAATCAAGTCACCGAACTCGTCGATAACGACTACGATGTAAGGCATGAACTTATGCCCCTTCTCCGGATTCAGACGACGGTTGATGAACTTCTCATTGTACTCCTTGATGTTGCGCACATGGGCAGCTTTCAGCAAGTCATAGCGGGTATCCATCTCCACACAGATAGAGTTCAAGGTCTGCACCACCTTCGTGACGTCCGTAATGATGGCATCTTCCCCGTCGGGTAATTTCGCGAGGAAGTGATGCTCAATTACGGAGTAGATGCTGAATTCTACTTTTTTGGGGTCTACCAGCACAAACTTCAGCTCTGCCGGATGCTTCTTATATAATAAGGAGGTGATGATGGCATTCAACCCCACGGACTTACCCTGACCGGTAGCACCGGCAACGAGCACGTGCGGCATCTTGCACAAATCCACCATAAACACTTCATTCGTAATCGTCTTACCCAGTGCGATGGGCAAGTCGTAAGTAGACTCCTGGAACTTCTTGCTGCCGATAATGCTCTGACCGGATACAATCTTCGGATTGGAGTTGGGCACTTCGATACCAATCGTACCCTTTCCCGGAATGGGAGCGATGATACGGATGCCGAGCGCCGAAAGGCTGAGGGCAATATCATCTTCCAGACCGCGTATCTTCGAAATTCGGACGCCCTGCTCGGGAGTGATTTCATACAGCGTCACCGTAGGACCTACCGTCGCCTTAATGGTACTGATTTCTATACCGAAACTACGCAGAGTATTGATAATCTTATCCTTGTTCGCGTTCTGCTCTACCATGTCAATGGTCGGACCATTGTCATCGTAATGCTTCATCAAGTCTATTGTGGGGTAATGATAGTTTTCCAAATCCAGACGGGGATTGTACGGCTCCTTCTCCGTTCCCACATACTCCTCCTCTTCGGCCTTTTCAACCTGGAATGCCGGCTCCTTCTCTACCGGCTGTTCCCGAAAAGGGGGCACCGGCTCCGGTGCAGGAGTCTCAAAAGTCATGGTAACATCCTCATCTGCAGACTTGGCTGGCTTTACCTTTCCATCACTTCCACCCAAGTCAAGGGTGATTTCATTCAGCGGTTCGTCCTCTTCTTCCTCTGTAGCAACCTCCTCCTCCTTTTCAAGAACCTTTTCCGGCTCCGCAGCTTCCGGTGTCGGAGCAGTAGTCTTTTCCTTTGCACCCCAAGAGGTCTTGAACTCTTCCGGCGTTTCACCCTGCATGCTTTCCGCCTTCTCCTTACGCTTCAAGAAGCTGAGACTGAACAATCTGCGCAACCAGATGACAGTCCGTGCACTCAGATAGATGAGGAAGCAGATGGCAGTTACCAACAATAGCAGCCATACTCCCGGCACACCGACTTGAGACACAAGCCAGTTGCTGACATTGTATCCGTGCATACCGCCCAGATAGAGGAAAGAGTCCTTGTACTGGTCTACAAACACAAAACCGAAAAATACCGAGAACCACACCAGCATCAACGAACAGCCGATGAACCACTTCCACAAGCGCACCACACGCACCCGCATCAGCTTCAATCCCGCCACAGCCAGGAACACGAGAATCAGGAAAGACGATACGCCGAAACAATCATTTATCAGATAGCTGGCCAACTGCGCACCGCGGCTACCGGCGTAGTTCTTCACCCCATTATTGGTGGAAATCAGCTCCTGCGCACTGCCTCCGTCAATGATGCTCTGGTCTGCCGCTCCCGTGAAAAAGAACGACGAAAAGGCGAGCAACAAATAAACCGAAAAGATTACCAGTACCAAGCCGATAACGAAATGAACAGTTTCACTTCTAAATAACGCTGCCACTTTCCCAAAAAACGAGAGTGACAGCTCCGTATCTTTAGCTGTTGAATTTTTCTTTGCCATATTTTTTAAATAACTATTGAGAATTGATTGCAAAAATAATAAAAACTATCCTTCTGCCGCGTTGTTTTCATTCTTTAATTTCTCGTCTGCCGATTATAGGTATTCCTAATCTACAACTGCAGTTTTATCGCATGTTTTACTTACATGCTTGCATGAAATGACATAGCGCACTAATTTACAACAGATTGCGCCATGCAAGCAGACCTCATGCAAGCATGCAGGCAGATTTTGCCTACATGACGCAATCCATGCAAGCCCTATACGCATCAACCTACTCTTTTCCCTTCAAAAAATAAATCGGCTGTTTCTGCAACCCTTTGTTCACCAACACATTCTCCTCACAAAGACGACGAATCTGCCGCGTCGCAGTCGTGCGGGTCATGCCGCAAATCGACTGTACAACACTGCGGGTGATGAACTCATTCTTACGTAGATAGTTCACCACTTTTTGCTTCACCTCATCATCCGTCAGCCTCTTTTTCGTGAGATTCCGCAATTTCAGCGGCTTTACCTTCAATACTCCTATCTCACTGCGCAGCGCCTTGTCCGGTCTGAAAGTAATATTTTTCAACTTTACCTTAGTACTTTTCCGCTTTGTCTCCAGTGTCACCGGTTCCGTGCAGGTCAGCGTAGGAACAAAGTAACCGATGCCGTCCAAATGAACCTGCCTGCCCTCCCCCAGCTCGCGTCCCACAAAATGCGACAAAGCATCGAGTACCGCCAGTACATCCGTCTCGGTCAGCGAGCAGTATTCTTGTATATGCCTGCGCAGTTCATCGGTCGTTGTGGAGCCGTTCAGTTTAATCCGGGGATGCAGGGTCAGTTCTTCCCCTTGTTTATCCTTCGTTTTCGGGTTTTCGTACCAATCAAATAAAATTGCCATATTCTTTCCTCCATTTTTAGATTCATTTCTGTTGCTGTCTGCAGGTTTCGCTCATGCAAAGTACCGGCTTTCATTAGGCAGAGCATGGGTCTTCCTTACGCAAAGAAGCGTTCTTCCTTCTGCTGAAAGCTTATCAACAAAAGATGCGCACAGCTGTGGTTCATCTTCTTCATATTTGTGACACACCTTCTTCACAACTATGAGAAAGACATTCCACTACTGTGCGCAACTACAAACTACAGAGGCAAAGATAATGAAAAGCAGGGGCCTGGCAAAGGAATGCTAATCTTTTTCAATAGCAAGCATTATTTTCCGAATAGAACCCTTTACAGTCCCGATAAATCCACTTTATAAAAAGTCGGAGCAACATTGCTTTTCTCGAAGAACATCGCCATATAGATCGGGGCATAGATAATCTTACCCGCGACGCGCAGATTACCGTTATTGAACACAACTGCTTCGGGGAGGTCGTATTCCTCGCAATCCATGATGTTGGACAAAGCGCGGTGTGTTTCGTAATCTTTACCTGATTTTACCTCAATAGGCAGTACCTTACCCTCAAGCTCAATAACAAAATCCAATTCACCGCGCTTCTTGTTGTTGTAATAGTAGGGAACAATGCCGTGAGCCACCAACTCCTGCGCTACGGCATTCTCGTAAATTGAACCGAAATTGATGTCCTTATCACCTTTTATAATCCGCATCTGAATGCCCTCGGCATATTGGCTGGCCAGCAGTCCGATGTCACTTTGGAAGAGTTTGAACAGATTGCGTGAACGTGCAAGCAGGAGCGGCATTTTCGGCTCCTCCACGTTATAGACGGGTAGCGCCACGCCCGCGTTCGTCAGCCATAAAAAACTGTTCTCGACCCGGTCGAACTTTGCGTGCTCATTCAGCCGTTTCAGTATGAAGCGTTTGTTTTTAGCGTTTAGCTCAGAGGGAATAAGATTAAAAATCTCCTCGATGTAGAGTTTGTTATTAGGATCATACTGGGCGATGTCACGTTTGTACAGACGAATGATATCCTGCTGCACAGTCATCACCTCTTGCAAGTTGTTACTCTCGAGATATTTGCTCACGACCGCAGGCATACCGCCCACAACAAGATAGAGCCGGAACAGCTCCATAATTTTGCCGTGGACAAACTCATCGACGGCAGTGCGATTCCGCCATGCCTCATGCAATGCCCCGATAACGGCGTCATTTATACCCACACACGAAATAAACTCCTCGAAATCGAGTGGGAACATATCCTTTACACCCATGTAGCCAACCGGTTCCGAGCGCAGGTCTTTCAATTCTACGCCCAGCAACGAACCGCTCAAGATGTAACGATACGAACCGTCATCCACCAGAAACTTAATTGCCGTAACAATATCGGGACATTGCTGTACTTCGTCGAAAAAGACGAGCGTTTCACCCTTGATGAGCGGCACGGAGGTGATTGCCGATAGACGGAGCAGAATATCACCGCTGCTCTTTGCTCCCTTGAACAAATCCACCGCTTCGGGCATCTCGACGAAATTGATTTCAATAAAACTTTTAAACATCTTACCGAACTGACGAATGGAATATGTCTTACCTATTTGTCGTGCTCCGGTAATAAGCAGGGCGTTACGGTTAGTTTCGTAGTAATTGCGAATGTAATCATCTATCTTTCTTTTTATCATAACCTATTCTTGTTTATTCGATTATTAAATGCAATAATCACACTATGCCACTTTTCTATTGCAAATATAAAGGTTTTATGCCACTTTTCCAAGATTTATACCTACATAAATTGCCGTTTTTCCAATTCAGGAACTGCAGAATAAAATTGAAAGACAGAAAAACTTTTACCGGTTGCAGCACACGGAAAAATCAATAGAGTAACGACGTATGGTGAAAAGATTGGTTATAATGACGAACACTCAACAACACTAATATCAAGCATGAAGATAGCAATAAAAAAACATCCCGTCACATAATTGGAAACATTTTGTATACAAAGAGGCGGGAGCAATGCCCTATATTTGCAACCGGTCAATCAATCACCGGCCATGAAAAACAGGTAGTTTATGAGAAATTTCATTGTATTATGCTTATTGGCATGTCTGGCATCATGTACAGACAAAAAAGAATTCCAGACAATAAGAGAACGAATCGATTTATCCGGAAATTGGAACAGTTCATTAGGGAACTGCACATTGCCCGGTACGACGGATGAAAACAAGTTGGGAGACGGCAGGCATCCCACCAATATAACCTCTCAGTTGACACGGACTTATCCCTACTCCGGCATCGTAGAGTATGAAAAAGATGTTGAAATTCCCGTACAGATGGAAGGGAAACGCCTGATACTTTTCATGGAGCGTACAAAACCCAGCACTCTCTGGATAGATGGAGACAGTATAGGCACGTTGGGACATATCTATGCACCTCACTGCTATAGCCTGCCGGCCTTGGCACCCGGCAGCCACCATATAAAGATACGCATTGACAATTCCCCCAGCTCCGTACCAGCCGAAATCCAAAGCTCGCATGCCTGGACTGACGGCACACAAACCAACTGGAACGGCATTTTGGGCGATTTCTACATCGAAGCGACCCCACACACCTATCTCGAGCAGGTACAAGTCTACCCGTCTGTAAAGGAGAAAAAGGTCCGCATCCATGTAAACATATACAGCGATTCGGAGCAATCGGGCGTAGTGACCCTTTCTGCCAAGACGTGGAACACCCAACAAGAACACCAGTTGCCGGACATGGAAAAACAAGTCGGCTTGAGCAAAGGTGAAAATAAGATAGAACTGGTGCTCGACATGGGCAACCGGATGCAGACATGGAGCGAATTCCACCCCACACTTTATGCACTGAACGTGACCCTTGCCACAAACGAGGGTAAAGACAATATAATAACAGATTTCGGTATGCGCGACTTTGCCACCGAAGGTACTCAGTTCACCATAAACGGCTTCAAGACCTTCTTGCGCGGCAAACACGACGCTTGCGTATTCCCACTTACCGGATATGCGCCGATGGATGTAAAGTCCTGGCGAAAAGTTTTTCAAACAGCCAAGAGTTATGGCATCAACTACTACCGTTGCCATTCCTACACCCCGCCCCGCGCCGCTTTTGCCGCTGCCGACATCGAGGGTATCTATTTCCAAGCCGAGTTGCCTTTATGGGGAAGCATTTCACCGGACAACCATCGTCTGAATGATTTCTTGTTGAACGAAGCCTATATGACCCTCGACTACATGGGCAATCACCCCTCATTCACCATGTTGGGACTGGGCAATGAACTCAACGGCGACGTTGACCTGATGCGCAATTGGCTGGACGGATTCAGAAAACATGACAACCGCCATCTGTATTCGTTCGGTTCCAACAACTTTCTTGGTTGGAGAGGTGCGCTGGATGGAGAAGATTTTCTGACCACCTGCCGAGTAGGAGGAAGCGAAGGCTATACATCGCATGTGCGCAGTTCGTTTGCCTTTGTCGATGCCGAACAAGGAGGCATCTTGAACAATACCCGTCCCAATACCCGTGCGGATTATACTGCTGCCATAGCGAAATCTCCCCGACCGGTCATCAGTCACGAAACCGGACAGTTCCAAATTTATCCCGACTACAAGGAGTTGGAGAAATACACCGGCGTATTGCATCCATATAACTTGGAGATATTCCGTGACCGGCTCAATGAAAATGGACTACAGGACCAGATTGACGCATTCCATCAGGCCACCGGCCGGTTTGCCGTCGAATGCTACAAGGCTGATATTGAATACGGCCTGCGCACTGCCGGTTTAGGCGGATTCCAGATGCTCGACCTTCAAGACTTTCCCGGACAAGGCTCGGCACTGGTAGGCATTCTGGATGCTTTCATGGACAGCAAAGGCATTGTCACTCCCGAAACATTCCGCGGCTTTTGTGCCCCGGTGGTACCGCTGGCGCTTATGGACACCTACTGTTACAGCAACAAAGAAGAGCTGAACATAGGCCTCGCCCTGACAAATTACGAAGAGCAACCATGGGCTGATGCATTATGCTGGCGTCTGGAAAGCTTGAGCGACGGCGTAACTTTTATTCGCGAAGGCAAAGTCCCCGCCCATGTAGAGCAAGGAAAAGTGATGCAGGTGGGCGAGTTGAAAAGCACCCTTACCGAAATAGACAAGCCTGCCCAATTACGACTGACACTGACCACCGGGAATTATCATAACTATTATAACTTATGGGTATACCCCGACCGGACACCGGAAAGCGAAGCGGACATCTTCATCTGTCAATCCTTGGATAACAAGGCACGAAAGATACTGAGCCAAGGAGGAAAGATACTGCTTATACCCGACCACAAAGCCATTGAAGAACAGAGTGTAGGTGGACTTTTTACTCCTGACTACTGGAACTATGCCATGTTCAAAAGCATTTCGGAAAACGCCGGCCGCGAAGTTTCGCCGGGCACCCTCTCCTTGCTGATGGACGAGAAACATCCCTTGTTCCGGCAGTTCCCCACCGAGTGCCATAGCAACTGGCAATGGTGGAGCATCGTACGCCATGCCCGCCCCTTTATTCTGAACGCTACACGCCACGAATACAAGCCGCTTATCCAAGTAGTAGACAATGTGGAACGGAACCACAAGTTAGGCTTGCTGTTCGAATTTGCCGTAGACAACGGTAAGGTATTGGTTTGTATGAGCAACCTCGAAGCAATTCGCCACACTCCAGAAGGAGGTCAGCTGCGCAATGCCATTTTAAGCTATATGAAGTCGGCTGAGTTCTCTCCCACCGAGACGCTGACCTCACAGCAGTTGCAGCACATATTAACAACCGAGGTGAGGAAGCAAGACATTGTCGGCGTGAAAAACCAGTCGGATTACGACGTACAGTCGGAATAAATATAAGAAGTTTCATCATAATTCCACTTTTCCTCGGCTGTCCCGTCATTTTTCAGTAGCTTTGCAAACTTTAATACAGCAAGCAACTCATGAAACTTACCCTTATACGCACCGCTCGTGAAACCGGCAAAGAGACATTCAGCACATGGCCCAGCGACACCTTGATGGAGAAGATGAAAACCGAGAACAAAGCCGGACACATATCCGCCTTGCGCAGCCTCATTCCCCACATCACCGGAAGCAACGGACACTACCCCTGCATAGACAAACTGCCACGCATCTGCCCTGCCGCAGAATATGCCCGCAGCAAAGAGGGGGAAAGATACCTGAAAACCTACAACGGACTGGTACAGATTGAAGTCAACCACCTGGCCAATGCCGTGGAAGTGGAGCAAGTAAAGCACCAGGCGGCCCTGCTGCCGCAAACTTTTGCCGCCTTTTGCGGAAGCAGCGGACGAAGCGTAAAAATATGGGTACTGTTTGCCACCCCCGACGGTTCGCACCCCAGGCAGGAAGAAAAAATCAGGCTGTTTCATACCGCTGCCTACCGGCTCGCCGTAAACTGTTACCAGCCCCTGCTCCCCTACCCCGTCACACTGAAAGAACCTGCCGTGGAGCAAAGCTGCCGCATGACGCTCGATGACCGTCCCTATTACAATCCGTCTGCCGTCCCTTTCTGTCTGGAACAGCCTTTGTCCGTGCCCGACGAGCCCACCTTCGGCCAACGGAAACAGACCGAAGCAAACCCGCTGATGCGTATTGCCCCCGGCTATCCGGCCTCCCAAACCTTCTCCATCCTCTTCGAAGCCGCCCTGAACCGTACCTTCGAAGAGCTGGAAAACTGGAAACGGGGCGATGACCTACGCCCCCTGCTCTACCTGCTTGCAGGGCATTGCTACAAAGCCGGCATTCCCGAAGAAGAGGCAGTACGCCAAGTCATGATGCACTACTACCGCGAAGCGGATGAACAGCTGGTGCGCATGACCCTGCACAACCTCTACCGCGAATGCAAAGGCTTCGGCACCCGCAGCAGCATGACCCGCGACCAAATCACCGCCTTCCGCCTGGAAGAATTCATGAACAGACGCTATGAGTTCCGCTGGAACACCGTGCTGGGAGAATTGGAATTCCGCCAACGGGACTCCATACACTTCCATTTCCGCCCTGCCGACCAGCGGGTAAGAAGCAGTATCGGACAGAATGCCCTGAAAGAAGGAATCAGCGTATGGGACAGAGATGTGGCACGCTACCTCAACTCGGACGCCATTCCCTTGTACAACCCCGTCGAAGAATATCTGAACAGCACCGGACATTGGGACGGCAAGGACCGTATCCGCGCATTGGCCGACCTCGTCCCCTGCAACAATCCGTACTGGCGGGAACTCTTCTACCGCTGGTTTCTCAGCATGACGGCGCACTGGCAAAACATCGACCGCCAGCATGGAAACAACACGTCTCCCCTACTGGTCGGAGCCCAAGGCTATCGTAAAAGTACCTTCTGCCGCATCCTGCTGCCACCCGAACTGCGCTTCGGATATACCGACAGTATCGACTTCAAAAGCAAGCAGGACGCAGAGCGGAGCCTCGGCCGCTTTTTCCTGATAAACATCGACGAATTCGACCAAATCAGCGTCAATCAGCAAGGTTTTCTAAAGCATCTGCTGCAGAAACCCGTGGCAAACCTGCGCAAGCCTTACGGCACCGCCATCCAGGAAATAAGACGCTACGCCTCCTTTATAGCCACCAGCAACCAGAAAGACCTGCTGACAGACCCCAGCGGCAGCCGCCGTTTCATCTGCATCGAAGTCACCGGCCCCATCCATACCAATGTCACCATCAACTACCGGCAACTCTACGCACAAGCCATGGATACCATAGCCAAAGGTGAACGCTACTGGCTGGACGATTCCGACGAAGCCATCTTGAAACAGACCAACCGGGAGTTTGAACAGCCCACACCGTTGGAACAGCTCTTCCTCTGCCACTTCCATCCCGCCGAAAATGAAGAGGAAGGAGACTGGATGACCCCTATGGAGATTCTCTCCTTCTTGCAAACCAAGACCAAAGACCGGCTGTCCATCAATAAAGTGGCTCTGTTCGGACGTGCACTCCACAAACTGGGCATCAGCAGCCGCCGGAAGACAAGAGGAACAGAATATCATGTAGTGAAAAAAGAATAATCCTGCCAATTAATTTGCTTCTACTTTCGGTTTGCGCTATCTTTGCGTTTCAAATCAAGAAGATATGAAAAAAGAAAGTCAAGTGATATTCGACCGGAATGCCGTAGAGTTTGTGACCGTAGCCGCCGAGTTCTGCAAGTTTCTGGAACAAGCGGAAGGGGTGAAACGTTCCGCGTTCGTCGATACCTCCTTAAAAATACTTCCGCTGCTCTACCTGAAGGCCTCCATGCTGCCCGAGTGCGAAACCATAGGAGACGAGGCGCCGGAAACATTCGTCACCGAAGAGACCTATGAGGTACTCCGCATGAATCTCGCCAATATCCTGGCCGAGAAAGACGACTACCTGGACGTATTCGTATCTGACATGAAGTATAGCGACCAGCCCATCACCAGGAACATTTCCGAAGACTTGGCCGACATATACCAGGACATCAAGGACTTTATCTTCGTATTCCAGCTGGGTTTCAACGAGACGATGAACGATTCGCTTGCCATCTGCCAGGAAAACTTCCGCCTCCATTGGGGACAGAAGCTTGTCAACACCCTGCGTGCCCTGCACGAGGTGAAGTATGTGCAAGGCGAGGATGAAGAGGAGGAAACCGCAGACTTTGAATATTAAATTATGGTTATCAAAAGAACAATAGATAAAGAAACAGTGAAAGACCTGCCCAAAGCCGCCTTTCCGGGACAGATACATGTCGTACAGACACCGTGGGAAGCGGAGAAGGCAGTTGCCTATCTGAAGTCCTGCCCGTTGCTGGGCATAGACAGCGAAACCCGTCCATCGTTCACAAAAGGACAGATACACAAGGTGGCCCTGCTGCAGATTTCTTCAGAGGAACATTGCTTTCTGTTCCGCCTCAACCTGACGGGACTGACTCTGCCGGTTATCACATTGCTGGAAAACCCAAGTGTAACGAAAGTAGGCCTTTCCTTGCGGGATGACTTCATGATGCTGCACAAGCGTGCTCCTTTCGAACAACATGCGTGCATTGAATTGCAGGAATACGTCCGCGCTTTCGGCATCCAGGATAAAAGCCTGCAAAAGATATATGCCATCCTCTTCGGGGAAAAGATTTCGAAAAGCCAGCGCCTTTCCAACTGGGAAGCCGAAACCTTGACCGAACCGCAGAAACTGTATGCCGCCACCGATGCCTGGGCATGCCTCAACATCTACAACAAGCTGCAAGAACTGAAACGGACAGGAGATTTTGAGATAGAAGCCAATAATAATGTGGTAATGTAATGCACATTATCACATTACCACATTAATCACATTATATATATGTACAAAGTATACCTTAAACCCAATAAAGAGGAGTCATTAAAGCGTTTTCACCCGTGGGTGTTTTCCGGCGCCATCGCACATTTCGACGGAGAGCCCGAAGAAGGGGAAGTTGTTGAAATCTACACGTCCAAAAAGGAATTCATAGCCAAAGGGCATTTTCAGATTGGCAGTATCGCCGTACGCGTACTGACCTTCCGTCAAGAAGAAGAAATCAATGCGGACTTCTGGAAACGCAAACTCAGCATAGCATACGACATGCGCCGCAGTATCGGCATAGCCGGAAACCCGACAAACAACACCTATCGCCTGGTGCACGGGGAGGGAGACAACCTGCCGGGGCTGGTTATCGACATTTATGCCCGTACCGCAGTGATGCAGGCACATTCTGCCGGCATGCACCTCGACCGCATGGCCATTGCCGATGCCCTTACCGAAGTGATGGGCAGCCAGATTGACAATATCTATTACAAATCGGAGACGACCCTTCCCTTCAAGGCCGACCTCTATCCGGAGAATGGTTTCTTGAAAGGCGGCAGCACGGACAATGTAGCCATGGAGTACGGCCTGAAGTTCCACATCGACTGGCTGAAAGGCCAAAAAACCGGTTTCTTCGTAGACCAACGCGAGAACCGTTCGCTACTGGAACGTTATGCCAAAGGCCGCAGCGTACTGAATATGTTCTGCTATACCGGCGGCTTCTCCGTATATGCTATGCGTGGAGACGCCAAACTGGTGCATTCCGTGGACAGCTCCGCCAAAGCCATCGACTTGACCAACAAGAACATCGAACTGAACTTCCCGGGTGACACCCGCCATGCCGCCTATGCAGAAGATGCCTTCAAATACCTTGACCGCATGGGCGACCAATACGACCTGATAGTTCTTGACCCTCCTGCTTTTGCCAAGCACCGCGATGCTCTGCGCAATGCCCTGCAAGGCTACCGCAAACTGAACGTCAAGGCTTTCGAGAAAATCAAGCCCGGCGGCATCCTCTTCACATTCTCGTGTTCGCAAGCCGTCAGCAAAGAAAACTTCCGCACCGCCGTGTTCACAGCCGCTGCCATGTCCGGCCGCAGCGTACGCATCCTGCACCAACTGACGCAACCTGCCGACCACCCGGTCAGCATCTATCATCCGGAAGGGGAATACCTGAAAGGACTGGTTCTATATGTAGAATAAAGGAAAAAGCAGGCTTTGTTAGCCTGCTTTTCTTAAATAGAGTTAACAAAAAGCAGAAATACGCCAAAACAGCATGTTATATAACATAAACCGTGTATATTTGCACTGTGTTTTTCATGGTATTAGATTTAAGGTTAATAAAGATTGGGTGTCTGGGATAGATACCCTTCTTTTTTTATAATACATTCCTTCCCAAAATCCATCCCTCATTAATCTCTTTCGTTGAAGAAAAAGCCGTACAGAACTTGTTTTTCTCCTAGTCTCATTGTACATTTGCATCTATTACATAATTTAAAATATAAAAAGCTAATATTATGAGCATCAAATTCCGACTCACTGCCATGCAATTCCTGCAATTCTTCGTTTGGGGAGCATGGCTGATTTCATTAGGTGGTTACATGGGCGGTACGTTACATTTTGAAGGCGGACAAATCGGAGCAATCTTTGCAACCATGGGTATAGCCTCACTGATAATGCCCGGACTGACCGGTATCATCGCCGACAAATGGATAAACGCCGAACGCCTTTACGGCATACTTCACCTCATCGGTGCCGGTGCTCTGATTTATGCTTCCACTGCCACTACGTACACCCACATGTACTGGGCCATGCTGCTCAACATGCTTGTTTACATGCCCACGCTATCCCTGGCCAACACCGTGTCCTACAATGCGCTGGAAAGATATAAAATGGATTTGGTGAAAGACTTCCCCCCCATCCGTGTATGGGGAACGGTAGGCTTTATCTGTGCCATGTGGGCTGTGGACCTCACCGGGTTCAAGGCAAGTTCGGCACAGCTCTATGTGGCAGCCATATCGGCAGCCATGCTGGGACTTTATGCTTTCACTTTGCCAGCCTGCCCCCCCATGCGCAGCGAAGGAAAAACGATGCTCTCCGCTTTCGGACTGGACGCACTGGTGCTGTTCAAGCGCAAGAAGATGGCTATCTTCTTCTTGTTCTCCATGCTGCTGGGAGCCGCCCTTCAAATAACAAACACATACGGCGACCTTTTCCTGGGTTCGTTTGCTTCCATACCGGAATATGCAGATTCGTTCGGTGTGAAACACTCCGTCATCCTGCTCTCCATCTCGCAAATGAGTGAGACGCTGTTTATCCTTGCCATCCCCTTCTTCCTGAAACATTTCGGAATCAAGCGTGTTATGTTAATAAGTATGTTTGCATGGGTATTCCGTTTCGGGCTCTTTGCCCTCGGAGACCCGGGAAGCGGACTCTGGATGCTCATTCTCTCGATGATTGTCTACGGCATGGCATTTGACTTTTTTAATGTATCGGGCTCGCTGTTTACAGAAATGGAGGCACATCCCAGTATCCGTGCCAGCGCACAAGGCTTGTTCTTCATGATGACGAACGGTGTGGGAGCCATCATCGGAGGTTATGCCAGCGGAGCCGTGGTGGATGCCTTCTCGGTATATGCCGAAGGCGGAGGACTGGTAAGCCGCGACTGGACACCGGTATGGCTTATCTTTGCAGGATATGCTTTAGTCATTGGTCTGCTATTTGGAATGGTGTTCCGCTATAAACATAATCCGGAAAAAATAGAGAAAAACTGATTGAGAGTCAGGTTGATTTAATAGGTATGAATAAGAAAAAGATAGAACTACAAGTACTAAACATTTCCAACAGCCAGGCGCAAGCGGGTGCCTATGCCCTGGTACTGGGTGAAGTGGGTGGCAAACGCCAGCTTCCGATTATTATAGGTGCCACCGAAGCACAAGCTATGGTCATCGAGATGAAAGGTATTGTACCGCCCCGTCCGCTGACCCATAACCTATTTGCTTCCGTTCTTGAGGTGCTGGGTGTAAAACTGATGCGTATTCTTATCTATAAAGTAGACAACGGAGTATTCTACTCCTACCTTTACATGAAAGCCGAAGAGACTATTCTCCGGATTGATGCCCGTACCAGCGATGCCGTCGCCCTGGCATTGCGCATGACTGCTCCTATCTTTGTCTACGAAGAGATTCTCGAAACAGAATGTCTGAAAACCGGCGAAAGCACCACCGACCCTATGGGAGGCAGCGAGCCGGACAAAGACGAACTGTTGCAGGAAGACACAATAGGCATATTGAAAACAGCCCTGCAGAAAGCAATCGAAGAAGAGGATTACGAACGAGCCGCACAGATAAGAGACCAAATCAACCAACTCAAAAACAATTTGTAACATGCACGTATTCTATACTCCCGACATACAGACCCACGCAGAACTGCCCGAAGAGGAAGCAGCACATGCCGTACGGGTCTTACGCCTGCAAGCAGGCGACGAGGTTATGCTGACAGACGGAAAGGGCTGCTTCTATCGCGCCGAAATCAGTACGGCTACCAACAAACGCTGCCTGGTGAATATTCTGGAAACCCTCCCGCAAGCCCCCTTGTGGAAAGGTCATCTGCACATTGCCATGGCACCTACCAAGAACATGGACCGCACAGAGTGGTTTGCCGAGAAAGCGACGGAAATAGGGTTTGACGAACT
>ERZ857882.1678-NODE-1678-length-25189-cov-3.890308_pt1 | contig 25189 bp, 20 predicted proteins | sample MGYA00519697_ERZ857882 | MGnify/ENA primary metagenome ERZ857882 (study PRJEB31778, sample SAMEA3449373) | human gut metagenome | biome: human gut; feature: human-associated habitat; material: faeces | place: United Kingdom | collected 2010/2012 ...
TTAAATCTTTTTAATGCATACAAACTCAACCTTTCCTTTGTATATATTAATAATAGAAAATAGGATTAAATTTTGTTAGAATAGATATATTATAACAATTATTTACGCAAGGAGAATTTCATATGTCCGATTTAGATGATAATGATATGGAAATCATATCCAAAAGTGACATGAATAGAGAAGTGTCCCCACAGCTTGACGAGCAATTAATTACAGATATTATAAAAAAAGATGCTTACGGAAAAAATACGGATTTAACACTGCGTCCCGATAAGGACGGTCTCACTCTAGCAGGAAACAGTCAATCGCTGCGGGGCGATTTTACCCGGATGCGATCACGGATCAACCCCGGCAATCTGAACAGGGAACTCCTGATAAAGGCCTCTAAAATCAAAGGGAAAGCTGAAGGCCTGACAGCAGTTGACGCTACAGCGGGATTGGGGGAGGATGCTTTCCTGCTGGCAGCAGCAGGCTTTTCCGTACGGCTTTATGAACGTGATCCCGTAATTGCGGCACTTCTCCACGACGCGCTTTCCCGGGCGGCGGCAATTCCGGATCTGGCAGCAATCGTCGGTCGAATGGAGCTTTTTGAAACAGACAGCCTGACCGCATTGCCTCAGCTTGGATTCAATCCGGATGTTGTCCTGCTGGATCCCATGTTTCCGGCCAGACAAAAAAGCGCATTAATTAAAAAGAAGTTTCAGCTGCTCCAACAGTTGGAACAGCCCTGTACCGATGAGGATGCGCTGCTGCATGCTGCTATTGCCAGTGCTCCGTACAAGATAGTTATCAAAAGGCCGCTGAAAGGAGCCTGGCTGGCCGATCGTAAGCCTGATTATTCCCTTAAGGGAAAAACGATCCGCTATGACTGTATCGTACTGACAAATAGCGGAAGGGAAGGCGGATTGGTGGAATGCACAAAACAGACACAGCGCATGGCTGAACGGTAACCATATCTGAAAACAGGATCCTGCGTGAGGACGCACCTGCCCTGTACGTGGCACCTATAGGAGCATCCTAGCAGAAGAATTCAGTATCATCAGCTGGCAGTTCTATCATGGCTCTGCGCTTTTTAATTTCACAATAATGTCACGGGGAATAAAAAATTTCCGGAAACCCGCATAAACACTGGGTTCCCGGAAATTAGAGAGTCACTCGAACTCGGCGTGTCCTTTGCCATTCCTAACTATATTCATTTAAGTTTTATACAAATACACGCCGTTTATTACTTCAATTACATTATTTATTCTGGCTTACTGATTTTCTGTTGCCAAAATGTTGCCATAAATATATACTATCCTGATTCTCCGAGATACCCTGATTTCAAAAGGGGAATATATCCCCCTTTGAAAAGCACCTCGCTCTCCCCCTATTAGATTACTTATTTGGGAATGGAGAGTCAGGGAGTTGCCTTTCTTGATATTGGTTGAATCATTGCACCAGCTTGGCGCTTTTTCGTACCCCAATCACATATTTCAAATTTTTCATTATACCATCTTATATTAGACATTTCATACATATTTCCCACTTTTAATCCCTGATAATATGCCTGTCCATCTATAATTATTCCATGATACATCCCATTAAATTTGTTTCCGTTATATAAACCAACTAACTGAGGTACCCCTCCTGTATGCTTATCCTTAATTTTTTTTACAATATCACAGAAACAATGGAAATAATTTCTACTTGTACCTTCATTATTTTCATTTTTAAAGTTCAAAAAATTCTCTTCAAATTCGTTTTTCCCACTTCCATCAGAAAAAAGTTTCATCGAATTGGAATAATTAGTATCTATATTTGAATTCGTCCATACTCTCCCATCCCAAATATATACATTCGCATCAAATAACCGTTTTTTATTTCGCCCTATATGATATATTTTAATTCTATCATTATTAAATTTGTATGTTGAATGTGCTTTCTTAATTTCATTAAAAATAATTTCGTTTCTATCTTTATAATCCATATCTGACGATAACAACATTCCCGCATCGCACACACTTGTTAAACGAGTTAATATCTGATATGTAAATAACATTTCACCACAATATCCTAGTATATCAGGAGTATTTTTTAATGCAAATGTCTTTTGACTATTATCATAAAAACTCTTATTGTTAGAAATCCTACTGTCACTGGCTATATATGCGGAGCATGGACCTCTCTGATCACATGCTAACCATCCTACAATTAATGTCATTTCTACTGATTCCTTTATGCAAATCCATTCTAAAAATCCATAAATTTTATGAACTTTTAGAGTGGATTTGCACCACTACCTTTTATCAGATGATAAACGCCCTACTCTTAGACCACTAGAACCATGTTCAGTGTTATTTTATCATTAGAAATTTTATTAAGCAACATATTTTCCGAAAATGGCCTCTTGGTTTTGTGGTAATAAAAGTCATAAAATTAATATGATTTTTTATTCAGCAGGCAATCATATAGACTACCTGCCGTATAAAATAATCTGTATAAAATTTTCAATTTTTCAATTATTCGAATTCAATCGTAGCCGGCGGCTTAGGCGAACAATCATAGCATACCCTGTTCACATTCTCCACCTCTGCCAGAATCCGGTTAGTAATCTTCTCCAGCACTTCCCAATCCACCTTCTCCACGCTGGCGGTCATCGCATCAATCGTATTGATTGCCCGGATAATCACCATATATTCAAAGCATCTCGCATGGTTCTTCATTCCGACAGACTTGAAGTCCGGCACTACGGTAAAGTACTGCCATACCGTCTTATCCAATCCGGCCTTTTCGAATTCTTCACGCAGAATCGCATCCGATTCCCTTACGGCTTCCAGCCTGTCGCGTGTGATCGCGCCAAGGCAGCGCACGCCAAGTCCGGGGCCGGGGAACGGCTGACGGTATACCATAGCCGCAGGCAGTCCCAGTTCGATACCGCAGGCTCTTACTTCATCCTTAAACAGCTGCTTTAAAGGCTCTACCAGTTCAAACTGCAGATCCTCCGGCAGTCCGCCCACATTGTGATGGGATTTTACCATCTTTGCGGTTTTGGTTCCGCTTTCAATAATATCCGGATAAATCGTACCCTGTCCCAGGAAATGGATGCCGTCCAGCTTGCGGGCTTCTTCTTCGAAGACACGGATAAATTCTCCGCCGATGATCTTTCTCTTTTCTTCCGGATCCGCAACTCCTGTAAGCTTACCTAAGAAACGTTCCGTGGCATCCACATAGATCAGGTTCGCATGAAGCTGATCCCTGAATATCTCCACAACGCTTTCGGATTCATTTTTCCGCATGAGACCATGGTTTACATGGACACATACCAGCTGCTGGCCGATGGCCTTAATCAGCATGGCTGCCACCACAGAGGAATCCACGCCGCCGGATAAGGCAAGCAGAACCTTTTTATCTCCTACCTGGCGGCGGATGAGTTCCACCTGGTCTTCGATAAAGTTCTTCATATTCCAGTTTGTTTCCGCTTTGCACTGTCCCAGTACGAAATCCTTCAGAACTTCCTCTTCCGGAATGGAAGGATAGCGAAGTCCGCACTGTGCCGTGGGATGGTCGATTGCCATAACGGGCACCCCGCAGCTGTACAGAGCGGGATCGATATCAACCGGCCTGCCGTCAACCACACGGTTTTCACCGCCATTTAAAATAATACCTTTCACATTGTCCAGAGCTTTCAGCTCTTCCACGGTGATATCATGGGGATGGATCTCACTGTATACGCCCATGTCACGGATTGCCCGTGCCACCACCGTGTTTTCGGTACTTCCCAGGTCCAGAATTACAATCATGTCCTGCTTCATCTTTCGTCTCCTTTTCCTATCGCCCCGGCAGGCCGGGCCTGCAGCGGATTGGGACTTCCACTCCCCTTCCGTTCTCCGCCCGCCGGGAAAAGCATTTTTCTATACAGATTCATTATAACTGCACGGAGACATTTTTTCCACGGGAATTTTAATTCGGAGGCATTCTTTCTATGCCCTGATTTCCTGCTTCATAAAGCATATATAGGACAAGGCAAAGCACACCATAGTCAGTGCCACCATACACACCAGATGCGGCCATACCAGCAGCAGGCTCTGTCCGAAGGGCAGATATCCCGCTATGGCTCCGGAAAGCTGGGAATTGGTGACGATTCCGATACTCCTGATATTCGGATTCAAAATGGTAGATGCCGCTTCCCCAAACAGATAATAGGGAGAAATCCGGTTCAGTCCCAGCTCCAGGGAATAATTGCTTTTCAGATTAAATAACCCTTCAATCCCTTCTGTGGGATAAGCGATATCGGCCACCGCGCCTGCTATCATACTCATAAAGAAGGAAAGGAAAATCCAGATGGATATCCCTGCCAAAGCCGCGGTAGCCGCATGTCTCCATATAACGGAGAACAGGATGGACAGTCCCAGCCAGAAGGCGATATAGAAAACGGTAAAAAGCAGGAAGGCCAGTATCCTCAGCACCTCTTCCGTCTGCGGGGCAATTCCTATCACCAGCAGGCCGATGGCACTCACGAGAATCCCCAGGGAAAATACCATAAGAAAAATCGCGACAAAGCCTGCCATAAACTTTCCGTTGATCACCATATCACGATAGATAGGCTGCGCGGTCAGCCTGTTCAGTGTCCCCAGGGAACGCTCCCGGTTCACACAGTCAAAGCCCAGGACAATCCCTGCCAGCGGGCCGAGAAACGCCAGAAAGGTGCATATGGACGGCAGGGAATTTCCGCTTGTGGTAAACAGGGACAGGAAAATAAATTCACTGTTTTCCGTAGCCTGATCCCGGATATTACTGAGCGCCCCGTACAGGCTGGCCATACTAGTCAGAGTCAGCAGCGCAGTCATCAGCAGGAAACGGGTGCTGCGCAGATGGTCGGCCAGTTCCTTCCTGAACAGGACAAGGAGTCCGTGGACAGAGCTATTTTCCTTTTCCCAATGCATGCCGGACAAGGCTCCTGAAATTGTCGCGGAAACCTTTTCTTTTACCTGTATCGCTGTCATAGGTCTCACCTGCCTTTTCAAAATATTTACTGTATATTTCGTCCAGATCACCGCCGCGCTGGCGGAGTCTGCGCAAATCATAGCCGTTCATCAGCAGTGTCACAATCACATCATTATGGCAGTCTCTGTCAGAATGAACAAGAATCATCTCGTTTTCTTTTGCGATTTTCTTTACGCCTTCCACCGTATGAAGCAGGTTTTCCAGCCTGTCGTCATGGGGATAGGCCTCCAGCTCCAGAATATAGTTTCCTTCGCTCTGCAGCTGCACCGCCAGTTCACCCACCGAACCGCATGCGATAAGTTTTCCTTTTACAAAAATACCCACACGGTCACATATCTGCTGCACCTGGTGCAGCTGGTGGGACGAAATCAGTATGGTTCTCTGATCTTCTTCCGACAGCTGCCTGATAAGGGCGAGAAGCTCCCGCATGCCCTCAGGATCGATTCCGAGCGTGGGCTCATCCATAATAATAATCTGGGGATCCTTCATCAGAACATCCGCAATTCCCAGCCTCTGCTTCATACCGCGGGAGTAGGTGCCGGTCTTGCGATCGGCAGCATTTGTCATGCCCACTCTTTTCAGCATTTCGTCAATTCTTTTTTCCAGTTCTTCGCCCTGCAGGCCATTGAGGCGGCCCGTAAACCGCAGGTTCTGCCTGCCGGTCATATCCGGGTAAAAGCCCACATTATCCGGAAGGTACCCGGTTATTTTTTTCACCTGAAGGGAATCCCTTGTGCAATCATAACCGCAGATCTGCGCACGTCCCCCGGACGGCTCTGTCAGCCCCAGAAGCATCAGCGTGGTAGTTGTCTTTCCTGCCCCGTTCGGTCCGAGCAGGCCGAAGACCTCGCCCTTGCGGATTTCCAGAAAAAGCTTGTCCACCGCGGTAATTCCGCCGTAACGCTTGGAAAGTCCTTCTGTTTTAATTATTGTTTCTGACATAATCATCGTCTCCCATACTTATGGAATACCCAGCCAAGGCCGGCAAATACGCATACGATCAAGAGAACTCCCACCACGCCCCATATTGTCTCCGTCTTTACGGAAATACGGAATTCCGCGCTGTCCGAGGTATCGGAATTTGAGGCTTTGACAGAAACCACGTAGTCGCCGGAAAGGGCGTCTTCTCCCGGAGTTATGTATGCGGTCACTTCCACGGAAGCACCTGCTTCAATGACATCAATGACCGGCTGGCTGAAGCTGACATTCCAGCCGTCAGGGGCCGTGGATGACAGATTCACATTTGTCAGATCCGTGTTTCCGTTATTGACGATTTTCAGAGCCACTTCTTTTTGCTTATTGGCATAGGCTTCGGTGCTCAGCCGGCCGCTGGGTGTTGTCACGTCCATGGCATATTTTCCGGTAATGGTTGCCGTAAGATCGGTCTTGAGATTCTCCCCTGCGGAAACGGCCGCACAGGAAATGGTATATGCCCCTGCTTCCGCATCGGCAGCAGGCGTTACCCCTACCGTAATCGTCTGGCTTTTACGCGGCTCCATGGAAATACTGTTGACCGGGCTGCTCTCTCCGGAGGGTGTAAAGGTCACGCTCCAGCCGGCAGGAGCATTGGATGAAAAACTGTAGTTCTGCTCCGTGGCGCTGTTATTCACCAGTGTGGCATCAAAGCTGAAGCTGGCTCCCGATGCCCCTTCCTGTTCAGGGTATTCGGATCGGAAGCTGCTGCCTCCCACCTCTTCCTCTGTCACCTTCAAGTTCAGTGTGAGCGTATCGGAGGCCTCTCCCGCTGTATATGCCCGCAGGGCCACCTCATAATCTCCGCCTGCCGCTTCTTCCGGTATGGTCAGGTTATAGACTGCCTTTCCGTCATTATCACCGCTTTTTACATATACCTGGCTCACTTCACTCCCGTTTCCGGTAAAATAGCCTTTCCAGCCCTCCGGCAGGGATACCGTCTCCAGGGACACCGACATACCAGCCCCTGTGGTATTCGAAAAATCAAGGGAAAAGGTCAGTTCATCCCCTGCCGTCACCGACATTCCCGGATATCCGGTGCTCATCTGCAGCCCTCCCGCCGCAGATACCTCCCTGCCGGCTCCCAAAAGCAAAAGTACCGGCAAAACCAGCGCTGCCATTATATGCATGGCTGTTTTCCTCCGCGAACCTGCAAATCCATTCATAATTCCTATCTCTCCTTTTTTCTTATTCTCGCAAAAGCAATGGCTAAGATTGAAAACCAATTTACCCACTGCCCGCGGACTGCTTTTTGTATTTGAAATTATAAACGCCCAAGTATAAATGAACTTAAAAAAAGACTCCGCAAACGGCCCCCGTTTACGGAATCTGTGTGAAAATTTTGTGAACTTTGTCAAAGCTGTATGTTTTTCCCGGCAATCCCCGGCAGCACCACCGTAAACACCAGATTTCCGGCTTCATAGGCCGCCCCGATTCTGCCCTTGTGGCCTTCCGTCACCGCCCTTGCAATAGAGAGTCCGATCCCATAACCGCCGCTTTGGCGGGAACGGGAACTGTCCGCCCGATAGAACCGGTCAAACAGATGGGGAACCTGGGCCGTATCCATATCCCGGCATGGATTGGCCACCTGGAGCACAACCTGTCTGCCTTTCTGCCGCAGCCGCAGCGCCACGGTGCCTGAAGGATCACAGTATTTTACCCCGTTGTCCAAAAGTATTGTCATCAGACGGATGATGGAATCCTCCTGGCCTCTCATATACACACCCGGTTCGATTTCAGCATTAAGCTGCTTTCCCTGCATTTGGGCCAGAGTACGGAAGGAATCTGCATTGGCTTCCGCAATCTGGCTGACACTGAATTCGGTAAATTCGCTCTCCTTCACATACTCTTCGGATTTTGACAGCTCTATCAGATCTTTAATCAGACTGTCCAGCCGCTTTACCTGGTTGCGGATACTCTCCGTCCATTCATCCTTTCCCTTTGTAAGCTCCAGAACGCCGGTGTTGGCGGATATGATGCCAAGAGGGGTCTTCAGCTCATGGGAAACATCCGTCAGGAAACGCTTCTGCCGTTCTATATTTTCCGCAAAAGGCCGGATCACCCTGCCGGAAAGAAGCAGAAGCAGGAAAAAAACCAGAGTCACGCAGCATACGATAACCAGCAGCGTCACCTGAAGCACGTTGTAGACCGACTGCAGCTGGAGAAAGCAGTTCAATACCACAATGGTGCTCTCCTCCCCCTTCTCATAAACCTGATACCGGTAATAGCCGTTAAATCCGCTTTTCTTCCCGTCCCTGATTATTTCACTGACCAAATCCACCACTTTTTCCCGATCCAGAGCGGCGATGTGCTCCATTTCCACTTCCCGCACCTCCCGCTTCTTTGTCAGATGAACAATGCAGTATCTGGTTTCAAAGGGGGTTTCTTCCGTAATCTGGAAACCGCCCGCCACATCAGGCCGCTCCCCATCCGAAAGCGGAAAGGTTCCGTCATTCTGATAGAGAAGTTCGATCGCCGTATCCGCCAGTCTTGTTATCCGGTACAGATTTCCCAGGTTTATGGACGCCCCTATCACACACAGCGTCCCTGTCAGGGACAGCATTGCAATCATAAGGAATCGTCTGCGCAGCGCCTCAATCATTCTTTTTCCTCCACCTCCAGCATATAGCCCCGTCCGCGGCTTGCTGTAATTTTAACATTGGCGCCCAGAGCGGAAAGCTTTCTGCGCAGGTAAGATATATATGCCCATACGACGTTGATTTCACTCTCGCTCTCATAGCCCCAGATCCGTTCCATAAACTGCTCCGTGGAAATAAAACGCCCCTGCTGCCTCATGAGCAGTTCCATCATCTGGAACTCCTTATTTCCCAGACGGACAGCCATTTCATCACGGGCGAGTTCAAAGGTGGAACGGTTCAGGCTGATATTCCCCACAGTCAGTATATGGGAAGTAAACACCCCGTTTCTGCGGGTAAGCGCTCTCACCCTGGCGATAAATTCTCCCACATCAAAGGGCTTCGGCAGATAATCATCCGCACCGCAGTTCAGTCCCTCTATCCTGTCTTCCACCTGCCCTTTGGCTGTCAGGAGCAAAATAGGGGTGGAAATGTTGTTTTCCCTCAGCTGCTCCAATACCTGCAGGCCGTTAAGCTTAGGCATCATAATATCCAGCACAAGGCAGTCATAGGTTTCCGCCAGGCCATAATCCAGCGCCGCCTGGCCGTCATACACAATATCCACGGAATAATGCTCATGCTTTAGAATGGCTTCCAGAGCCTGCGTCATTTCCCGTTCATCATCCGCTATTAATACACGCATTTATCCCCGTCCCTTCCTTCCTGATTTTCCCGGATCATTTCCCTGATTGTTGACAGGGAAAGGTCTGTGGACGCGATTTCATCCGCGCACCGCTTCAGTTCTTTTTTCATAAACTCCTGATTGGATATATCTTTTTTATATTTCAGTCCATGCTCGATACTGGCCCAGCAGTCCATGGCAATGGTTCTCAGCTGCAGCTCCAGCCAGAGGCTGTTGTCCGCTCCTGCCTCTCCCATAAAACGCAGGGGAAAATGGATGATCATGTGGTAACTGCGATAACCGTTGGGCTTCGGACTGGCAATATAATCCTTTGCCTGAAAAAGTCTGACCCCCGGAATTTCCATAATCAAATCAACCATGCTGTATACATCCTCCACAAAAGGACAGATAATACGCACACCGGCTGCATCGTACACTTTCTGCAGGGCATTCTCCCGGCAGACCTCCAGGCCCATACGCCGCAGCTTTTCCGTCATGCTGTCCGCTTTTTTAATACGCGCCCGGCAGGAGGACACCGGATCCCGTCCCGTAACGGCTTTCCGGTACCGCCTCAGCATTTCCATACAGGATAGAAATTCCGTAAGCGTTCCCGTAAGCAGTATCAGCTGATCCCCGTATAGATCCTTTTCTTTTTCGGTAATATCCATTTCAAAATATTCCATAAATACTCCTTTATTGTAAAATTTCCATGTTTTCCTGTCAATATCTGCGGCTCCGTACGTGTGGTCTGTGTGCGGATCCGTGTTTGCGGTTTTGGAATGTCCTCATTCCCGGTATGCCTTCGGTTCTGTCATACCGCCCCTCTGCTGTCTCTTCCTTAATTTATATCTCTTTCCGGCTCCCGGCAAAAGTTCTTACAGCCATCGTTCTTCAGTCCAGCTTCAGACTGCACAGGATCCCTCCCGTCCCATCAGGCCGGAAAATAACATCCACACTGGCGGCATTCCTTGCCGCACAAATCCGGATATGATTATTCTCCAGCACAGCCGCATCCGTGACCTGGCTTGTCAGCATTTTCAAAACAGCCTCTCCCAGTTCTGTTCCTGAAGCGCTGTACATCCTTATTTCCATTATTTCATCTTCCTTCCACCCGGAAATTTCAAGTATTCCTCTGTCATCCGCAACCCATTTTCGTATTTCCCTGCCTTCCTCCGCTTCTATTTCACCGCCGGGCAGTGCAGCTCCTTTTGCATCCTGCAGCGTTACACATATCCTTGCCTGTCGGTTTTCTTCCTCCTCCTTTTCCCCGCAGGCCGCCAGTATACAAACAGCGGCCAGCAGCAAAACGGCGGTTTTCACGGCTCTTCTGTCCATATATTTCCTCCATTCCTCCACTCTATAACGCAGCCTGATACTTTATTTAATAGGAAGATACTAACAGACATACTATAAAGACACTTAAAAAAGCCGAGCTGACACCCGGCTTTTTTCTCCTTCCTTATTTTATGTAAAAGCTATAGACAGTGGGATTTTATATAATACAAGGCCATTCGTATGAATTTCAGAGGATACGGTACAATAATAGTGTAGTATTTTAAATATGGAGGAAAACATCATGCGAAAAAAAGACCAACTGAAAACGATTACCCCCGAACTGATACGCCAATACAGTATCTATCTGCAGGAACAGGAAAAAAGTACCGCCACCATTGAAAAATATATCCACGATCTGACCGCCCTCTACAAATATCTGGAAGGACAGGAGCTCACCAAAACTGCCCTGCTTCGCTGGAAAGGCCATTTGACAGAAGAGTACGCTCCTTCCAGTATCAATACCATGCTTGCCGCAATGAACGGTCTCCTGGATTTCTGCGGCCTGGCTGAATTAAAAGTGAAACCGCTGAAAATTCAGAGATCTCTGTTTTCCGACGGTGAAAAGGAGCTGACCCGTGAGGAATATATACGGCTGATACGCGCCGCCGAACAGGATGGCAGCGAACGCCTGTCCCTTGTTATCCAAACCATCTGTGCCACAGGTATCCGTGTGTCGGAGCTGCAGTTCATCACAGCAGAAGCCATTCAGTCCGGCAGGGCGGAAATCAGCAACAAGGGCAAGCGCCGTACCATTTTTCTGCCCGGCAAGCTATGCCGGCTGCTGAAAAAGTACCTGAAAAAAGAAAAAAGAACAACCGGAGCCGTTTTTGTCACCAGGACGGGAAAACCGCTCAATCGTTCTAATATTTGGCGTGATATGAAAGCCTTGTGTGAAAGTGCAGATGTAGAACCGGAAAAGGTATTTCCTCACAACCTGCGCCATCTGTTCGCCCGGACCTACTACACACTTGAAAAGGATCTTTCCCGCCTGGCTGATATTCTGGGCCACTCCAACGTCAATACGACACGCATATATACCATGGAGAGCGGCACGGTCCATGCCCGGCAGATGGAGCGTATCGGGCTGATTATCACATAATTTCGGTTCTGTTGTGGGGATATAAAAAAGAGCACAACAGATTTTCGGTTCTGTTGTAGCCACATTGATCGAATAGGCTTTATACATATTAAACTATACCCTATTGGCATGGAAATTGGCAAGTATTTCTCAAAGATTATCGATATAAGATATTCCCGGACATGAAAACCAGCGAGAAAAAAAGGAACTTTTATCTCGCTTGCTTTGTTGTACCCTGAATTCGGAAAATTTTATTTTATACGCTAAAAATATACCGGCAGATGGTTTATTTAAACCTACTGTTAATCAGGCAATACATTAGAGAAATGTGGCTACAACAGAACCGAAATTGTGTAGTAAACCGTCTCCTGCAAGATTAAGAATACAGGCCGGTTTTCTCCTGCCTTCCATCCGGTTCTGCCGCTCACACTCTTTTAATTATTGGTCTTTGCATCAGGGCAGACAGACAGCACCAAGGAATCGCCAAATGCTGCTATACCAAAGAAACAGTAGGCAATTATGCAGAGGAGGAATACCCAATGTCGGATAATTTGAACTACGAACAGCTGAGCAGTGAATATAACCTGCTTATGAATGTTTTGGAGGTTAGCGTCAGCAAGCATTTGGCGGACGAACATTTCACATGTATTTGGGCAAATGACTATTATTATCAGATGATTCGCTATTCCAAAGAGGAATATGAAGCCCGTTTCCACAACCATCCGGATGAGTTTTTTGCCAATAATCCGGAAGGGTGGCAGATAATAACGGAAAAGGTCAGGGCCTCCATAGCCAACCGGGAAAACAGCTGCACGGCATATATTCCCATGCTCTACCCCAACGGAGAAAAGTACTGGGTAAAGCTAAAGTCTGTTTACACCGATGAATACATAGACGGCTGCCGCGTTTCTTATACCACCATGACGGATATCACGGAAATGATGCAGACGCGCCTGGAAAAAGAGCAGCATTTCCAGCGGGTTTTTGAACAGGTAAGCCAGGAACAGGATATGCTGATGAGCGCCCTGAATGTCAGCGTCAGCAAGCATCTGATGGACGAGCATTTCACCTGTATCAGGGCAAATGAATTTTACTACCAGCTGATTGGCTATACGAAAGAAGAATGCCATTCCATATTCCATGACCATGTGGATGAATTTTTTGCAAATAATCCGGACAGCTGGAATATCCTGCATAAAAAAATCGAAGCCACGATTGCAGATAATGATGACAGCTACAGTGTCTTTCTACCCATGTACTATCCCAACGGCTCTGTCTATTGGGTTAAGCTGGTGGGCTTTTTCACGGATGAATATATTGACGGCAGGCAGGTTACCTACGCCACTATGGTAAATGTAACCGACATGCTGCAGATACAAAAGGAACGCACCATTGCCTATGACAACATTCCCGGGTTTATCGTAAAATACCGGGTTACCCCCGATTCCCTTTTAATGCTGGAAGCCAGCGACCGGATCAGGAACTTATTTGATGTGAAAGATCCGTCCTCCGCCGATCCTCTCCGCGTACTGGCGCCGGAAAGCCGGGAATTAATGCAGGAACAATTTTCTCATCTGCGCAGCAGGGAGCATTTTGAGGCAACCCTGCATATGAAGGACAAATCCGATCAGGATCGCTGGTTTCAGGCCAGTTTTTCCTGTATAGACACAATCGCCGCCGATCCTGTCTATCTGGCAGTTTTTATTGACATCACCGATGTCACTGTACTGCGTGAACTCAGATGTAAGCTGGAAGAACGCACGGAAATGCTTAACAATGCACTGGATAAGGCGGAAAAAGCAAACCTTGCGAAATCAGACTTTCTCTCCCGCATGAGCCATGATATCCGTACTCCTATGAACGCCATTGTGGGCATGACAAAAATCGCTTTTTCTCACATAAAGGAACCGGAAAAAATGGAGGACTGTCTGAAGAAAATTGAGCTTTCAAGCCAGCATCTGCTGAGCCTGATCAATGATGTACTGGATATGTCCAAGATCGAAAGCGGAAAAATCACGCCCAATATCAGCCCCATGCTTCTGCCTGAGCTGATAGAGAATGTGGTCATCATCATGCAGCCTGATATTAAGGCCAAAAACCAGCAGTTCTCTGTCCGCCTGCAAAACGTAATACATGAAAATATCTACTGTGATGCGCTGCGGCTCAGACAGGCTTTTATCAATATCCTCTCCAATGCCTGCAAATTCACACCCATGGGAGGTTCTATTGCCATGGATATTGAGGAATGCGCCGCAGAGGAGGCGGATCGCGCCGTTTATACTTTTACCTTTGCCGACACAGGAATCGGAATCAATCCGGAGTTTGTCGATAAAATATTTGATGCGTTTTCCCGTGAGTATGACAGCCGAATGGAACAGGCTGAAGGCACCGGTCTTGGAATGGCTATAACGAAGAAAGTCATGGATATGCTGGGCGGTACTGTCTCTGTGGAAAGTCAGGTGGGCAGAGGAACGACATTTACCGTAGTGCTTCCTGTCCAGATAGGCCGAATAACACCGGCAGACATACAGCTCCCCCACGCCAGAGTGTTGATTGCCGATGCGGACAGGGAGGTTTGTGAAAGCAGCTCCCGGTTTTTAGAAGAATGCGGAATTCCCGCGGACTGGGCGGTCTCCGGACATGAAGCTTTATCCAAAGCAGAGGAAGCCCACGCAAGCGGCGGGGATTACAGGGCCGTCATATTGGATGGGCAGCTTACGGATATCAGCGGTGTGGATACGGCCCGGCTCATTCGGGAAAAAACCGGGGATGCCTCGCCAATATTAGCTATATCGGCCTATGATTGGTCAGACATAGAACCGGCGGCAAAAGCCGCAGGAGTCCGTGGTTTTCTGCAAAAACCTCTCTTTCGCTCCACTCTTGCCGCCAGCCTGAAAAAATATCTGTTGGATCAGGACACGGATCAGACTGAGGATGTACAAAAGCAGAGCTTTGATTTTACAGGAAAAACATTTTTACTGGCAGATGACAATGAGCTGAACCGGGAAATTGCGGAGGTGCTTCTCACATCCACCGGAGCCGTCATTGACTCTGTCTGCAACGGGTTCCAGTGTGTTGAAAAATTCGCGGGATCCCCGGAGGGCTATTATAACCTGATTCTGATGGATATCCAAATGCCGCAGATGAACGGTTATACCGCCACGCAGAAAATACGGGATCTATCCCGTTCCGATGCCCGGACAGTGCCCATTTTAGCCATGACGGCGGATGCTTTTTCAGAAGATATCGAAGCGGCAATGGCAGTTGGAATGAACGCTCATTTGGCAAAGCCGCTGGATATAAACCTTGTTATCCGTACGATTTCCAGATTTCTGAATCGATAAGAAGCGGCCTTGTTCAGCCGGAAAATATTATTTTTAAAGGACTGATATCACATTATGCATAATGTGATTATCAGTTCTTTTTTTCTGCGCCGGCGGTAAGATGCTTTATTCCGGTGTAAGATGCTTCCCTGAAGAGCAAAGCGCACGTTTTTTCCAGAGTAATATGCTATACTATCCTTAGAACACATATACTAGGAGGTATCTTAATGAGAGTGGAAATTAAAGTGGAAACGGACTGCAGGGATCCATATGCCGTTCTGCATATCGCCAGGCTTACACCCTCCCTGCAGACCGCTGTAAGCCTTTTGGAAAGGGAGGGGGATGAATTCCTTTTTTCCGCCCAGCGGGATGGAAAAACCTATCTTCTGGATCCGGATACCATAGACTTGATCCGTACGGAAGGCCGGGAGCTTGTTCTTTATGACAGGCAGAAAAAACGTTTTCTTCTCAACAGGCCGCTGTATGAGCTGGAAAAACAGCTCGGCAGCAGTTTTGTAAGGATTTCCAAATCAGCCATCGTCAATATACGGCAGATCAGCCATGTAGAGGCCTCCTTTAACGGTACCATGGAGCTGGTGATGAAAAACGGTGCGGAGGAAGTGATAACCAGAAGCTACCGGAAACAATTCAAAGAACGATTGGGGGTATGAATATGAAAAAAACAATGATTAAAGCAGTTAAATATTTATATTGGGGAATTTCCTGGGGCTGTACCTTTTTTGTCCTAATATGCCTCGTACTTTATCTTATGGGCGGAAGCGCTTATCTGGAGCAAATCATGGAGCAGTTTCCCAAACAGGCATTAGGCTCCGTTATCGTAGGAATCGCATGCGGAAGCACAAGTATTGTATATACCATGGAAAAGCTTTCCCGCAGCCTTCAGATTCTGATTCATTTCACGGTGGGCCTGGGAGTCTATTTTCTTACCGCCCTTTATCTGGAATGGATCCCCAGGCAGTTAAGCTGGAGCCTTGCCGCCTTTTTTGCCGTCGGAATCCTGAGTTTTATCGTGATATGGGCGCTCTTCTATCTCTATAATAAAAATGAGGCCCAAAAATGGAATCAACGGCTGAAAGAACTGGAAAAGGAAGGCAGAGAGGTATAAACATGAACTGGCATTTAGAAAAAAAGGTACGCAATAATCCTGCGGCAAGAAAAGCATTTAATGAACTGGCGATACAGGTTTTTCAGCTTTCCTTTGAAAGCTGGTATGAAAACGGCTACTGGACGGATGCCTACATCCCCTATACCCTTATGGACGGGGATACAGCCGCTGCCAATATTTCCGTAAACACAATGAAAACAATCTGGAACGGGCAAATAAAAAATTATATCCAGCTCGGTACGGTAATGACAGCCCCGCCCTGCCGGAAGCAGGGGCTGTCACGCTTTCTGATGGAGGAAATAAAGAAAGACTGGGAAGGGCGCTGTGACGGCATGTATCTCTTTGCCAACGACACCGTTCTTGACTTCTATCCCAAATTTGGGTTCAGCAGGCAGGAACAGTATCAGTGCAGCCTCCCTGTCCTCCCCCAAAAAGGAGTGATACGGAAACTCTCCATGGACAAACCGGAAGATCGCCGTATATTGAAAGAGCATTACCAAATGTCCAATCCGTTCTCGCTTCTGCCCATGCTGGATAACTATCCGCTTTTAATGTTCTATCTTCGTTCCTTCCTTAAAGACTGTGTTTATTATCTGCCAAAATACGATGCTGTTGCCGTTGTGGAAAAGGCAGAAGAAGAAAATGCTATGATCTGCCATGATATTTTCTGCAGAGCAGATGTAAATTTCCGGGAGATTCTGAATTTTCTGTCTTTCCCGGATACGAAAAGGGTCATTCTTGAATTTACTCCAAAAGAGACTGCAAACTGCATACAGACTCCTCTGGATGATGACGGCACTCTGTTCTTCCTTACAAAAGAGGACAATCCGTTTCAGGAGCAAAAGCTGCGCTTCCCCGGATTGTCCCATGCATAACGGTGCCTCGGCGCCGTTTTCTTTATTTATATGGCGGCTTTACCTCCAGTTTTTCCGAAGTCCCTTGGGATAATGGTTTTTCATAATCCCTCCTGCCAGTTTTCCCCATCCGATACTGTAGCCGTCAACAGTTATCAGATACCAGCCCTTTTCACCGGTTAAAGGAAACGTTTCCCCGTTCAGCCAGGCAAATGCAGGGCCGTAATCTTTGTTTTCTTCCCCGGAAACCAGTTCCGCAGACAGACATACCTCATCCGGCTTCAGGGCCAGCGCCAGCGCATGCGACGGCTCAAACCTGTTCTTTTTCATCGTCCCCAGATGCAGTCCGGGCCGCAGCACCTTCAGCCCCTTCAGGGAAGGCATTCCCGGAGGGAGCAGATAAAGCTGTTCACCGAAGAAAAGATAATTGCCTCCCTGCCAGCCTTTCAGGGATTGTGATGCAAACGTGAGGAATTCCCCGCATTCTTTTTCTGAAGCCCTTCTGTTTCCGTCCTTCCGGAGCGGTAAAGAAGAGATATCCGAAAGCGTCCCTTCTTTTCTCAGGACTGCCAGAAAATGTCCTTCTCCCTTCAGCTTATGAGGCCACAGCCGCATGGTAGCCTCTATTCCCGGAGCAGGTTCCGGTATCCAGTCCGGCCTTCCCGGGGAAAAGCATTCCGGCTTCCCGAGCTTCACTATGGAAAACGCCGGATACCGCTTCAGGAAACGGCTGATTGTCCCTTCATTTTCCTGCGGGGCAAAGGTACACGTGGAATATACCAGCCGCCCTCCATTTTGCAGCATCTGCGCGGCGCTGTCCAGAATGGTATCCTGCCTCTCCGCGCACAGCTCCACATTCTCAGGGCTCCATTCCCCGCAGGCCTCTTCGTTCTTCCGAAACATTCCTTCTCCCGAGCAGGGCGCATCTACCAGGACTTTATCAAAAAAACCGGCAAACCGTTCCGCCAGCCTCTCCGGCGTCTCATTGGTCACCACCGCATTCCGGATTCCCATACGCTCTATGTTTTCCGACAGGATCCTGGCTCTGGCCGGATGGATTTCATTACACACCAGAATTCCCTGCCCCTTCATGGCAGCCGCCAGCTGGGTGCTCTTTCCTCCGGGCGCGGCACACAGATCCAGAATGCGCTCTCCCGGACGGGCATCGGCAAATGCCGCCGGGGCCATTGCACTGGGCTCCTGTATATAATAAACACCGGCCTCATGAAGAGGATGCCTGCCCGGCTGCGCCGTCCCCTCATAATAAAAACCCGTTTCCGTCCATGGCACCGGACTGAGCGAAAAAGGCGCTTTCTTCAAAAACCCCTCTGTTTCCGCCTTAAGTGTATTGATCCGAAGCCCCTGATGCCGCTCTTCCCTGAGCGTCTCATAAAAAGCTTCATATTCCTCTCCAAGCATTTCCTGCATTCGTATGATAAACTTCTCCGGAAACATATTTTCGTTCCTTTCCTTCGTATAATCTCCAAAAGAAACTTTATCAGATTTTCATTTCAAATTCCAGTAGAAATTACAATACAAATAAAAGGAACAGCAAAACATAGGTCCATTTCAGGTTTCTGTTCAGCAACAGATAAAGAGAACCGAACAAAAGGCCAATCACCACGCCTTCCAGGCCTATAGCCAGGTTACCTTTGGTGAAAATATGGGCAAGTCCCCAGGTCAGCCCCAAAATAATGCCCCCATAAGGTATTTTCCTGTTTTTAAACCAGGTTTCAAAGGCAATCTGGGCAAATACAAGAATCAGGGTGAAAAGAGCGGTTTCAAACATATAGTATATGTATTGGAAAAGGAACAAAAGCGGCCCGCGGCTCTTCCATTCCATATAAACCTTAAAGCCTCCCCAATCCATGACGGAGGTGATGATTTTGCAGGCTGACCCTGCGATCACAAGCCCCCATTGCCAGAGCTTTACCGACCGGAGGCTTTCTGTGCCGTCCCCGTCACGTTTTATCAGCTTCAGACCATAATTTTTATCCGCCGACCAAAGCAGATAGCCAGCCACGCTTCCCCATATAATACATGTGATGCACCAGTGCAGCACCGACTGCCAGGTATTCCACTGTTCCATTGTTCTTCCATAAATCATAGGTTCCAGCCAGAAAGCCAGAAGTACCTCCAGGCCGAGACCCGCAAAAGCATCCAGACTCAGACTTAATATGAGCCATCCTTTTTTTCTTTCAGTCATCCTTTTTTTCATCATTATCCGTTCTTAACTCCTCAAGAATTTTATTTGCTTTTTTGATTTCTCTGAAAAGGGACATATAATAAATCCCTGCCAGAATGATATAGGGGATTGTAAAAGATAAAAACATATCCCGGTAAGCATGTTTCCCTAAAACACCGAAATGTCCGTATATCCACAGGAAAAGCATAATGGCGCCCAAAATCACCAGATATTGCCCCAGAATCACCAGAGGCAGCGGAAATCTGTCCAGCCTGTAATGCTGGGATAAAACAAAGGTGGCCGCAAGGGAAACTACAAACATGAAAATAAAATTCATTTGATCTATTCCCCATTTGTAATGCGTGAAAGCCTCCAGGAGGATTTTCCCGATGGAAAGCATAGCATACACTTCACAAACAGTAGCAAAATAATTTTTTCTGTCTATAATTTTCATTTCTGCGTTCTCCTTTCTTTGATAAACTGAAGGAATTCGTTTTTATACCCCCGGTTCAGCACTACCTTTTCCCCATTATCCAAAAGCAGCTGCATCCGCATATTCATATCCGCCGTCAGCTGACGTACCTTGTAAACATTCACCACCGCTGATTTGCTGATACGCACGAATCCCAGAGGGCCAAACCGCTCCACCGCGGACTGTATGCCGAGTTCCACCTGGTATACCTCTTCCTTCAGACAGGCGAAGCATTTCCGGTCCACTGTCTCAAAATAATAAATTTCCTCCGGAGACAGACAGGCCTGCACTCCCTCCCGTTTTCCCCAAAGCGTGTTCCCGCTTTCCGTCAAAGCCAGGATTCTCCTGATTTCATCATTATATTCCCTGTAATGGACGTCCATATAATCTTCTTCAAGCCCGGGATCCCGGAACTGATTGATCTTCATACTGTTTCCACCTTTGTTTCATTTCTGCCGGCTACCCTATGATTATAGCAGACACTTTCGTTCCTGCAATACCGTAATGCGCAAACTGCATCTCAGAGTGCGTGAACTGCATTCTGCTGCAGGAATACCAATCTGTTTTTTCCCGCCTTCTCACAAAAAAAGACCGGGGCAAGCCTCCGGAGGTTCCCGAGCCCATACGGGCGGGAAGCCATCCGGATTTCCTCAGTCTTTTCCGGCTTATGATTCTATTTTTCTTTTGAAGCGGCCTTTTTTACGTTTCTTTTTCTTCTGCCCGCTCTTGCGACCATAAGAAGGATAAGAATAACCGCAGCAGCGATTCCTGCCGCATAATACATAATCTTGCTCTCCGTTTTTCCATATACTGCAAAGGATGAACCCGATGGAATGGATGCAGTCAGATAACTTCCGTCTGTTTGTGTTTTAGCCTCTTTCCATTTTCCATCCGCCAAAATCCAAATCTGTGCGCTGTCAGCTCCCTCCGGAATCAGAAAATGAGCCGTCAGCTCCGTCCGGTTCTGGTTCTCCGGTTCGTTTTCCAGCTTCCAGGAGTAGGCATAGGCACAGGCCTCCTCTTTGGAAGGGGGTGTACATGCCGTAAGCTCCAGCTTCGTATTCTCATAAAAATTCCCTTCAAGCAGAAGCAGCGGTTTTCCGTTTTCCGACTCCTCGGCGGATGCAAGGCTCAACGTCCACCTCTGTTCCACAGCTTTCAATATCATATTTTCCGTCACGTTACGCAGCGGGAATTCTTTTTCCCATTTCAAATAACCGTCCCGGGTGGGAATCCTTGGTACATCCTCTTCCCGAATGACTCCGCCGTAAGGAATTGTCATTGTTCTGCAAATATCACCGTCATTCTCAAAGGTGACCGTAACTGTGGTAAAGCCCTGGGGAATTCCTTCTTTCTGCATGATTTCCTCATAGGTGCAGCTTTCGGCCTTTCCGTAATAATTAATATTGTCAATGCCTCCCCACTCCCCGGAAACAAAATAATTGGATGTAATTTCCGCTTCCTCATTCACATGACCGGAAATACTTCCCACATATTCCCCTCTGTCGGTTTCCAGAGTACACATGGCGCCGCAGCCGCTTATGTTAAAGCCGTCCCCGCAGATACCGCCCAGATAATCCACTCCGGATACTTTACAGAAAGAATAGCTTCTGCTGACACTGCTTGTGCTGACGCCCGCAATTCCTCCCAGCTTTTTCCCGCTTTCAGCGCTGATATTCCCATAATTTTCACAATCGTATATCAGCCCCAGTTCTTCACTGCCGGCTATTCCGCCGCAGTTATTTTTTTTTGCAGTTATTTCCCCATAATTTATGCAATGGATAACCACATCGTTGGTGGTGGAACGCACTGCCACATCCGTCAGCCTGGATAAATCCAAATCCAGCTCCGGATCGAAATCGTACTCCACATTCATTGTTCCCGCAATTCCTCCCGGATTGATATCCGCTTCCACGGAACCGCTGTTGGTACAGCCATAAATCACGCCCTGCGTTTTTTCCGTTATATTTCCTGAGGATACATCCAGAAGGGAATCGCCGTTCCCCATGAGGATATTCAAATCCGAACTCACGGAATCCGTAATGTGCTGCTGGGTATTCATCAATCCTTTCATGCTGTTTGTCAGGCTTTGAATCCCGCCGTCTATGGAATCCGTCAGACTGTCAATGGTATCTCCGGAAAGCTTGCTCTGATCCGTCAGTTCATTGGAAATATTTCCTGCCGCATCGGATACGGAATCTCCGGTGTCCGATATGGTATTCTGCATATTTTTCATGTTGCCGGATATGGAAGAAAGCTCATCCTTCATCTTATTCAGATTCTCTTTTATTTCCGGATCCGCTTCGGGCATACTGATCTTATTTTTTTCCTGATCCAGTTTGCCTTTTATATCCTCCAGGCCGTCCTTAATATCATCCTTGTCAATATCCGGAAGCTTTCCGGTATCGTCGGAAGTGCCGCTGTCTGTTCCGCCGCTGCCGCCTTCCGTACCGCTGTCACTGTTTCCCGTGCCGCTATCACCGCTTCCCGTGCCACTATCACCGCTTCCGGTATTTCCCCCGTTTTCTCCTTCTGCTCCGGTCACAGCAGCGCAGGTAACTGCCCTTCCATCCCCGCTGTTTTTCCCGGGAGCTGCGCTTCTGCTCTTTCCTATCGGGAAATCCGCCGCATATACCAGATTGCCTCCGTACCCAGCCTGCCTGATTACGCCTCCGGCCCTGACAGCAATACTGTCAGCTGCTGCATCAACCCTTCCGACACTATCCACTCTGGCACTGTCCGGCTCCTTTGAGGGATTCTCATTCCTCTCGCTTACTGATTTCTTATTCTCTCCACCGGAATTCTTATTTTCTCCGCCGTTTTCCGTATTTCCGCTGCCTTCCGTATTTCCTCCGCTTCCGGTATTTCCGCCGTTTCCAGTATTTTCACCAGTATTTGTGCTTCCGCTCTCCGTTGTACCCGAGCCGCCTTCTCCCTTATTGCCGCCGGTATTATCTCCTTCATTTCCGCCGCTTCCGCTTCCGGTATTTCCATTTTTATCCTCGTCCGTACCGCCCTGCGTTCCGCCTCCTTGTGTCCCTCCGCCTTCATTTCCGCCGGTTCCCCCGGAATTATTTCCGGAACCGCCGTCATTTCCGCCATTTTCTGTTTCCCCCGGCGTCGTTCCTCCGTCATTTTCATTGTCTTTATCCCCAATGCCCGGAATATCCCCCGGTTTGATATTTTCAATCTTATCCTTTACATCATTCACCGTACCATTTACGGCATCGATTGCGGAATTCATATCCTTGCGCATACCGTCCACCATCCGCTGCATGGTCTCATTCCCCAGACTTCCGATATTGTCCAGTGCGTCACTGATGTCATTAAGATAGTTCTTCGTCTGCTGTTTATCATCGGATATACTCTTCTGAAGGGAACTCACTTCCCGGTTCAGGCTGTCAATCGTATCCTCATACTGCTTCTGAAGGGCCTTGGTATACTGTCCCGCATCGCTGGATGTCTGGCTGAGTGCATCGGACATCTGAATCACAAGGCGGTTCATGTTCCCAAGATCATCCTGCAGCTTTTCCAGACGATCCGACAGGTATTCCGATTCCATATAGGGCTCTGCCTGGCCTGCAATGCCTCCCGCATCTTTTCTTCCCAGAATGTCCCCTTCGTTTTTGCAGTCCATAATGGTTCCGCTCTGTCTCCCGGCAATGCCTCCCACATTGTAGCCCACATGAGGATAACCTATCTTACCTTTATTGGTACAGCCCGTAATGGTGCCGGAAGAAACGCCCGCAATACCGCCGCTGTCATTTCTTGTTACCACATTCTGGGTCAGATTCAGTTCACCCAAATCCACTCCGTCCAGATTGAGTGTTGTCTTCAAATCCTCTCCGTTTATCGTGCTCTCGTTATTGCAGTCCTTGATAATGCCTTTATTTTCTCCGCAGATTCCTCCGGTTCCGTTAGTCCCCGTTACCGTTCCTGCCGAGCTGCAGTCCACGATCTTGCCATCAGCCTTGTTATAGCCGACAATCCCTCCCACGGATTTCGAAGCGGAGACATCACCTGTAAAACGGCATCCCGACAGCGTGCCGAAATTCACCCCGGCCAGGCCGCCGATATTTTCTCCGCTCCCTTCCATTCTGACATATCCTTCAACCGTCAAATCTTCTATTCTGGCATTCCTGCCAAGATAACGGAAGAATCCGAAATCAGAACCCTTACGGGAGAGAACAAAGCCGGATATTTTATGTCCGCCGCCTTCCAGGGTTCCGTTAAAATAAGGGATTCCCTGAAAATCGACTCCCTTCAAATCAATATCAGCCGTCAGAGTAAATACTTTTCCATAGCTGTACCAGTCGTCCCGGCAATCCTGTGCCAGTTTTACCAGATCCTCCTGTGAAGCAATTTCCACCGCTGCAGCCGTATCTTCACTGACAGTATCTCTGCCGGCAGCTTCCCCTCCGTCGCTTTCTTCCTCCTGTATACTATTCCCTGTCCCGATATTCGCGGCCAGACAGGTTTCTGCATTTGAAAGCAAAAGGGAAACGGACAGCAGAACCACTGCCGATACCCTCCCCAAAACCCGGATGGCCTTTGAGGAATGCCTGTTTCTTATTCTTTTATTCCCTGTATATACTTTTCCTCTCATTTCTCTTCTCCTCCATCCTCCAGCATTTCAATCTCCGTCTGCTTCCCGGGAATCCGGGTCTCCAGAGAAGCATTCATCCGGCCCTGGAAGCTGCCCTTGATTTCTGCGTCAATTTCACCCTGGATAAAACCTTTCACATGGCCGTTTACCGTCATCCGGCCCCCAATTTCCCTGGTATTGTATTTGGACAGATTGATGGTAAGAGCTGTTTTTTCTATAATAAAGTCGCCGAACAGCAGAATCTGGGGAAGCACAAACAGAACAAGGATAATGGATATTAAAGTTCCTCGTCCTAAAGCGATTCCGATGGATGCCACGGTTGCATCCGAAGCGATTTTGCCTATCAGGAACCCGGCGCAGGTCAGTATGGAACCGGAGGTAAATATCGTAGGGAAAGACTGGTTCAGCGTCTCCACGATAGCGTCCCTGATTGGCATAACCTGCTTCAGCTGCAGATACCTGTTGGAAATAACAATAGCGTAATCGATGGTAGCCCCCATCTGTATGGCGGAAACGATCAGGTACGCAATAAAAAATACCGGACTGCCCGAAAGGGCAGGTACGGAAAAGTTAATCCAGATACTGCCCTGGATCGTCAGCACCAGCAGCACCGGCAGTCCCGCCGACTGGAAGGTAAAGAACAGGATCAGCATGACAAACAACGCCGTAAGTATACTGATTATCAGGTTATCCGAACCAAAGGAGGACATCAGATCGTGATCACTGGTAGAATTGCCCACCAGAATGATTTCCTTCCCCGGATAATACTTCTGGCAGACAGCCCTCACTTCATCCAGGGCCGCATAGGTTTCCTCCCCTTCCACCGGCAGGCGCAGGGACAGCACAAAACGGGAATAATCCGTACCCTGAAGCTGCTGCTTTGCATCATGAAGCGTGTCATACAGTTCATTCAAATTTTTATCCATTTCCGAATCCAGTGTCACATAGCCCTGCTGATACTGATCATACAGGAAAAGAAACATATCAATAATAG
>ERZ857882.1681-NODE-1681-length-25154-cov-16.404677_pt1 | contig 25154 bp, 19 predicted proteins | sample MGYA00519697_ERZ857882 | MGnify/ENA primary metagenome ERZ857882 (study PRJEB31778, sample SAMEA3449373) | human gut metagenome | biome: human gut; feature: human-associated habitat; material: faeces | place: United Kingdom | collected 2010/2012 ...
TAAATAATAATTGTAGCCAACCTTCCGTTTCGCTACATTCTTTTAGTGCTATTTCGAATTTAGAAAGCATATCTGCCTTACTTTGACCATAATTTGCTTCACGAATATTTGCGTAAACACTGCTTGAACTTTTTTGAATTTGGAAAATAGAGTTGCTTGGTGCTTTAATGTTTTGACACAACAATGCAATATCAGTTGCGAGTTGTTCTGAATAAATAATCAAATAGTTCTTAGGCATAATATCACTCCCTTTTCAACAAAACTGTAACACATATTTTTGTTGAAATCAATGCGAAGCATTGTATATAATCAATTCTGCAAGGAATTGCATATCATCACGGCAACGCCGTGGATATCATCAACGGTGCTAACCGTTGTATATCATCATTGCGAAAGCATTTTTGATACACACCTAAAGGTGTGATGATATACAGCCCTGACGGACTGATGAGATACAATGGCGACAAGTCGCCCTTGATGATATGCCATTGCTTTCGCAATGGATAAAAAAATAGACTTACAAATGCAAGTCTATTTTTTGGTGGGAGAGAGTGGATTCGAACCACTGAAGCACGAGGCGACTGATTTACAGTCAGTTCCCTTTGACCGCTTGGGAAATCCGCCGTGCTGCCTGTTTGGTTGAACCCCAACCGGCAACCCGTTTAGTATGCCACAGACCGGCCGACTTATGCAAATACGGCGTGTCGCGACAGCCAAAAACGGCCCAAATCGTTGAAATTCCAACGTTTTGCGCAAATCGGCGCCGAACAACGCAGAAACCCCGCCTCCCGAGCCTTGCGAATCGCAATATACGGGAAACGGGGTTTCGACAGCTACGCGCCAGTCTCAGCCGAGGATGGCCAGGATGTCACGAGCGGAGACGATGAGGTAATCCTCGCCCTGGTAGTGCACCTCGGTGCCGCCGTACTTGGAGTACAGCACCTTGTCGCCGACCTTGACGTCGACCGGGATACGCTCGCCGGCGTCGTTACGACGACCCGGGCCGACAGCCAGGACTTCGCCCTGCTGCGGCTTCTCCTTGGCATTGTCCGGAATGAACAGACCGGAAGCGGTCTGGGTCTCGGCTTCCGCCTGCTTGACGATGATCTTGTCTTCCAACGGTGTGAGTGAGATCGACACTGTGGACCTCCTCTTTCTAAAGAGAAATCGATACTTACCGCGCCGGGACCCGCTAGCAAGAGGCTGACGATCACTTACGGCGTCGTCCTTTCGCGCTGTGACTTATCCTAGCGCGATTATTAGCACTCTGCCAACTCGAGTGCTAACGCTCTGAGAGAAATTATCAAAAAAGCCTGAAACCATGCGGTTCCAGACTTTGTAAAAAACGGTTCAAGCGTTTCGTCAGGCGCTACGACGGGCCAGAATGGCCTCCAGGCCGGTGCCTAGGGAGTCCGAAGTCACATCCGGAGCCTCCACATCGGCACGTACTTCGGCATCGTGGAATCCCGGAACGTCGACCTCTCTGAGGTGCACGCCCTCATCCACGCGGGCGGCGGCCTCATCGGCATCCATGCTGCCCATTGCGTCGCTTGGCGGAATCAACGGCTCAGCCTCGTCGGAAGGCGTTTCGACGGGCACGGCCTTGGCCACTTGTTTGGTGGATTTGATCTCCATGCTTTCCGGAGCATCCACCTCAACGTCGGCACCGTCGCGAGGCGCACCCAACGAGAAGGAAATCAAGTCCTGCGTGGACTTGACGGCAACGGTTTTGGCTTCTTCGGCCATATTGTCTCGCTCATCGTGGATGGACAGCCCCACTTCCTTGACGTCAGCGGGCGCGGCATCCGCACGTTCGGTTGTCTGGTCGACGGCCTTCTCGGCAGTCTGCGTCTCTTCCTTGGAAGACATCTCTTCCTTGCGCCGTTTCACCGCGGCGTCCCGATCGGCCTTGCCGCGGGCGATCGCCTGGCGAATCTCCCCCTCGGGAACGACATCGGTCTTCAACTGCTCGTCGGCGACCTTGCGGGCCTCGGCCAGCTCCTGCGCGCGCAGTCTGGCACGTTCCGCCTGCTCCGCCTGCGCACGTTTGCGTTCGGCGGCGGCACGCTTCTTCACCTTGGCATGGTATCTGGCGACCTTCCGCTCCCACGCCACGGCCTGCTTGGACGCACGCACACCCAACGCGAGCACCGCGGCCAGCAACGCGGCCGGAATGAGCGCGAACAGCGGACTGAAGTGCAGTGCGAACGCACAGACCAGCACAACGACCGTGATTGTCAGCAATGAGACGGCGATGGCGCGCCTCCTGCGGACCGCGGCGTGACGAAGGGCGCGAATTTCCGCGATCCGTTCTTCGGATGTTGCGCCTTTGTGCGCCTCTGTGGACTGCATCAGTACCCCTTTCGCTGCCGCGACGGTCTCATCGGAAAATCGCGTTCCGCTGTCGGCATCCACCAGATGCAACGACGGTGAAAAGCGGTCCTCGCGATGTTCGATCACCCTCTTCATGCCTTTAATCGTCCGTCTGGGCAACCAAATGAGCATCAGGATGACAACGATCGCAAGCACGACCACCGTGCTTAACGATTCATAACCCATATGTCATAAGAATAGGTGACATTCCGACATTCGAGGCGAGTCCTCCCCGGCGTGTCGAATCAGGAGGGTGAATTCCCTGTCATCAGACGCGCGGTGAAACCGTTTGGCGCGTCCTCGGCCATCAATACGTAGCTTTCATGATCGCGCCATTGGCCGTTGACGTACATATACGCGCGCCGCACCCCCTCCAACGTTGCTCCGACCTTGCGTGCGACGGCACGGGACCGCTTGTTTTCCGGCAAAATGTCGATTTCCATGCGATGCAGTCGAGGTCCGGTCGGGTCGAACATGGCCCAATCCGCCAACAGCGCCACCGCCATCGGCGCGTAGCCACGCCCGGCGCAACGCTCGTCCACCCAATAGCCGACCACGCCGGAACGCATCGCGCCGTAGCAGATCGCGCCCAACGAGATCTGCCCGACGATACGGCCATGCTGTTCGATGGCGAACACGGCACCGGTACCGGCCCGTTCGTTGCGCCGCAGTTGTTTCATCCATTCCTTGTAGGTGATGGGGGCGCCGTGCAGCGGATCGCCGGATTCCCACGGCTTGAGCCAGGCATCGTTGCGCCAGCGAACCTCGTTCCACTCGTCATAGTCGGCACCCGTCAACGGGCGCAGACTCACCGGGACGCGCATGCTATGCGATTGGATGAATTCCGGCATTTCAAAGGAATTATTCCCCGGACGACGCATCATGTCGCTCAAGGATTGCAAAATCGTCACCCTTCCATTGTGCCCCACCCATACCCCATGTTCCGTTTTCCACGCAATCGAACCGTGGTACAACGAACGATATGGACATGTATGAGCAACAACGCGAGCTGAAACGGCATTGGCGCGCGGCTGCGATCGAACGACGAAAGCGGACGTCCGCCGACCAGCGGCGCGAAGCGGGACGACTGCTTGCCGAACACGCATTGGAAGCGTCGTTGATTCGACCGCGATCAACCGTCGCGGCCTTCGCCTCGATGGGCAGTGAAATATCGATGATGCCGTTGCTCGAAGCGATGTTCGACACGGATTGCCGTGTTTTGGTGCCGCGTCTGGGTGCTGGCATGGAAGTCGGCTGGAGTGAGCTGAACGGTCTTGACGATCTGCGCGACCAGCGCAATGCTGATGGTTCCATCAACACACATCGCCCGCAGGAGCCGGAAAACGCAGCAGAAGGACCGGAAGTTCTCACTTCGGCCGAGCTGATCATTGTGCCAGCGTTCGCTGTGGACGAACATGGTTTCCGATTGGGGCGCGGCGGCGGTTGGTACGACCGCGCTTTGGAGCATCGTAGCAGCACCGCGCGCGTGGTCGCCGTTTGCTGGCCTTGGGAGCCGACCGACGAGACCGTGCCGCATGAGCCGCATGATATTCCCGTCGACGGCGTGCTCACGCCGGATGGTTATGCCGATGTCCGAGGATAGGACGGTTGCGGGGCCGTCTCAGGGAACGTACTAGGATATGTCCCGTTAAGAAATTTGGGATTGTGCGTAAAGCGAGGATATCGTGCCTACTTACCATTACCGTTGCAAGAACTGCAACTACGACTTCACCGAGCAGCAGTCGTTCACCGACGATCCGATCACCGTATGCCCGGAATGCGGCGAGGAGCAGGTCCGCAAGGTTTATTCCGCGGTGCCGATCGAGTTCAAGGGGTCCGGCTTCTACCGCACCGACAAATCCAAGTGACCCACAGGCGCGGAATCCAACGCGACACGCCGAAGATTGTGGATAACTCCCATTCTCCGACCACAACCCCGGATTCCGCTTGCCGTGGTCATAACAATCAGGTCATCATGCATGCATGATGACCTTTTTTCATTCCTTGATGGACCGCCGGCCACATTCGAGTTTGCGCACATCGACGGCTTCGGAAGGACGGACCGCGCGCACGACGCGTCTGCAACGAGACCGGCATGGTTCGACTGCCGCATCGTTGGAAGCCAGACGAAGCAACGCACGCCTGCATCGGTTCCTCGCCGCATTGTGCGCTGGCCTGACGGTATTCGCCACGCTGCAATGCGTACGCGCAGCCATCGCCACGCAGCCTATTGTGGTCGCGGTGCGGAATGTCGCCAAAGGCACGGCCATCACACGCGAAGCCGTGGAGTTACGTGAGGCGCCGAGCGATGGCTCGCTGAGCAACGCCTTCCATACGCTTGACGACGCCGTCGGCCTGATCGCACAGGTGGGCATCGGCGCGCACGATGTGCTTATGTCGGGCATGGCCCGTGCGTCCCCCGTTGTGCCGCAGGGCCATACGAGTATCGAAGTGCGTTTGGCAAGTGTGGCCGGCGGTTTGATTCCCGGAGACAAGGTGACACTTTCCAGCGCCACCATGACAGATGCTGAGATGCAGTCCGGCACACCGAATGTCGCGGATATGCCGAACGGTACGGAAACGCCGTCCGGCATGGCTAATGATATGCCGGACGGTGGTGTGGATGCGCAGTTACGCACGATCTGCACCGAAGCGCTGCTGACCGGCAAACCGGCTAAGGATGCGCAAGGCAATACCATCGCGGTGTTCGCCATGCCGCCCAATGAGGCGGCCGTCGTGTTGCGGGTTCAGGAATACAGTGCGGTCATCGCCACCATCAATTAATGGCTGATAATCCTAATCGATAGCTGGCCCCGGCTGGACGTATCAGCGGCCACGTTCGGAGAAGACCGCCCAATGTGGCGGAAGCTCGTTTAGGATGCGCTTGTCGTCATCCGCCTCGCGTTGGCGCTTGGTGAGCACGTCCGAAGGTTCGAGTTTGACGCCATCGGCATCGAACAGTTCCGTACCTTGGCGGACCACGCGCTTATGCTTGCGTGCGGTCCGCCGCGTGGCGGAATAACTGGGTGTGGAGTGCGTCTCGGACTGGGTCTGCGAATCGTCATGCTCCATGACGTTTTCGATATGCTCGGCGCTCACCGTTCCTCCCGGTACAGGCTTCCCAGTCGTGCCACGATGCGGTCGACTTCCTTATCGGGGTTCACGAACGCGCCGACGCTCCATACCGTCATCACCGACCAGCCAAGCGATTCGATGTCCTGCAGCAGCACGCGATGGCGTTCCCTGGTGGATTGCAATCCCATGAACTGCGCGTCATCGGTGAGCACGGCCAAAGCGAACGGCTCGCCTTTCAGACCAACCACCAACGGCAGTTTGAGTCCGTCATCGAAACCGTAATCGACGGCCACGTCCAAGCCGCGTTCGCGGATCCTCTCGGCGAGATCGTTGAAGAGCACGTTCTCTCCAGACTCCTTGATCGCCGGGCGGACCATGCTGTCATCAAGCTGTTCGGCCCAACGCAGCACGGTTTTGAGCGCCTTCGGACCATCCTGATGCAGTCGCTCGTCGTCCATATCGTCGGATGCGAAGGACGAGACGATGTCGAGATGACGGTCCGGTACCGCCAAAGCGTCCAGCAGCATGCCTCGACCGCCGTCGGATTCCAGCGCGCCGAACTGCTGCAGCAGCCTGCCGTGCGAGGTCTTGGCGTAGCACATCGCAAGAATCGCGTCGGTGGCGTGGGCGCCGGCCACATCGACGATGTCCACGATGCGCACGTGGCGCAGGAACATGCCCATGGCCTTGTCTTTGTTGGCAAGCGACTTGAGCTCGGCACCCAGACGGATGCGGAACGTGTGCGTGAGCGCCACCACGGTAAGCACATACGATGCGGGAACGATGGTGAAACCGGCCGCGCGCTTGCGGATGATGCTCACCACTTCGTCGATCTCCTGCTGGCTTGATTCGACCAGACCGGAATTGATGACCGGCACACCGTTGGCGTCCGGCACGAAATGGTACGCGACTTCGCCTTGGTATCCTTCACGCGCCACATCGCACGGCACGGAGCCGTATCCTTCCGATTCAAGGAAGGCGTTGAGCTTCGGCGCACGGCGAACCGGCCTGTCGGTTATCTTCACGCTTGGCAGCAGTGCGATCAGTCGCTGCAGGCCATCGGATGTGACGGTCTTGCGGTGCGCGATCACCACGACCTGCTTCGCGCGGGCGATGATGCTGAGCAGCTCGATGGACGGAATATGCGCGGCCGTATCGATGATGACGGTATCGGCAAGCGGCGCCGGGTCGGTGATGGCAGCGAGCGTGGCTGGCGTTGCCACCAGAATCGGCTTTGCCGCGGCCAAAATCTGCGGATGCTCCCTGCGCAGCCTGTTCAACGGCACGTTTCGGGAACCGGCAAGCGTGGTATGCAGCAGATTGGCTTCCTGCGTGCGGGAGAAAAGCATGTCGCACAGACGGCGTACGGACTCTTGGGCGACCATCGGTCCGATGGAACGCACGTGTTCGACATCCACCTGGGTGAATCGGTCGGCGGCGCTTTGCATGGCGGAGCCATCCTGGTTGGAAATGATGGCGGAGGACTTCACGATGTCTTCGAAAGCCGTGGTCCACCACGCCAGCTGCAGTTCTCCGGCCACGGCGTCGTTCGGCACGCCGCGGTTGCTCAGGTCCGCCACAAGCTCATCCAGACCGGCCGAATGGAACTCACGTTCCAGACGGGCGCGTTCCGGCAGCGTATCCAACGCCTGCTTGTCGTCATACAGGGCCTTCAGACGCTCTTCCACCTGGTTGAGGTCGACGGTGTCCAGATTGCCGCCCTGCGGTGTGGTGGCGAGCGCCACGTTCAACGCGGTCATATCGTTCGTCAGCTGGTCCTGCGTGTTGATGATGTCGTCGAGTTTGGCGGGCAGCACCGGCCATCCGCCGTGAGGAACGAACATGTGCCACTGTTCGGCCTGCTTGGCCACCACGAGCAGCGCCTCATGCAGGTTCTCCACCTGCGCGCCGACGCGCAGCATCGACTTGGCCTCCTTGATATGGCGGCGACGTTCCCAGAATCCCATGGAGCTGCCTTCGGCCTTGCGCTGGGCCTTGGGCTTGGTGGCCTCGATCATGGAATCGATGTCGCGTTCGAAGATTTCCGGCTGGAAGACGTCGAGCACGCGGCGCAGGTTCTTGAGCACCATGACCTGGCGTCCCCACTCCTGCGCGGTGGTGGGAATCGGGAAGCCGCAGGTCTGCACGGTGCTAGACACCTGTTTGCGGGTGGCGGGCAGCACCTTGCGCAGCAGCTCGACCACACGCTGGTATACGCTGACCGCTTCCTCTTCGGAATACAGGGAGGCTTTGTACCAGGCGGTGTCCTGCGCGCCGATGGTGTATTCGCCGAGTTCTCCCGCGCGATACAGCTTCTGAGCCCATTCCTCCATCTTGTCCGCGATGGAATGGGCGGACTGCTTGGCCAGACGCACATGCGTGGTCGGATGCGTGGGCAGGACGGCGATTTGTGCGAGATTCTGGATGGTCTGGTATGCGGACACACCCCATTCCTGGCTGACGCCGTGCAGGTCGCCCAGATAGCGGGCCAGGCGGGAGCGTACGCCCACCAGTTCGTCGGAGATCTGGTCGAAACGCGAAGTCGCGACGCCGGATTGGAAACCGACTGCGGCTATCAGCTGACGGTCGATTGCCGCATTGGCGCCGTCATCGGCGATGTCCAGCAATTGGCCGCTCATCTCGTTGGCCGCGATCGTCTGCATGAAACGGCGCTTTTGGTCGGTGACGCACGGCACGTACAACACGCTGTGTCCGCCCATCACGCAACGGGAGGCGATTGCCGCGGCCTGTTCGGCCGTGTTGCCGCTGATCGCGCTGTCCACGAAAATCGAATGCCCGGATGCGGCCAGCTGCGCCGCGTATCGGACGGTGTTGTCAACGTCGCCAATCTCGTATTCGCCATGGGGATCGGCGTCGAACGGACTGTATTCGGGAATCTGCGCGTCTTTCAGCGCGTCCGCGGCTTCCTTGTTCCCGGCGAGCGCGTCCAGGACGGTGTTGCCTGTCGGGCCTTGGGACAGCTGGTTGATGATCTGGCGACTTTCCACCAGCATCTGCGAGGACGGGTCCATGAAGCAGCCGAGGATGATGTGACGTTCGATTTCGAAATCGGGGAAAACGCTGGACGCGCGCGCTGTGATGGCCGCGAACACCGCGGACGTTTCGGGGGTGCCGCTTTCGTAATTCGAACCATCGAAGAGCTTGGTCTCGTCCAATGTCACGTTGTTTTCACGCATCACGGCGGCGAAGGCCGCGTTCAGACGCACTCGTCCGGTGAACGCGATGACGGTGCCGTTCTCGATGTTGCGGCCTTCCTTGCGCACTTCGACCGGATACATGAGCACCGGCATCTGGTTGCCTTTCCAAATGGCCACGCCGACCACCAAGGAGAGTTCGCCGACTCCGCTGACACGGCTTTTCGCGTCACGGTCGTCGAGCACGCGTTCCACACGCCTGCCCGCGGCGCGCAGCATGCCGTTGTCTCGGAACAACGAGTCCAAGGTGACGTGTCCTTTGGCGAACAGCTGCGCGATGCCCGATGGGTGCGCATGCGTCAGGTCAAGCTGGGCGCTCAGTTGCGTCACATCCTCAAGCGGGGATGGTGCCAGACCAAGGCGATACTCCTCACGCCATCCGCGGATACGGTCCAACGCGGTGGCCGTCTCTTCGTTTTCGCTCATATACCGACTCACTTCCCTACTGCCTTGCGGTATTCCTCATATCCCGGATTGTGTGCCAAAGCCGCATCGATGTCTTGGTTGCCCAATGCGCCCAACCACGCGTACAGGTCATCGTATAGGGATGGGTTCATGGCGAGGAACGGCAACAGTTCCGGATGACGCGCCATCTGGAACTGCACTGTGAAATCATCCGTGCGTTTGGCGTCATCGGAGGTCAGGCCGTCGACCTCGATGGTCTGCTCCTGCTTGGCGAGGCCGCCTTTGGACACACGGTCGAATACCGATCCCGGTTCGAAGATCGGCTTGAATGCGGCGGTTTCGTCCGGCGCGGGCTGCGATTGGCTGTTTTGCGGGCGGAACCGCTCGTCGTCGTCTTCCGCGGTCACCGTTCCCGGCTGTTCCGTCTGCGGCTGCGTAGCGTGCATCGGCTTCGACTGCTGTTCGGCGGGCTGCTGTTCGGCAGTTTCCGATGTGGGCTGTTCCGCCATCTGCGATTGTTCGGCGGACTGCGTCTGTTCCTGGGCGGACGCGTCAGCCGCATTGTCAGCCTTGTCAACGTTGCCTGTGTTATCGCCAGTGTCGTTCCTGTCGGGCAGAGCGACGGCGATTGGCGTGTTGGGGCGCGCGCTGAACAGCTTGTCCACCGGAATCAGGTTGTTCTTGTTACCGTCATGGGATGCTTCCAAGGGCCGAGCGGCTGTCTCGGTTGAGACGGCAGCCACCTCGGCATCGGTCGCAGCCGCATCAGCGGAATCGGCCGCATCGGCCTCGATCTCAGCTTCAGCCTCGGCCTGCGCTGCGGCGTCGGCGAACAGGTCGCGGGGCTTGTCCGCGGCCACGACGGTTTCCTGAACCAAGGAGACCGAGGGGAATGCATCTTCGAGTTCCGGCTTGTCGGCATGCTCCGGCGTGAAGGTCTGACGTTCCGCCTGGTGCAGAGCATCGGCACGGTCGGTGACATTGCGCGCGTGGAAGAACGTCGTCGGCTCGCCGGCACGCAGATTGAGGATGTCGTCCACGGACATGTCGGCTGCATCCGGTTCCTGCGGAGCCTCGTCGGAGACCGCGTATTCGAACAGGTTCGAAACCGGCTGGCTTGTATCATCCGAGACACCGGAGGTGGCGTCGTCATCCTCGTCATCGTGTTCGAATGCGGATTCGAGCGTAAGACGCACGTCGCCGAACTGCAGGGTCATCGAGTCGATGGGCAGCTTGATGTCCTCGCCTGCGGGCAGGCGCATCAGTTGGCCGTTGTTCGTCACCACGAACGAGCCGTTGGTGGAATGCAGATCTCGTACGGAGCAATTGCCCTGCTTGTCGACGGAGAGGACCGCATGTCTTTTCGACATGGACTTGCCCGGATCCATGATGTCGAGACGAGCGAACCCGTCATCCGACAGCGGGCGCAACGGTTTGCGCCCGATTTCCACGCTTTCGCCGTCATGAAGCGTTTTCACGTTGTTTCCGTCAACTTTGACGGTCCACTGCCGCGTCATTCGTCGATCCTCGCTCACCGTTGTCGGCCTTCCTTTCGCACTACACTATCTGCCATTGTGTCATGATTCATCGCGAAAGTAAGGATTCCGAACCGATAAATTGACAACTTTCGCCTAATTCCCCCATTTTAGAACATGCCTGAGTCATGCTCCATATGCGGAAAACCCCGCTGCCTTACGGCAAACGGGGTTTCCATTACAGCTTGGTGATTGCGGCTTGAAGCCGCGCGAATCACTTGAGCTCGACGGTGGCGCCGGCTTCTTCGAGCTGGGACTTGGCCTTCTCGGCGTCTTCCTTCTTGGCCTTCTCCAGGACAGCCTTCGGAGCGCCGTCGACGAGAGCCTTGGCCTCAGCCAGGCCCAGGTTGGTGATAGCGCGGACGGCCTTGATGACCTGGATCTTCTTGTCGCCAACGGCGGAGAGGATGACGTCGAACTCGTCCTTCTCTTCCTCAGCAGCAGCGCCAGCAGCCGGAGCGGCGGCAACAGCGGCGACCGGGGCAGCAGCCTCGACGTCGAACTTCTCTTCGAAGGCCTTGACGAACTCGGAGAGCTCAACCAGGGTCATCTCACCGAAAGCTTCGAGCAGCTCATCGTTGGTGTACTTAGCCATAATGGCTTCCTTTCATTCTTGGCGACGGACTGAATTGAAGAGGTGGCCGTCACCTAAAACAATTGTTTTTCTTTTTTGTGGTTGCTTCATTCATGCGGCGAGCCGCAGCGAAATCAGGCAGCCTTTTCCTGCTTCTCGCGCAGCGCATCGATCGTACGCACGGCCTTGGTCGGCAGAGCGTTGAACAGGTACGCGGCCTTGGACATCGTAGCCTTGATGTCGCCGGCGAACTCGGCGAGCAGCTGCGGGCGAGACTTGAGGTCTGCCAGCTTCTTGGCGCCTTCAGCATCGTAGACGGTGCCATCAGCGAAGCCGCCCTTGATGATCAGTGCCTTGTTGGTCTTGGCGAAGTCACGCAGGGTCTTCGCAGCTTCGATGAAGTCACCCTTCACGAAGGTCACAGCGGTCGGGCCGGCGAGAAGTTCATCAAGACCTTCGATGCCAGCTTCCTTGGCTGCAATGCGAACGAGCGTGTTCTTTGCCACAGTGTAGGAAGTATCGCGGCCTAGCTTTTCGCGCAGTTCAGAGATCTGCGGAACGGTAAGCCCGCGGTACTCGGTCAGGTAGATAGCGTCGGCGTTACGGAACTTGTCCGTAAGCTGAGCGACCACCGCTTCCTTTTCGGGCCTCTTCATGGCGTTCCTTCCTTAGTCAACCGTTGACTGTGAGATTCGGAACACCTCGCAGGGCAATAAAAAAATCCCTGCACGCAGGCAGAGCAACATTCGACCGCTAAGCGGAAAGCCCTTGGTGGGCGTATGTTCTTCAACCTGCGCTGGCTTGGCGAACCAAACTTCGTGAGCGCTTGCACACTCCAACCAACGGTCTGTGGTTTACAAATGGGTAATTTACTGACCCGTTTGGACTAATCCAGACCGGCGTGTCGCGCCGCCGCAAAAGCAACCCCTTACCAATCGCACGAAATTTCCATGACTTACATAGGTGCTACGTTTGCTTTGTTCAGGGACGCATGTCCCAGGCGAGTCGCGATTCTCGCCGGCGCACGCCACCATATGGCACGCGCCTACCAACCCAAGAAAGATGAGAAAAGAGAAAATGGAGAAATTCTTCCATCTCAAGGAGAACGGCACCACCGTCTCCACGGAGATCATGGCCGGCCTGACCACGTTCTTCGCCATGTCCTACATCATCATCGTCAACCCGCAGATCCTGTCTTCGACCGGTATGCCGTGGGGCGGCGTGTTCCTCGCCACCATCATCGCGGCCATCATCGGCACGCTCGTGATGGGCCTGTTCGCCAATGTTCCGTACGCGCAGGCCGCCGGCATGGGCCTCAACGCGTTCTTCACCTACACCGTGTGCTTCGGCCTCGGCTTCAAGTGGCAGGAAACCCTGTGCATGGTGTTCCTGTGCGGTTTGATCAACATCATCATCACCGTCACCAAGATCCGTAAGATGATCATCCAGGCCATTCCGGAAGTGCTGCAGAACGCCATCGGCGGCGGCATCGGCCTGTTCGTGGCCTACGTCGGCTTCCTCAACGTCGGTTTCTTCACCTTCACCACCAAGTCCGCGGCCAAGAGCGGCGACACCGTGCAGGCCACCCCGGGCCTTGCCGTCATGAACAATCCGACCATCTGGCTGTTCATCATCGGCCTGGTGCTGGCCATCGTGCTCACCGTGCTCAAGGTACGCGGCGGCATGCTGATCGCCATCGCCGTCACCGCGGTCGTCGGCATTCCGATGGGCCAGACCACCATGGCCAACTCCGTGTCCATCGCCGACACCTTCGCCCAGCTGCCGCAGACCTTCGGCGTGATCTTCACCAAGGATGGCTTCCCGGCGCTGTTCTCCGACGTGTCGAAGCTGCCGATCATCCTGCTGACCATCTTCGCGTTCTCCATGTCCGACACCTTCGACACCATCGGCACCTTCATCGGCACCGGCCGTCGTACCGGCATCTTCTCCGCCGAGGACGAGAAGGCTCTTGAGAACGGTTCCGGCTTCTCCTCCAAGATGGACAAGGCCCTGTTCGCCGACTCCATCGCCACCTCCATCGGCGCCATCTGCGGCACCTCGAACACCACCACCTACGTCGAGTCTTCCGCCGGCATCGCCGCAGGCGGCCGAACCGGCCTGACCTCCGTGGTTGTGGCGATCTGCTTCGCCTTGTCCGCGTTCCTGGCCCCGGTCGTCTCCGCCGTGCCGTCCGCCGCAACCGCCGGCGTGCTGGTGATCGTCGGCTGCATGATGGCCGCTTCCCTGAAGGAAGTCAAGTGGGACGACATCGCCGAAGCCATTCCGGCGTTCTTCGCCGCCGTGTTCATGGCCTTCTCCTACTCCATCTCCTACGGCATCGCCGGAGGCTTCATCATGTACTGCATCGTGAAGACCTGCAAGGGCAAGGCCAAGGAGGTTCACCCGATCATCTGGACTGTGGCCGCGCTGTTCATTCTGGACTTCGTGTGCATGGCGATTCTGTAACGCTGATTGACAACGGATTAGCCTTTAAGGATTAATCCGCCGCCATACGGCATAAAGGCCGGGCTCTCACAAGGGCCCGGCCTTTGTTGTTGCCACAGTGATCAACGCCCATGAGTACCTTCGATGATCATCCGCCATTCTTGATGCATGGGAATAGTTGTCAACCGACAACTAAACGTACATGGCGGCAGCACGAGTGCCTTATTCAACATCGAAATATGCAGCGCGAAGAAGCCGAAAAACCAAAAAGGCTTCTATACCGAATGAAACGGTATAGAAGCCTTTTGGTTTGCGATCAAGCCCTTCTCACCCGAGAGAAGCTAGAGAACGATCAGTCCTCGAATGCCGAACCGTTAAGCGGGAAGCCCTACGGGCTTCCCGTAGGTGAGGGGAGCGGCTATGCCGCGACCGATCCGTGAGAGGGATTTAGTCCTCGAACGGATCAAAGTCGCGACGGACGCGGCGACGCGGGCGCTCAGTACGCTCTTCGCGGTCGGCGCGGTAGTCGTCGTAGTTGTCGTCGGTGGCGTAGCGCGGGTTACGGTCCGAGCCACGGCCACGGCCACGGGAACCGCCACGGCGGTCATCACGATCGCCACGGTCATCGCGATCGGAAGAGCGACGGCGACGCGGACGATCATCGTCACGGGAGTCGCGAGCATCACGGTCATCGCGATCGTCGAAGTCACGGTCGGCAGAACGACGGCGACGCGGACGATCATCATCGCGATCATCGCGATCGAAGTCACGGTCATCGGAGCGACGGCGACGCGGACGGTCGTCGTAATCATCCTCGAAGTCATCGGAGCGACGGCGACGCGGACGGTCGTCACGATCGTCGAAGTCACGGTCATCGCGATCGGAGCGACGGCCACGGCCGCCACGGCGATCGTCACGGTCACCACGGCCACGGCCGCCACGGCGGTCATCGCGATCGCCACGGCTCGGGCGGGCGTTGTTCTCCTGATCCTCGAAACCAGGAATGGCCAGGGAGATCTTGCCGCGATCATCGACACCCTGAACGATCACCTCAACGGTGTCGCCTTCCTTGAGCACGTCTTCGACAGCGTCAATACGCTCGCCGTTGGCCAGGTTGCGGATCTGGGAGATGTGCAGCAGGCCGTCGGTGCCGGGGGTGAGGTTCACGAAAGCGCCGAACGACGTGGTCTTGACGACCTTGCCGTTGTAGGTTTCGCCGGCCTCGGGCACGTGCGGGTTGGCAATCTGGTCGATGATGGCCTTGGCCTTCTCAGCAGCCTCGCCACCCTCGGAGGAGATGAAGACGGTACCGTCATCCTCGATGGCAATTTCAGCGCCGGTGTCTTCCTGAATCTGGTTGATCATCTTGCCCTTCGGGCCGATGACTTCGCCGATCTTCTCAACCGGGACGGAGGTGGTGATGATGCGCGGAGCGAACTCGCTCATCTCGGCCGGGCCGTCGATGCACTCGTTGATGACCTCGAGAATCGTGGCGCGGGCTTCCTTGGCCTGCTGCAGAGCGGCGGCCAGGATGTCGGCGGGGATGCCGTCGAGCTTGGTGTCGAGCTGCAGGGCGGTGATGAACTCGGAAGTACCGGCCACCTTGAAGTCCATGTCGCCGAAGGCATCCTCGGCACCCAGAATATCGGTGAGGGTCTTGAAGATGTGCTTGCCATCAACGTCGCCGGACACGAGGCCCATGGCGATGCCGGCAACCGGAGCCTTCAGCGGCACGCCGGCAGCCAAAAGGCTCAGCGTGGAGGCGCACACGGAACCCATCGAAGTGGAACCGTTGGAACCGATGGCCTCGGAGACCTGTCGGATGGCGTAGGGGAACTCTTCGCGGCTCGGCAGCACCGGCACGAGAGCCTTCTCGGCGAGGGCGCCGTGGCCGATTTCGCGGCGCTTCGGGGAGCCGACGCGACCGGTCTCACCAGTGGAGTACGGCGGCATCTCGTAGTTGTGCATGTAACGCTTGGACTGCGGACCGGACAGCGCGTCGATCTGCTGCTCCATCTTGAGCATGTTCAGCGTGGTGACGCCCAGAATCTGGGTCTCGCCACGCTGGAACAGGGCGGAACCGTGCACGCGAGGCACAATGTCCACCTCGGCGGACAGGGTGCGGATGTCGCGCAGGCCACGGCCGTCGATGCGGTAGTCCTCGGTCAGGATGCGGCGACGCACAATCTGGCGCTGCAGTTCCTTGAAGGCGTTACCGAGTTCCTTGTCCTTCTCGGCGTCGTCCATATCGGTGAACTCGTTCGCGAGCACCTCGCGCACGTGCTCCTTGATCTCATGGATGCGATCCTGACGCGGCAGCTTCTCGGCGATGGAGAGCGCCTCGTCCAGATCCTTGTGAGCGATCTCGTCGATACGGGCATAGAGCTCGTCGGTGTACTCCGGGAAGAGCTGGAATTCCTTGGTCTCCTTGGCGGCGATCTTCTTGAGCTCATCCTGAGCCTCGCAGATCACCTTGATGAACGGCTTGGCGGCTTCAAGACCACCGGCCACGACCTCCTCATCGGGCTTGGTCTGACCCTCGTCATAGATGAGGTGCCAGGCGTTCTTGCCGGCACCCGCCTCGATCATGGCGATGGCAACATCACCGTTCTCGATCACGCGGCCAGCGACCACAATCTCGAACACGGCGCGCTCACGCTCACTCCAACGCGGGAAGGCGACCCACTGGCCGTCGATCAGCGCCAGACGCACACCGGAGACCGGGCCTTCGAACGGCAGGCCGGAGATCATAGTGGAGGCGGAAGCGGCGTTCAGGGCGATGACATCGTAAGCGTCATCAGGGTTCACGGCGAGCACGGTCTCGACGACCTGCACTTCGTTGCGCAGGGTGTGCGGGAACAGCGGGCGCAGCGGGCGGTCGATGATGCGGCAGGCGAGGATGGCCTCGGAGCTCGGGCGGCCTTCACGGCGGAAGAACGAGCCCGGAATCTTGCCGGCAGCGTACATCTTCTCTTCAACATCAACGGTCAGCGGGAAGAAGTCGTAGTTCTCCTTCGGGCTGGAACCGGCGGTGGTGGTGGACAGAATCATGGAATCGTCGTCGAGGTAGGCGGCCACAGCGCCATCGGCCTGCTGGGCGAGGCGGCCGGTCTCGAAGCGCAGCGTGCGCTTACCAAACGATCCATTGTCGATTACGGCCTCAACGGCCTTGATTTCGGGACCCTCCATAGGGTTCCTCCTTCTTTAATTTTCTAATTATTCCTACATACTGTGCTGCGGTTCGGCGACTCGCTTGAACCGCAACTGTCCTCTTCAGCGGACGTCACATACCTTGTTTCGACTGACCCCTTGGCCGTCGTTCCTCGTGTCAACCCCTTCATTCGGGTTCTCCTGTCGGCCTTACCTGCTGGCCTATCCTCTAACCCTCTTGCCGTTGTTGCCGTTGGCTGGCGATATGTAAAACGCCCGAGCACCATCCTAGGTACTCGGGCGGAAGTCTTCAATTATCGACGCAGACCCAGACGCTCGATGAGGGAACGGTAACGGTTGATGTCAACGCGCTTGAGGTAGTCAAGCAGGCGACGACGGTCACCGATCATCAGCTGCATACCACGACGGGAGTGGTGGTCGTGCTTGTGCTCCTTGAGGTGCTCGGTCAGATCAGCGATACGCTTGCTCAGCAGAGCAACCTGGACCTCCGGAGAGCCGGTGTCACCTTCATGGGTCGCGTACTTAGCGATGATTTCCTGCTTTTCTTCAGCCGTCAGTGCCACGGCATCCTCCTTATATTGCTGCGCGGTGCTACCGGCCCGATGCCGGCGCGCTCTCTATCCGCGGGCGAAATACGCCAAGGGTCAATTATACAGGAGCACCAGACACCACGAATCAGACCAACGTCAGCAGGCCGCCAAACATCACAACAAGCAAAGCAATCGTCTCAATCACAAAAAAAAGATAAACGACGCCCAACTGCGCGTCAGCACATTCAACGGCGACTCTTTTTTAATCGTCACCAACAATCCCACCCACAGCACCGCGAAAACGGCAACGCCAATACCAACTGAAATAATGCCAAGATTCGCCGCATTCGCCAATGCCGACGACTCTCCGTACACCACATATGTCGCATACCAAAAATCAATTTTCAGAATGCGCAGGCCGGCAATGAGTTGCTCCGCCGCCAAGCCAATCACAAAAACCGCGCCCCACAAGCGCCGATGGGCGTCAACAACCAGCAGACCAAGGCCGGAAACGGCAATCAGCGTCACCGTCCAGGCAACAAACGCGGCGCCGCGCGGCTCAAGCGCGCTCAAATTATCAAGCAGCCACTGCGTATCGTTCACCGCAATCGCACGCCCCCACCAATACGGCACCACAATGGCCGCAATCACCAGCAGCGCATAAGCCAGCCACAATGCAGGATGCGAGCGCTTACGCTCAATATCGGCCAGCGACAGCGTCGATTCGGGAATGGACGCCACCGGATGCTTGGAAACATCGTTATGTTTGGAAACGTCGTTGGGCATGGGCGAAACACCATCGGACCGCGTATCGATTTCAGCCTGCACCTCACCGCTCGCCTGCTGGTCGACCGGCTGTTTCTCCACGCTGGAATTCACCGCCATCTACGTTTACCTCGCGTTCGTTGTTCGACGCCACACCTGTCTGCACAATGCGTCGTCTCATGCCGCGACGCCCATGCTAGGACGGTATTGTATCGTGAGTGCGCCATACGATAATGACATGGCGCCGGACATAACGCCGCAATACCTGATTTTCGCTAATCGCAACCATGCTTCGGCGGACGACATAAGCCATACATATGTTCATAAGGGCGAACCATATCCGAATTACTCACTCCGCTAACATCACCACATAACGGCAACATAGATACACAGCCATACTTGATATCAGGAGAACGCCGTCGATTCGAAATGAAAACTGCCAGCCGCCCACACACCAGCTCCTTTGTTTCCAAAATCGCACATTCTACGCCGATGTCATGCTCCACCATGTCTCACGCCGCGGTCTCAACATAACAGGATGGGTTGTACGAATCCACGTTGCCGAGCATTCGCACAACCCACCATTGCGACACATCACTGATTCCGCACATTCAATCGCTGCAACCAACAGGCTGCGGCGATATTTCAGCGCGAAGAGCGGCGTATCCGAATGACACTGATGCCAGCCAGCATCAGGGCAATTGCAGACAGCACCATCGGTGTTACGGACGAACCAGTTGATGACAGTTCAGATGAATTATCATCAGCAGTAGAAGACTGTTGCTGGCCGCCATCACCGGTCTGATCGCCGTTACCCGACTGGTTACCGTCACCGGTCTGATCACCACCACCAGGATTTCCGCCATCACCAGACTGACGGTCAACCGCCAATTGCGCGAGCTGCAAACTCAGTGCACGCTGCGGGGCATCCACCTCATTTTGCGTGGAAGGATCGGATGCCAACGCCTGCTTTGCCTTATCAAGTAGCGTGAGCATCTTATCCCACTCATCCATAGGATATTCCGCAGACTGCAGAGAGTCAGCCTGATCAATGGCCGAACGCAGCTTAGACGTATCCACAGCTTTGCCGTCAGAAGTCAACACGTCGCTCAAGTCATAGTAATCAAAATCGACATAACCACCCGTATTCTCCTTGGCGTAATTGAACAAGCCGATTCGATACCCCTTAAAGTGCGACAAGCTCCAATCGTAAGTCAGCGGCCCCTGCTCGTCGCCAAGCTTGGACCATTGCTTACCGTCCAGACTGTACCAATACTGAATCGTCAACTTACCACTCGCATTATCCAGTGTGTTGTCCGACTTGATCCACACATTGGTCGCATCATCTGGCAATGTCACTGTGCCGCCCGATACAAAGGCCTCTTCAGCGTCACGATCAATCGTATCGTCAACGATATTACCGTCCGCGTCCTTCACGCCATTGTCGTAGACACGCTTGACCACGCCCAACGTTCGCTGTCCATTTTCTTGACGCACAGCGGCATAGGCAAAACTACGGGTATATGTAGCGAGGCCTGCGGTGTCTCCATCCTTCATATGACTGACATCCATGTGGGTTTCCACAGACATGGATCCGCCAAAGGTACGCTGCGACAAAACGTTACGGGCGGTTTCAAAATATGTCAGGTCGCCATAAGTGCCTTTCATATATTTGGCCGTGGCGGAAACCTTGTGCCCATTGGTCAAACGCAACCAGCCTTCACGATCAGTGAGAGACCAATATCGGTTATCTGGATTATGTCCCCATTCCCATACCAAATCAAGATTCGAACCATTGGGTTGGTATTCTTCGGCGACCGGATATTCCTTCTCATCAGCAAGACCGATCAGGGAAATATCGTCGATGACGTAATCCATGCACGTGCCTTCCGCACCCCACGCGGTTTCGACAATGAGTTTGGAACCTTCCACATTAGCGTCGGATGGGATGGAGAACTCACCTGTGATAGTAGTCGTCTCCCCACGTTTCACTGTTCCTGTGGCCACACGATTAATTGTGCCGTCTGCATATTGAATCGCCACATAAAACAGGTGGGAAGTCACAGCCGATGAATCGACGCCGTCCATCTCATGGTCGTATCGAATCGTTGCACTGGCACGATATGTCACGCCCTGCTGCAATTTTCCATCCATAGATTGACCCGGGCCAGCGCCATTGTATTCGCCACGATTCGTCACAGCAAGACTCGTGGTTCCAGAAAGAGAACCATCCGTAATCGCGGTAAGCGTACCATTCCACTGAGGGGTCCACGATTCAGTCCCGTTTTCGAAATCGCCATTGTCCACCAGCTCGATTCCAATCAGAGAATCGTCAACCTGAGGAGGCTCCTCCAGAGTCCACCAATCCTGATCCTGATAAGACTGATGAGGCGCGTCATTATCAAAATCGTCCGAATTGACCAGGGAACGCTGGCGAACCAGATTCTCCAAATCAGCAGGCAAATCAATCAGTTTGTCGTAGGTGTCCGACGCGCTTACCTGATTATTGTCCCCAAACACAGGCCATCCGTCATCACCCCACGTTGCAGGAATCAAACCGGGAATACGTCCGGTCGGATATGTGTCTCGGAAGAAGAATCCATGCCAAGACGTCGTGCCATCACCGTTGTCGACTTCAACAAGGCTACCTTGTGCGAAAGCACCTAGATAATACTTTTTGGCTTCGTATTTGGAGCCATCAAGCAAATCAGTGGTGCGCAGCAGCATCACCGTACGACCGTCTTTGCCCCAGTAAATCGTTGGAGTATAGAAATAATCACCGATTTTGAAAGTCTGAGATCCTTCAAATCCGGTAGGAGTCTCACCAAGATCATCAGTGAACTGTTCGGCAGAGATGATATTCTCATGGCTCTCCACCACCGTGGTTAAATCATCGGACAGCCTATATTGGTTGACGCCGGAGATAATCCAAGGACTCCCTTGCTCATCAAAATACAATGACGGATCATGGAATCCCCGATTAAGGGCAATCTTCGTCCAAGGACCATTCTCAATATCATCGGTGTAGTAGATATAAGCGCCATTAAGGTTGTTCGTATTGAATAACACGTAGAAGCGGCCATTGTGATAGCGCAGCGACGGAGCCCACTCGCCTTCGCCATACGAGCTAGCTCCATTGCGCAAGGATGAAGCATCGCTCATAGAAATGCGATCATACACGTACGTGACTATCCACCAATTGACCAGATCATAGGATTTCATAATTGGAGATCCGGGACTGAGCTCCATAGTGGTACTCACCATGTAATACACATCACGACCGTCTTTGTTATTCGGATCGTCCTTCGACACACGAATAACACTGATATCCGGAACATCCGTGTTCAACATGGGAATGGAATACGTGCCATCACCGCTATCAGTCGTGGTGTAACTGCCATCCGATGGCGTTGAAGATGGCGTTGAATCATCCGCAAAGACCGGCATTGGCGCCAAAATCAACCCACAAGTCGACAACACCGCGATAGCACTAGCCGAAATTTTTTGTCGTAAATAATTCATAAGTCTTTTAACCTTTCATGATAAGCACTCAACATCGAGTGCGTATTCCAATAGCATGCCCGCACAAATCAGCAATGAATGACGATAAGACATTCCCGCATATGGATAAGTGATGGACATTACCACTGCCAAAACTTACGCTTGAACAAGTACCAGTTCTAGGTTTCATGTGCGGTCATCCCGAGGCTGCCGCTACGGGATGACCGCATTACCAAGAGGTAACTAGCGCATCTCGCGACGCACTCGCGCTACGATCACACCAGTGAGAGCCAAGCAAGCGACAATCACAGCACCAGGCAAGACAGAGGAACCGGTTTGTGCCAAATCCACGCCATCCGTGTCATTGGAGCCGTCGGCATTGCCATCAGTGGAATCATCAGCCAGCTTCAGACCGGCACGTGCACTATTCAATGCAGCAAGCGCATCTTGAACCTGCTGTTCAGTAGCGGATTCATCCTGCAATACCGCCTGAGCCTTCTGCAATGCGTCAGCAAACACCTTCCAGCTCTCTTCCGTGTAATCGGAAGCGTTCAGGCCGGAATTCTCATTCACTGCGCTCTGCAAATCAGACTTGTCCACCGGAGTCGAAGGAGTTTCATCCTGCGACTCCGTGAAAGTGTACGTAGTGATGTCGTACAGCTCATCCTGAGCATTCGCACCACCATCGGATTTGAAGGAGAACACCACATGATGCACCCCTGTCACACCCTCAAGGGTGGTCGTGTAATCGGCGTACTCGGATCCATCACCGGCAGGAATCGAAATAGAAGCCACAGGTTCGGAATCCGGATCATCAAGACGAATCTCAAGGATGCCTCCGGCTTTGCCAGCTGCAGTCACAGTCAGCGAAGAGGCGCCGTTATTCCCGAAATCGACATTCGCCAAAGACGTCCACTCACCATTATTAATATTGCTGAGCTTCTGACCTTCGGAATTGTCTGTAGTCATATCGACCACGCGCACACCAGAAGTCAGGTCATATGCGTTCTGAATGCCGGAATCCCATGCAATGGTGGAAGCTGGAATGCCTCCATCTTGATACGCGTCCAGATTCTTCACCGAAGAGAGACCCTCATATGTCATTGCAATATCGGCAATGGAACCATCCTCGTTAACCGTAATCGGATCGAGATGAGTATTTCGGTAGCCATGCGCCGCGTCAAGATTACCGCCGTTCATCAATTCCTTTGCCACCGTTTGCGCATGGTAGGTCATATACCACTGGTCGCCAAGTTGAACCATCGCGTGATGATTGTTGCCGCCAACACCGAAATACGTGCTCGGATTCTTCAGAATCTCACCCTGATAAGTGAACGGCCCCATCGGGTTGTCTGAAGTCATATACGCGATATTGCCGTAACCGACCGTGTTACCATCAATTACGTTGTCATGGCTGAAATTAGTGCAATACGAGTAGTAATAAGTACCACCTATCTTGGCAATCCCGGAGTCCTCAAACATGGCAGGTGCGTCTATGGCCTGAGCCTCACCTTCGGTATGCAGCATGTCATCGGACAGTTTAATAACGCGAGCCGTGTTCGGATGTTCTTCCTCGCCTGTCGGAACACCACCTCCGTAATACAGGTAGCCCTGCCCGTCATCATCCACGAACACCGCGGGATCAAACAGCCAGACCACACCAGCGGATTCAGGAGTACCGCCCTTAATCAACAGCTCACCGGTTTCGTCCTTCCACGGACCAACAGGAGAATCCGAGGTCAGCACACCGATACCGCTGCCGCCATTGGCGAAATACAGGAAGAACTTCTCTTTACCGTTGATGGTCTTATGAGCGACGGCAGGAGCCCAGGAATTGCTGGCCCAGGTGGCCACCCCCTGTTCTCCAGCCACACGAATGTAACCCTCATTACGCCAATTGACCATGTCATCACTGGACAGAACATTGATGGTCTTTACTTGAGCGAACGAATTGTCCTTGATCTGCCCAGTACTGTCATATTCATAGTCATAATTCAACGAGCCATCAGCATTCACAGAAGTGCCATCACCCGTAGTGTAGATATATACGCGTCCGTTGTATTCCATAGCCCACGGATCGGCGCCATACCAATAATCGATAATCGGGTTTGAATAGTCGCCGAAAGCCTTGGCTGCCGTTGCCGTACCCGTAGTCGGCGGCACGAATGAGGAACCAGAATCCGAACCGGTTACGGAAATGTCGTCGACAATGAAGTCGGCATTGCTCGTGCCATACTTGTTTTCAATCACCAGCGAGGGACTGGTGAAATCACCACTACCACCTAACGTTCCAGTACCTGAAATTTGTGTCCACTCACCCGCTTTCGCCGTTCCGGTCGCAATCTGGTCACATCCGGAACCATTACCCGAACAAACAGTGATATTGAATTCACCGTCTTCCGTGGCCTTGACCCACATACTTCCGGTATATGTCTGTCCTTTTTCCACCTTGCCATCAAGAGACTGGATTGCACCAGCATCAGAGGATGTACGATCAGTAACGCTCAAGGCGCCACTGCCACCATGCACATCATCCGCAGTGACGGCAATGGACGATGCGGAGCTATTCCACACCGTTCCAGACTTCCAACCATTAAGATCGTCTTCGAATCCGCCGTTGACGACCAATTCGACGGGTTCATCGGCCGACGCCGCAGTCACTCCGATAGTCGCTGGAAATACAGCCCCCATGCAACACAGCACGGATGCAGCCGCAGCAGCAACCACACGACCGGTTTTCCTTGTTTGCAATATGTGAATGTTATAAACCATTCAGTTCCCTTTCCTGAATGATGGAGGGCGACTCCCCCCCATCATTTTTTCTTCGCCGCACAATCGAATCCCACGTTGGTTACGACCACATCGCGGCTCATTGCAAAGCCATGCCAGAGGAACGTCCCTCAAGGGCAGCCATGCAGCAGCCATTATATAAATGAGCGCATTTCACTCGCGATCGTCCTTGATAACAAATTGATAACGATATGCACAATGAAAATAAGTTCACATAAACGCAACGCAACACATCAAATATGACAGTTTCATATGCCAATTACACACTTTGCATAACATATTTCAACAAAGAATGGAGACGTACAAGCGAACTCATCTGATGCCACCACTCATCGCCTATAAAGCTGGCGTGTCGCGCCACAATAACATCACAGCCGATAAAACGACACCCCGAAGTTGAGCCTCATTCAACAATGCGGCCAGCTTAGACACACAACCAACGCTTCGCTTCATAGCACCGAACATTGATTCCAGCACAGTCACGACCATCTTCTTTGAAGGCAATCGTGTTTACGCCCCGGGTTCTAAATAGAAGTGCAACACCTTGTCTAAGGTTGGAAGTGTTCGAAGTTTCTAACTTAAGAAGGTGTTGCACTCATGGGTCAACAGTATTCGCACCTGTCGTCCGAGGAGAGGATCCTGATCGAGAAGCTGCATTGCGAACAGCATCTGAGCATTCGGCGAACCGCGGAGAGGATCGGCCGGGACAAGTCCACGGTGTGTGTTTTAGCAAGTTGGCGTCCGCTTTGTGAGCGGTGTTTTTCCGCAGTGTAGG
>ERZ857882.1690-NODE-1690-length-25078-cov-5.348399_pt1 | contig 25078 bp, 23 predicted proteins | sample MGYA00519697_ERZ857882 | MGnify/ENA primary metagenome ERZ857882 (study PRJEB31778, sample SAMEA3449373) | human gut metagenome | biome: human gut; feature: human-associated habitat; material: faeces | place: United Kingdom | collected 2010/2012 ...
CAGCCGGATTTCGCTTTTTTATTCCGGCGGTATGCGCGGCGGCTGTCTGCGCGCTTTTGCTGCTGCCGCAGATGAATCAGGAGCCGCCTGTATCAAACGAGGAAGAAAGCGCGCCGAATCAATCGGCTGTCGAAGCGCAGGAACAAATCTGTTTCCACGAGATTTCCTCTGTACCGGAAATAAAGCATTCTATCGGCCTCTTTTGGGATGACTTTATTGCCTTTTCAAAGGAGGAACTGTGCAGCTACTATGGTATGGAGGTTTTCGCTGTACAGATGCCGGCGGATCTAAAGCTGAAAGAGAGCTTATACGGGGTGTTCAGAAGGAATAAGGGAACGGGAGCACTCTATTGCGACAGCAACAGCCTCTGTTATCAAAATGCGGACGGGAACCGTCAGCTTGCGCTGCATCTTAGTAAAGAGGCGGCGCTGCCAGCGGACATTATCATCGATTATGGAGAGGAAAAGTCGGTGATAGGCGGAACGTCCGTATCGCTTGGCGCGCGCCAGAATAACGACGGCGGGACGGAATATTACGCCGCATTTTCAAACGGGGACACGAACGTTGCCCTGTTGTCTTCCGGCCTTTCTCAGGAGGAGTTTCTGGATACCGTGCGTTCGACGGTAAAACAGCGGCTGAATCAATCCCTTTTAGGATAATACTGACACCTCCCCTGTATGTCGTTCTCAGTCTATTTTTCTATATCAAAAAAGGATTCAGGCTTCTGCCTGAATCCTTTTTGTATACTCGTAAAAAATCAGCGCTTGCTGAACTGCGGCGCGCGACGAGCGGCTTTGAGGCCGTACTTTTTACGCTCCTTCATTCTCGGATCGCGGGTCAGGAAACCGGCCTTCTTGAGAACGCCGCGCAGCTCCGGATCGGCAACGATCAGCGCACGGGAAACGCCGTGGCGGATTGCGCCGGCCTGTCCGGTGGTGCCGCCGCCGTAAACGTTGACGTTGACGTCAAACTTAGACAGCGTACCGGTCAGGTTCAGGGGAGCACGGACGATCATCTTGAGCGTTTCGAGACCGAAGTAATCGTCGATATCGCGCTTGTTGATGGTGATGTTGCCGGTGCCGGGGAGCAAGCGAACGCGCGCAACGGACTTTTTCCGTCTGCCGGTGCCAAGATACTGGGTGATAGCCATGTTCGTTTCCTCCTCTTTTACTTGAGCACGAGCGCTTCGGGCTTCTGAGCGGCGTTGTTATGCGTCGGGCCGGCATAAATGCGGACCTTCTTGAGCATCTGGCGGCCGAGCGGACCCTTCGGCATCATGCGGCGAATGGACTCGTAAACAGCAAACTCCGGCTTCGTCTCGAGCAGATGGCGATAGGAGATCTCCTTCAGCCCGCCCGGATAACCGGTGTGGTGGTAATACTTCTTCTGATCAAGCTTGCGGCCGGTCATGCGAACCTTGGCAGCGTTGACGATGATGACGTGATCGCCCGTATCGACATGGGGCGTATATGTGGGCTTATGCTTACCCCTGAGAATGGCTGCTACCTGCGACGAGAGACGACCAAGGATCATGTCTTCCGCGTCGACAACGTACCAGTTGCGCTCAACGGTTTCGCCTTTGGCCATATAGGTTTTCATGGCGATTCCTCCAAACAAAATATTCATCAAATCGGCAGCCAATCAAGTCGGTCACGAACGGGGCTGTGAACGCAATCCACCGGATGGCACACCGAACAGTTTATCAAAGAGGAATCTGTCTGTCAATCCCTAATTGTGGGGAAAAATCAATATTTCGCCGCAGAAAGAGCCGAATCAGCCGTGTAGATGCGGTACGCTCGACCGGATATGGTCAAACGCGCCGCCGACATACCCGAGCGCCCGGGAAATATCGCGCGCGGCGGCCAGCGCGAGCTCCGTGGCCCGAACAAATTCCGGCGAACCGATGCGGTGAAACATGCTCACGATGGCAAACGAATAACAGACATGGCCCTTATCGTCGTAGATGGGCGCGGCCACGGAGGAGAGACCGACATGAAACTCGCTGTTGTCCACGGTGTATCCCTGCGCGCGGATGCGCTCCAGCTCGGGTTCAAGCTCTTCAGGCGTGCGCAGCGTCGTGGAGGTATATGCCTGCATGCCGTGCTCGGCGAGAATGCGCCGCACCTCGTTCTTTGTCATGTAGGCCAGCATGATCTTGCCCTGTACCGTGCAGTGGGCCGGCAGCTTCGCGCCGACGCGGGATACGACGTGGAACGCACTGGGCGATTCAATGAAGGAGAGGATCAGCGCTTCTCCGCGCGTCAGCAACGCCAGACTGGTGGACTCGTTCGTCTCGGTTGAAACGGCCTGCATGTACGGCTTGGCGATCGCAGTAACATCGCGCGTGCAGCCGGCGGAGCAGCCGAGCTCAAACAGCTTCAGGCCGAGCGCGTAGCGCCCGTCCTGAAGCTGCTCAACAAGGCCAGCGTCCCGCATGGTCGAAAGCAGGCGATGGATGGTGCTCTTGGGGAGCTTGGTGCGCTCACACAGCTCACGGATGGACAGCGCGTGCTGTCCCGCTTCGAGCGATTCGAGCAGCGCGATGGCGCGCTGCAGGGACTGCACCTGATTGGTGGGCATGGCGTGTCTGTCTCCTTTTCTCCTACTATATCATAAAGAGGTTGCCGTGAACAAGCACGGCAACCTCCGCTTTCCATATCAGTTTTTGTCGGGTTTTTCGCGTTCCTTCTTCGGCCGAAACGCAACATTCAGCAGCAGGTTGAGCAGAACGCCCATGACGACCGCGATGAAGATATTGCTGTTGACGAACATGTTGAGGAAGGCTGGCAGGGTGCTGGCCCAAGCCTTGCCTGCGGTGGTAACGAAGTAGGGGATCATGACCGATGCGCCGAGCGTCGTGCCCGCAATGATCGTGTTTTTCTGCGTGCGCTCCGATAAGATCACGAGATCCAGACCGGAGAACATGATCGTAGCGGCCGTGATGAGGAATACCGCACCGATAACCGGACGGGGGATTGCGGCAAGAAGTGCCGCCAGCTTCGGACACAGACCGTAGAGCAGGAACAGGACGGCCGCAATGCGCGTGACGCGGCGGGAAGCGACGCCGGTGGCGGCGACAATGCCGATGTTCTGTGTATAGCTCGTTAGCGGCAGAGCACCGATTACGCCGGAGACCACGCAGCCCAGACCCTCCGCCATGATGCCCCGGTCGATGTGCCGGACGCGGAACGTGGTATCGCAGGCGGCGCAGGTGGCGGCATAGTCCCCCACGGACTCGAACATGGAGCCGATATAGCCGGACAGGCCGCCCAGAATGGCTGCGCCAATGATCGCAACGGCTTTGCCGGTGCCGACGCCGGGGAAGTCCTTAAACGGGAAGATGCGGGGAAGTGCGAACCATTCCGCATCCAGCACGGACTGCCAATTCATGACGCCGCAGCAGGAGCCGCCGATGACGCCCACAATCACGACCGCGATCAGGATGAAGCCCTGCGAGAGAATGCCCTTGCAGCAGAATTTGAGAAACAGCGCAAGCAGAAATGCAACCAGCGCAAGGATCAGATAGACGGGGGAGGACGTGTTTGAGAATGTCCAGGTGACGGCCAGCTTCGTGGCAACGAAGCCGATGCTTGCCACAACCGCGCCGACGACAACGGGCGGGATGAATTTGCGGATCTTGCTCATCAGCCGTCCGGCGCCTACCGCCGCTTCCAGCAGACCGCCAACGATGATGGAACCCCATGCGGCGGGCATGCCGTATACAGCGGTAACGCTGCCCATGGCGGAGACCAGGGAGGCGGACGGCCCCTGCACGATGGGGAGGCGGTTGCCGATGGTCGTTTGCAGCAGCGTGCCGATGCCCATGGAGATGAAGCAGGCGGCGATCATGACTGGGATCACGGTTTCCGGCAGGCCGGCTATCCCGACAAACGAGGCGGCCCAGATGAACGGAGTAAAGTCGACCAGCGTGATCTGCAATGCCAGATACAGCGTCGTCCACCAAGATTTCGGATGCTCGTCGATGCCGTAGTTCAGCTTGATATTGCTTTTCGGCTGTTCATCAAAGATCGGTTGTTCCGGTTGATACATGGCGATTCTCCTTGCCTATCGAGATGGTGAAATCAGAACAGCACGGCTTTGCGCTCAAACGAGGCAATCACGCGGCCCTGACGGATGACGTACGGGCGGGACGCGCGGGTGCGCAGCGCTTCCTGCACGTTGTCGGCGTCGATGATGTTGAGATCCGCGTCATTGCCGACCTCAATGCCGTAGCGTCCGTCCGGATCGAAGATGCGCGCCGAGCGCGTTGTGAGCATGTCAAACATCAGCCGTGCCGTTTCCGGCGTGTTGTACTGGCTGGTATACGCGCCGATCAGACCGTAATCGAGCGGATCGCCCGTTCCGTAGAGATGGAACCCGTCGCAGATGGTGTCCTGTGCCGTGGCGATATTGATGCCCATGTCCACCATCTCGCGAATGCGGGTCACGCCGCGCGTGCGCGGTTCCACGTCGATGCCCATGATCGCCAGCACCTGCGTGTTGGTGCAGATGTTCATGTCGGCGGCCTTGATGAGCTTCATGACCTTGATGGCGTGCGATTGGTTCTGATAGGTGATCGAGGTGCAGTGCCCGCCGGTGACGCGGCCCGCCCAGCCCTTTTGCAGCGTCAGCCACGCGGTATATTCGAGCGAACGGTCGAACATATCCTTGGACTGGTCGACGTGCATATCGATCAGCGCGCCATATTTCTCGGCCATTTCAAATACAAAATCCACATGGCGGGTCTTGTGCTCGTCGAGCCATTCCGCAGCGGGCATGCCGCCGGCGATGTCGCAGCCCATATCCATGGCCTCGTACATGAGCCGGTCCGTTCCCGCATTGCAGTAAATACCCTCCTGCGGAAACGCGATGACCTGCAGATCGCAGATATCCTTCGTCGCTTCCTTTGCCGCGAGAACGCCCTGCAGCGCCACGAGCTTCGGGTCCAGATTGCTGATATCCACGTTCGTGCGCAGCTTGGTCGTGCCGTACATGACGCACTCGCGGATGGCGCGCAGCGCGCGGTCGCGCACGTCCTCCACCGTATAGGCGCGGATGCGGTCGTGCATGATATGGATGGAATCTTCAAGCGTTTCCGTGCTGTCCTCGCGGCCGCTGAGTGAGGTATAGGCCTTGTCAAAGTGCATGTGCGTGTTGACAAACGTGGGCGCGGCCATTTTTTCCTCTGCGTCAATGATCGTGACGTTTTCAATGGCGGATGCATCGATCTGAGGTCGGATTTCCAGATACTTTCCCTCGTCGCTGATGAGAATGTCTTCTACCGAGCCGTGTCCGAGAATGCGAGCGTTTTTGATGAGTAGCATGCGGGTATTCCTTTCTGTTGTTTTGTTGTTTTTTTCGGGTTTTCTGTGGGGGACTTTTCGATGAATTTGGATGAATAATCGCGAAATAACGGTTGGTTTGAACGTATATTCAGTATAACAAAGCGCCTTTTGCGAGCGCAATGGGAGGCGTTCTGTATCGTGGGAAAGAAGGCCCGCATAGTGGAAAAGGCGTTTTGCAATTCGGAACGCAGGCGCATTTCGTATGAATTGAAAAGCAACTTCGCATACTAGACGCAGAATGAAAAACGATGGTGAGGCTATATGGCAAAACGGATGATACTCTGGTGCGTTGGCGCTGCGGTGCTGCTGCTTGCGGCGGCGCTGGTGATTTTTTTGCTCACCCGCGACCCGGGTGTCACGGGAAACGGCGTTCGCTTCATAGAGGAGGGCATGCGATATGCCTGCTGAAAACCGGATTCGCCGGCCGGGCAGCACGCTGCATGGCGGCGGCGCCGCCAACATTCCGGCCGACCGCGAGACGCGGTTCGCTGCGTATGATGCCGAGCGCGAGACAAAGGAAAAGACCTGAGCAAGGGCGCCTGTGGTTTGCGAAACGGACTCCGGCAGGCCGTTTTGAGCCGGATACCGGCGCCATGCCGGCGCCGTTGGCGGGGCGTGCCCGATGCTTTGGAAAGGAAGGAAACGATCAATGGAACATTTTGACGCAAAGGCCTATCAGAAACGGGTCAATGAACGCATGCCGAGGAGCAAAACCGTGCTGTACTGCTTTCGTGCATTTTGGACGGGCGGACTGATTTGCTGTATCGGACAGGCCATTGCCGATATGCTCAGGAATTCGTTTGTGCTGACAACGGAGCAGATCGCGTCGTGGACGGCGATCATTCTGGTGTTCCTCGGCGCGCTGCTGACGGGCATCGGCGTGTACGATCGCATCGGCGCGTATGCGGGCGCGGGGTCGGTCGTGCCGATCACCGGGTTTTCCAACTCGGTCGTCGCCCCCGCCATTGAGTTCAAACAGGAGGGCTATGTGATGGGCGTGGGCGCGAAGCTGTTTTCGCTCGCCGGGCCGGTGCTCGTGTACGGAACCAGCGCTTCGATTCTGGTGGGGCTGTTGTCCCTGCTGTTTCCATAAGGAGGAACGATCATGACGAACAACCGACGGGGAAAGCGCACGCTGCTGTTCCCCTCCGCGCCGTATATCCGAGCAAGCGCCTCCATCGTCAGCCGCATGGAGGGGGAGGGACCGCTCGGCGATCGCTTCGACGTGGTGCTGGATGATGACACCTGGGGACAGGACAGCTTTGAAAAGGCCGAGTGCCGCATGTTTGAAGAGGCGGTGCGGCTGGCGCTGGATAAGTGCGGCATGCAGCCGGCGGCGCTCGGGTGCCTGCTCGGCGGGGATTTGCTCAACCAGATTGTAACGGCAAACTATGCGGCGCGCTCGCTGGAAACGCCGTTTCTCGGCCTGTACGGCGCGTGCTCCACGATGGCCGAATCGCTTCTGGTCGGCAGCGTGCTGGTGGACGGCGGATATGCAGAGAGCGTTGCCTGCGTTGCGACGAGCCATTTTTCCTCTGCCGAACGGCAATATCGCTATCCGCTCGAGATGGGAACGACCTCGCCGGAAACGGCGCAGCGCACGGTCACGGGAGCCGGGTGCGTACTGGTTGCCGGCAATGACGATGAAAACGCCGTGTTTCACCACATCCGCGCGCGGGCGGCAACCATCGGCCGGGTGGTGGACCTCGGCATCACGGACGCGAACAACATGGGCGCCGCGATGGCCCCGGCGGCTTGTGATACGATCGTCACGCATCTCAAAGATTTGGAACGCACGGTTGACGACTATGATTGGATCATCACGGGCGATCTTGGCCGCTTTGGCAGCGAAATGCTGTTCTCGCTCTGCCGGGAACGCGGCGTAGACCTGTCGGGCCGGCATCTGGACTGCGGCAATCTGATCTTCCATCCCGAGCAGGATGTCAAGTGCGGCGGCAGCGGCTGCGGGTGCAGCGCGGTCACGCTCTCGGCCATGCTGCTTGACCGGATCGAACGGGGCGACTGCCGCAGGATGCTGTTCCTCGCGACGGGGGCGCTGCTCTCTCCGACGGCGACGCTGCAGGGCGAGAGCATTCCGGGCATCGCCCACGCGGTGGTATTGGAGCAGGAGGGATAACGATGGATTGGATGATGTATCTGAAGGTGTTTGTGGTGGGCGGATTGCTCTGTGTGGTCGGCCAGCTTCTGATCAGTCTGACGCGGCTGACCCCGGCTAAAATCCTCGTGCTGTTTGTAACGGCCGGCGTCATCCTCGGTGCGCTGGGAATCTATCAGCCGCTCGTCGAGTTTGCGGGAGCAGGCGCGACCGTGCCGCTCACGGGCTTTGGCAACACGCTCGCGCGGGGCGCCATCGAGGCCGCAAAAACGGATGGCGTGCTCGGCGCTTTTCTTGGCGGCACGCGCGCTGCGGCGGGCGGAATCGCCGCAGCGATCTTCTTTGGCTATCTGTTCTCCCTGATCTCCAGATCGAAAACGAAATAGAGCGAGGAAACGGGGCGGACGCGTTTCAAGGGTCATGCGCACGAGCCAAAACACGGGTTGTTCTGCCGAGGCAGAGACAAAATCAAAGTCATTTGGAGAACCGGGGCCGGCGTTTGCACGTCGGCCCGTTTTGTGATATGCTGATGGACAAATTCTGCCATACGGGGTGAAAACATGTCGATTGAACGGGTGAGAGCGTATTTTCGGACGCTTGGGATGGAGGAGCGCATTCGGGAGTTTGCAGCGTCCTCGGCAACGGTGGAACTGGCGGCGCAGGCCGTGGGCGTAGCGGCGGCGCGGATTGCAAAAACGCTGTCGTTCCATGATGGCGAAGGCTGCCTTTTGATCGTTGCGGCCGGCGATGCGCGCGTGGACAATCGCAGATTTAAGGATACGTTTCATCAGAAAGCCCGGTTCCTCACGCCGGATGAGGCGGTCGCCTTCACCGGCCATGCGGTTGGCGGCGTGTGCCCGTTCGCCGTTGGGGAAGCGGTTAAGGTGTATCTCGATGAATCGCTGCGTCGCTTTGACACGGTGTTCCCGGCGGCGGGCAGCAGCAACAGCGCGATCGAATTGACGTGTGACGAACTGTTTCGCGTCTCCAAAGCGTGCTGCTGGGTCGATGTGTGCAAGAACTGGCGGGAGGAGCCGGAACTGTGACAACCCAGCGGCCGGCGAACGGAGAAAGCGCCGGCAAGGCGAAAGAATGCGGGCATTTTCGCGCAGCGCGTGGGACTGCCAACAGGGGCCGTCCCTTGCAGAATTGGCGTTGCATGCCGATAAACAGGGCTTCCCTCGCCCAGCATCAAACCGTGCACGTTGGTTCTATGCCGGCTTTGACAGATTCTATGGGTACTGTCTTGGCATTCAAATGCGAGCCGATGGCGCGGATTGCGTCAAACTCTTTGACAGCCGGAACGGCTGATTGCCCCATTTATTCGGAAATGAAGTAATCGACCGCAATATGATCACTGCCCGCTTCCATGTTGAGCAGTACCTTTCCCTGCATGGGCGTGATTGCACCATACGCGTTTTTGAGCGCGACAAAGCCGCGGCTAAAGAGAATATTCTCTTGCCGCCACATATTCATCGGATCGTAGCCGCAGATTTCAAACGGCCCGTTCACCCTGCGGGGTGTGGTTTGCAAAAATCCGGCCATCTCGGCGTTTTGCTGTTGCCTTTGCTTGCGCAGCAAAATGGCCGCGGTTTCTGATACACTTTCATCGGGGAGCACGGCATGCGGAATGCCAGGTATTTGGTGCGACAGAATACAGCTCAGGAAAGCAGGCTTTGAAGTGCGCGCCCGCGCGGCGCCTTTGGACTTGGAATATCTCCGTTGACAGGAGTGGGAGCGGAAGTTGCGAAAACAAACGCTTTTGCAGAATCTCTCAATTTTGTGCAGGAATTGAGAGGACAAATGTCAAGAAATACCCTATAGTGTTATGCAGATGCGGAGGGGTCTCAATGGATTGGGTTGAAAGATTGAATCAAAGCATGAGCTATATTGAGGAGCATTTGACGGATGAAATTGATTATGATGAACTCGGACGAATCGCCTGCTGTTCGACATATCACTATCAGAGAATGTTTACCTATATGGCGGGCATTTCGCTGGCGGAATATATCCGAAGAAGAAAAATGTCTTTGGCAGCGATTGACCTGCAAGGCGGCAAAGAGAAAATTATCGATGTTGCCGCCAAATACGGTTACAGTTCTCCAACGGCATTTAACCGGGCATTTCAGTCTTTTCATGGGATTGCGCCCTCAATGCTCAAAAATGGTTCCACGCTCGTAAAGTCTTTTTCCCCTATTGCATTTTACATTACTGTGAAGGGAGCAACAGAGATGAACTATCGAATGGAAACAAAGGGGGCTTTTCGCATCATCGGTGTTTCTGCACCGCTTGACCGGGAAATGGAAAAGAACTTTATGGTTGTGCCGAAGATGTGGCAGGCTGCCGCCGCAGACGGAACAATCCAAACTTTGGCGAGCATGATGGACGCGCCGCCTATGGGACTTTTAGGAGTGAGCGCCTGCAACGATGAAGAACAGTGGAAATACTGGATTGCAGTTTCCAGCACAAAAGAGCGCGGGGATTTTGAGGAATATATCGTACCTGCATCTACATGGGCAATCTTTACCGGTGCGGGCAGCAATCAGTCCATTCAGGAGTTGGAACGACGCATTATTGCCGAGTGGCTTCCCGGTTCCGGATATGAATATGGCAACGCGCCGGATATAGAGGTGTATTGGAACGCAGATCCTCAAAACGCAAAGTATGAGGTATGGATTCCTGTGGTGAGAAAGGGAGCGTAATCGAAAGGCACTGCTGAACACAGGCCGGTGAAATCCGGTTTCTCGGTTGTATCCGCAGGAGAGAGCAGAGCATTCTATCGGTTCTTTAGACCGGCAGAATGCTCTTTCTGATTTACGCCCCCTGCGCATTTTGTGGAGAATTGTCATTTTTTCTGCTTTGCGGAGCGGCATGGTTGGAGCTTGACATTCAAAAAACGGCAGATTATAATAACATATGAACAATCGTTCAAACGAAAGGACATGAAAACGATGGAACGGGATATGCCCTGCTGCGAGTTCCTGCACGCGCATGAAGCGCTGATTGCTCAGGTGACCGACAGTATGCCGGATGAAATGATGCTCTATGATCTGGCGGAACTGTTCAAGGTGTTCGGGGACAGCACGCGCATCAAAATTCTTTATGTGTTGTTTGAATCGGAGATGTGCGTATGCGATATCGCGCAATTGCTCGATATCAGCCAAAGCGCGGTTTCGCACCATCTGCGGGTGCTCAAGCAGTCGAAACTGGTCAAATTCCGCAAGGACGGCAAGAGCGTCATCTATTCGCTTACGGACGATCATGTGCGGACGATCATCGATCAGGGGCTCGAACATATCTGCGAGTGATTTAGGAGGAAACGGACATGAAAAAGACGATCAAACTGCGGGATCTGGATTGCGCGCATTGCGCCGCGAAGATGGAGCGTGAGATTCAAAGGCTCGACGGCGTACAGAGCGTGCAGATCAATTTCTTCACGCAGCGGATGACGATCGAGGCGACGGACGACCGCTTTGAAGAGGCGCTTTTGCAAGCGGCAAGGATCTGCAAGCGGATCGAGCCGGACTGCGAGCTGGTCTTCTGATTGGTGCGGATTATGAACAAAAAGCAAAAACGATTGCTGCTGCGCATTGTGGCAAGCGGCGTGCTGCTGCTCGCAGTCTGCCTCATCCCGGTGAACGGCGACTGGCTGCGGCTGCTCCTGTTTGCGCTGCCCTATCTGCTGGCCGGCTATGATGTGCTCAAAACCGCCGTGCTGAACATTCTGCACGGGCAGGTGTTCGACGAAAGCTTTCTCATGTCGCTTGCCACGATCGGCGCGTTTGCCACGGGCGAATATGCTGAGGCCGTCGCCGTGATGGCGCTCTATCAGGTCGGCGAGCTGTTCCAGTCGCTTGCGGTCGGCCGGAGCCGCCGTTCCATTGCGGCGCTCATGGATATCCGGCCGGACAGCGCCAATCTGGAGCGGAACGGCGAGCTGCTTTCGGTTTCCCCGGAGGAGGTGGCGGTTGGCGACGTCATCGTGATTCGACCGGGCGAGCGCGTGCCGTTGGACGGCGTGGTCGTCGAGGGCGCGTCCAATCTGGATACGGCGGCTCTGACCGGCGAGTCGCTGCCGCGCGCCGTGGCGGACGGAGCGGAGGTCGTCAGCGGTTGCATCAATATCGACGGGCTGCTGCGCGTGCGCGTCACGCGGCCGAGCAGCGAGTCGACCGTAACGCGGATACTGGAGCTCGTTGAAAGCTCGTCCGCGAACAAGGCGAAGGCGGAGAACTTCATCACCCGTTTTGCACGCTGGTATACGCCTGCCGTCGTGGTCGGCGCGGTGCTGCTGGCGCTCGTTCCGCCGCTGTTTGACGGCGCGTGGAGCGTGTGGCCGCAGCGGGCGCTGGTGTTCCTCGTAATATCCTGCCCCTGCGCGCTGGTGATCTCGGTGCCGCTAACCTTCTTTGGCGGCATCGGCGGCGCAGGCAAGCGCGGCATTCTCGTCAAGGGTTCCAACTATCTGGAGGCGCTGGCGCATGCCGATACGGTTGTGTTTGACAAAACCGGCACGCTCACGCGCGGCACCTTTGCCGTTACGGCGGTGCATCCGCAGGAGCTGCCGGAATCGCAGGTGCTGGAATTTGCGGCGAAGGCTGAACGATACTCGGAGCATCCGATCGCGCAGTCCCTCAAGCGGGCGTATGCAAAGCCGCTGGATATGCAGGCGGTTACGGGCGTGGAGGAGATTGCCGGACATGGCGTGTGCGCCGTAGTGGACGGCAGAGCCGTTGCGGTGGGCAACGAACGGCTGATGGAGCGCGTAGGCGCAAACTGGCGCGACTGTCACCGCAGCGGCACGATCGTTCATGTGGCGGTGGACGGCGTGTATGCGGGGCATATCGTGATATCGGATGAGATCAAGGACGGCGCACAGGCGGCGATCCGCAGCCTCCGGGCGCTCGGCGTCCGCAGAACCGTCATGCTCACGGGCGACCGGGCGGCGGTTGCCGAGGAGGTCGCGCGCACACTGGGCATCGATGCGGTGCGCGCGGAGCTGTTGCCGGCGCAAAAGGTCGAGGCCGTTGAGACGCTGCTGAAGGAACCAGGGCGCCGCGGCAGGCTGCTGTTCGTCGGAGATGGTATCAACGACGCGCCGGTGCTCTCCCGCGCGGACATCGGCGTGGCCATGGGCGGCCTCGGATCCGATGCGGCCATCGAGGCGGCGGACGTTGTGCTCATGGACGACCGGCCGGAAAAGCTGGCGCTCGCCATCCGCATTGCGCGGCGCACGCGGCGGATCGTGATGGAGAACATTGTGTTTGCACTCGCGGTGAAAGCCCTGGTGCTGCTGCTGGGCGCGCTGGGCACGGCGAACATGTGGTGGGCCGTATTTGCGGACGTGGGCGTGTGCGTCATCGCCGTACTCAACGCCATGCGCATGCTGCGCCAGCGGGAGGCATAGCCCGGCCGCTGGAGGCCGGCGATAGAAAGGCGTTCGTCAGAGCCCCTTTTCCCGCGCTGCTTGCGTGCAGGAAACGACGAAGCGGTTCGTGCGGAGGCTTTTGAATCGGCAAAACCCGACGGTCCTTGTGGCGCGCCGGGTTTTCTGGTATCATCGTGACAGGTTGAACGGATGAAACGGAGGGAACGGGCAACATGGTGGGATATCGGGCGTCTGTCAGGGCATTCCAGTTCTGCTTCAACATCGGAGCGCGGTGCCTGCCGTGGCGCCGGGCCGAGCGCGTGGAGGGTGTGGGCGCGCTCGGCCGGGTTCCGGCGCTGCTCCAGAGCCTGCGCGTCACAAAACCGCTGCTCGTGGGGAGCCCGAGCTTTGTGCGCACGGGCATTGCGCGGTCGCTCTGCCGGTCGCTCGACGAGATTTCCATGCCCTATGCCGTTTACAGCGGCGTGCGTTCGGATCCGACCGTTTCGGCTGTCGAAGCGTTGGTATCGCTCTATTATGCCGAGGGGTGCGACGGCATTGTGGCCGTGGGCGGCGGTTCCCCGATGGACGCGGCCAAGGCGATGGCCGCGCGCCTTGCCCGGCCGCAAAGGAACGTCTTGGCGCTGACCGGGCTTTTGAAGGTGCGGCGCAAAACGCCGCCGCTCATCGCCGTGCCGACAACGGCGGGCACCGGTTCCGAAACGACCATTGCCGCGGTCATTACGGACGATACCACGCACCATAAGGCTGCGATCATGGATCTTTGCCTGATTCCGCGGTACGCCGTGCTCGATCCCGCGCTGTGCACCGGCGTGCCGCCGGCGGTCACGGCCATGACGGGCATGGATGCGCTCACGCATGCGGTCGAGGCGTACCTGTGCTGGACGTACAACACGAAGGCGTCCCTGCGCTCCGCGGAGGAGGCGGTGCGGCTGATCTTCCAAAACCTGCCGCAAGCCTATGGAAACGGCGATGATCTTGCGGCGCGCGCCAACATGCTGGAGGCCGCATATCTTGCCGGCTTTGCATTCACGCGCGCGGGCGTGGGCTATGTGCATGCCGTCGCGCATGCGCTCGGCGGCCTGTACGGCATTCCGCACGGAGTGGCCAACGCCGTTCTGCTGCCGATTGTTCTGGAGGATTACGGCGCGGCCGTTCATAAGAAGCTGGCGCGCCTGGCGGAGGTTGCCGGCGTCGGTTGTGATCTGGACGATGATGCGGCGCGTGCGGCGGCGCTGATCGCCGCCATCCGCGGACTGAACGCGCGGATGGGGATTCCGGAGCATCTGGACTGTATTCGGGAGGAGGATCTGCCTCGGATGGTGCGCTGGGCGCTCGCAGAGGCCAATCCGGTCTATCCGGTGCCGGTGCTCTACGGCCCAGAACGCTGCCGTGCGGTGATCGAGCGGGCGGGACGGCGCGGCGAACGGTAACGCAGAGCTTTGCGAGGATGTGCAGGAGCCGACAAACGATATTGCGCTATTGCGGAGGCGTCCACGTTGGCGGCAAGGAGTGAATTCCAACGGCGGATCGCAAGAAGGGGCTTGAAGAATGGGGCCGCCGCGATGTGCGCATCCGCCTGAACAGCGGAAACGTGGCTTCCTCAACGGGCATTCAGGATCGATCGAGGGGTATGGTCTCCGCCATGGCCATGATGGAGCGTCGGTTCGGTCTTGACATTCCGGTGGCCATCATCGAGCCGGCGGAGCTTGGGGAGATCCTGCGGCAAGCGCCAAAATGGTGGGGGAACGATCGGAAAGATATTTACGATAACATCATTTTTATCATTCCGCCGGCCACATTTGAGGAAATATACGGGGAAATTGGGGAACCAAAGCCGGGAATTGAAAGAATAAGCAACTATAAAAACGCGATCTTCTGGTCATTTGTCCGAAAGGATTATGCAAAAACAAACTGGATAAAAACCGCCGGTTCGAGCATCAATGACAAGGTTACGATCAGAACCGCCAATACCATGCGAAAACTGTTGGCGCTTGCAGCCCGTTAACCGGGAAGAAAGCCGATAGCCGGCGGCATGGCGGGACGAGCCGCTCTTTGGAAGGAAGCGGTTCTCCGGTTTTGCACGGAATCGGACAAAAACGCGCCTCCCGCTCTGCCCGCTTCGGCCTCGCCTCCCGCCGCGAATTCCCGCATGTCTGCACGAGGGACAAAGCAGCGTTTTGTCCGCTCATTGCAAAACGAGTAGCAGTATGGTATTATCCATCCGTAGCGGCGGGACAAATCGCTGCCGCATCGGCTGCGCGGTTTGAACCGGCGCAGCGGCAATCCATAAGACCGAATTTGAGGGAATATCCATGGTGAAACGCAGAGCTTCCTTCTAACACGATAGAAGGAAAATCCATTTCAATCCTTCTATCGCATCAGAGCATAGGAGGTTCACATGAAAGCATATCAAAGAAAAAACCGCGCAAGTTTTGCGGGGGCGTTGGTTTGTATACTCATCAGCACGGCCTTTGCGGTCGTTTTACAGTTCTTTAAGGGCGATGTTCTCGACAGTGCGGTCGCGGCAGACGCGCAGGGAGCGGTTCGGTACGCGCTGCTGCTGATCGCGGGAATCCTCGGTGAAATCCTGTTCTATTATTGCTACCGGCGGTGCGGCGCACGGTTTGTGACCGGCTGCACAAGGGAACTGAAGCGGGATATATTCTGGCGCATTCTCCAAAGCGATTACGCTGCTTACAAAGCCCGTCCGCAGGGGGAGTATATCGCAAAATACACCAGCGAAGCGGACGCGATCAAGGCGCGGCGCTTCTCCATGCTGCCCTTGTTTTGGGAGATTCTGTTCAAGTGCGTCCTTGTGAGCGCAGCGCTGTTTCTGCTCAATCCCGGGATCGCGGTGATCACGATCGTCCTGCTGACAACGCCGCTGTATATCCCAAAGCTGATCGAAAGTCGGTTGCAGCGTGCGCAGACGGACTATCTCAAGGCGGTGGAGGAGAGCATCACACGGCTGAACGACAATCTCGCGGGATTTGAGATCATCAAAAACTTCTCCATCGAGCGCAAAATCATGGAGCGGTTTGAACCGGTGAACGACGCGGCCATGGAAAAGCTGCTGACAGATACCCGGCTTGGTGCGCTGGCGCAGCTGCTGACAACGCTGATCTCGTATCTGTCGTATTTCGTAGTGCTGGCCGTATCGGCATGGCTTGTCCTGACCGGTGATTTTTCCGCGGGCGATTTCTTTGTCGCCATCGGGATGATCGATCAGCTGTCCTATCCGCTGATCTCGCTTGCGGAGATCATCCGGCAGTTGACGGCGGTCCGGCCCGCGTGCGAAGCGATGGAGCGCTTTTTGCAGCCGGAGACATGCGCGGCCGTGCCCGCCGGACCATGCGCGAGCAGCGCAGCGTTCGAGCGGGATATCCGGTTTTGCAGCGTCTCATTCTCCTATGATGGCAGAACGCCCGTTTTGCGGAACTTCAATCTGACCATGGAGAAGGGAAAGCGGTATCTGCTCAAGGGCCCGAGCGGCTGCGGGAAAACCACGGCGGTCAATCTGCTGCTGCGGTATTATGATGTGCAGGACGGCAGCATCCTGATCGACGGAACGCCGGTCGACCGGGCTGGGAATCCCTATGACCGCATCACCGTCGTCCGGCAGGAAGCCGTGCTGTTCCATGATACGCTGCGCAATAATCTGACCATGTATCGGAATATAGCTGACGACAGGCTGGTGCGGCTGCTGCGCGCGCTGGGCCTCGAGCGGTTTGCCAGTACCGAAGCGCTCGACGGCATGATTGCGGAGAGCGGCGCGAACCTCTCCGGCGGCGAAAAGAAACGCATTTGCCTCGCCCGTGCGCTGCTGCGCGATACGGAGGTGCTGATTCTCGATGAACCGCTCGCAAATCTGGACGATGAGACGGCGGGCCGGATCGAGGATCTGCTCCTGTCCATCCGGGACAAAACCCTGCTGGTCGTCTCGCACCGGTTCAGTGAGGGCAAGCTCGGCGCATTTTCACAGGTGCTTCGGCTCACGCCCGCTGCCTGACCGGCAAAGCCGCCGCATCGGAGTGCGGCGGACAAGAAAGGACCGCGCTTTGAAAATCCCCCTGCCGGAACAGAACCGGCAGGGGGATTTTTGATGAAAACGCACGTTGTACGCGGGGTCAAAACAGCTTTAACTGGCGGCTTTCGGGCAGCTCAGAGGCGCGCTCGGTGCGGACGGACGCCGGCAGTTCTGAAAGGAACGGGGAGGGCCTGCCGCCGCTGGTCAGGATGAGCGTATCCCGCGCGCGTGTGATGCCGACGAACAGGAGCCGGCGCTCCTCCTCCACATCCGCCGAATGGTCGGCGCGCGTAAGCGGCAGTTGTCCCTCCGTCAGCCCTGCAAGGAAAACGACCGGGAACTCAAGGCCCTTGCTGCCGTGCAGCGTCATCAGGCGAACCGCGCCGGAGGCATATGCCTGTCCGTCGGCGCGGCGAAGGTCAGCTTCCTCGCCGAGCGTGAGCATACGGAGAAAGTCTGCCATGCTGCTGTGAAACACGGCCATGGCCATCACCCGCTCCAGCGCATCATTCTGCCCGTGCAGCGCGGCATAGCGCTCAAACAGCAGGCGCGGCGGTTCGGCTGAAATGAGCGGCCGGAACAGCGCCGCATCGGCGCATGGCGCTTCCGGGCATGGTGCATCGGCGAGGAGCGACCGAAACAACCGTATGGCACGCCGGACGGAATCGTCGGCAAGCGCGTCGTCGTGGCCGGAAACGATACAGGGAATGCTGTCATGCCGCAGACACTCCTCGATCTTCAATAGCTGCTTTCTGGTGCGGCAGAGCACCGCGATGTCGGAGAACGGACGGAGCGGCCGCTCGCCGTCCTTCGCTTCGAGCATGTCCATGCCGCCGGTCAGCCGCGCGATCTCCTTTGCAATCCAGATGCCCTCGCGCTGGGGATCGGGCGCTTGCACGAGCCGGACGCGGTCGCCGGACGGGCGCATTGGCGTCAGCCGGCGCGGTTCGCCGCCGTTATGACCGATGACGCTCATCGCGGCGGCGATCACCTCCGGCGCGCTGCGATAGTTCTGCTCAAGCCGGATCGTAACGAGCGACGGAACCGCCTGCTTCAATTCGTCGAAGCAGCGCGCGCTTGCACCGCGGAAACCGTAGATGGACTGATCCGCGTCCCCGATCACGAACAGGCTGCCGCCGCCGGCCAGTCCGTCCGCGCTCCACTTTTGTACAAGCTTTCGCTGAACGGCATTGATGTCCTGAAATTCATCGACGAGCAGATGGAGAAAGCCGGCGTCGACCGAAAGGGCGTCGAGCAGCAGGTCATCAAGATCGCGCGCATTGCGCTCGGACAGCGCCGCCTGATAGGCCGCCACGAGCGCGGGCGATACGCCGGCCGCCTCGCAGCAGACGCCGCTCTTAACGCGGGAGATGGCGCGCTGTACATCTCGCACATTGCCATCCTGTATGAGCTCGCCGAGCAGCGCGCGCGCTTCGTCCTCGCCGAGCAGCGGCTTTGGATCGAGCAGACTGAGGCAGATGGCGTGGAAGGTGCCGATGGTGAGCAGACCCGCTGTTTCGGGCCCGAGCAGTGCGGAAAGCCGCTCCCGCATCTCGACTGCTGCCTGATTGGTGAACGTTACCGCCGTAATGGAAGCGGGGGCTGCGCCGCTGCCGATCAGATGCTGAATGCGCCGGACCAACGTATGGGTTTTTCCCGTTCCCGGCCCGGCGATGACCTGAATGGCGGCGTCCGGCGCGGTGATGGCCTGCTGCTGCGCGGCATTGGCGCCGGAAGCTCCCTGCTGCGTCTGCGGCGGGAGCGGGGCAGATTGCACCGCTCCCCGCACGGGCAGCGCGGCGCGCACCTGCTTCTTCCGCCTTCCGCCAACGCCAAAGAGCGCGAGCTGACCCGTGAGCGCAGCGCGCTCCGCTTCGGTAAACAGTTCGATCGTGCCGTACTCACCGTCGAAACCGCCGGCGCGCAGCACCTGTCCCCGCCGGAGACGGCGGATACCCTCGGCCACGCAGGGCCCGGCCACCCGCTCGACGTCCTCCGGCGGCAGTTCCCGAAGGATCGAAAATTCCGGCCCCAGCTCGCCGAGCAGCCTGAGATACTGCTGCTGCACGGCCTTGCTTGCCGCGGATACGCCGGTGGAGGCGGCGATGATTTCGGCGAGCGGCACGAGGCTTTCAAAGGGCTTTGCATGGATCGGCCGGTAGTTCTCCGGCCGGTCGGAGAGCGCCCACGCGCGGTGCTGCACGCCGATGGTCAGCCGCTTGCCGCAAACGGGGCAGCGCCCGCCGAGCTGTTCGGCCTCTTCCGGGTCGAGCCGCACGCCGCAGTTGCGGTGCCCGTCGAGGTGGTATTTTCCCTCCTCCGGAAAGAACTCCAGCGTCCCGCAAAAGCTCTCGCCGGTTTCAATGGCGCGCTTGAGCGCACGATAGCCGAGCGGCCCGTCGATGCGGTTGGCCTCGCGGCCGAGCTTTGACGGCGAGTGCGCGTCGGAATTGGAGACGAGGGTGAAGCGGTCGAGCGCGCTGATGCGCCAGTTCATCGGCGGGTCGGAGGAGAGGCCGGTTTCCAGCGCATGAATCTCGCCCGTCAGATCCGCAAAGCATTCTTCGATGGTATCGAATCCGGAAAACGCGCCAAAGAGGGAGAAGTGCGGCGTCCAGATATGCGCCGGAATGAAGATGGCCTCCGGGCAGGCCTCCAGCGTGATCTCCAGCAGATCGCGGCTGTCCAGTCCGAGAATGGGACGCCCATCCGAATGGATGTTCCCGATCAGCTCCAGCCTGCGCGCAAGCGCATCCGCAGCGTCGAGACTTGGCAGCAGGATCACATTGTGCACCTTGCGCGTTTTGCCGTTTCTCTTATAGATCGAGCTGATTTCACCGCTGACGACGAAGCGGGCCGGTTCCGTAGCGCCGCAGGCATCCGCCGGCAGGCGCAGATCGTCCCGGAGGGTATAGAGCCCTTCTTCGGCCGGCACGAGCGACTCGCGCAGCGACTGCCGCCATGCCGGATGGGTAAAGTCGCCCGTGCCGATCAGGCCAAGACCCTTGTTGCGCGCCCAAAGATCCAGATGCGGCGCATCACAGGTCTGGCTTGTGGCGCGAGAATAATGCGAGTGAATGTGCAGATCCGCCAAGTACATGGTGTTATCCTCCGGAAACGCACCCAAAGGGGTGTTGAAACATCTTCGCCATGCCGCCGCGCACCAAGCGCATCATATCCGATGCCGCCGCCCAATCGGGGACGCGGCAGACGGCAGCGAGGGAGAAACCGCAGTCGCTGCAGGCGGTCAAAGCGAAGAATCGCGCGCGCTTCGCCGGCGGCTTGCCCGATTCGTTATTCCAGTGAATAGATCCTACGGTATTCCTCGAACCAGCGCTGGTATTCCGGACGGTTCTTCTGAACCTGATCGATATAGCCATGCGCCCCGAGCGTGCGGTGCATCGACATCTCCTGAATGCATACGGCGATGTTGGAGCAGTGGTCGGATACGCGCTCCAGATTGGTCAGAATATCCGAGAGCACGAACCCGTGCGTGATCGTACACTCGCTGTTTTGCAGGCGGATGGTGTGGTTGCGCTTGATGGTATCGCGGAGGGCGTCGATGACCTGCTCGAGCGGCTCGATCCGCATGGCGAGCGCGCCGTTCTCCTCGTGAAGCGCCTGAAGCGTGATGGAGAGGATCTCCGATATGGCGGCGGAGAGCGTTTGAAGCTCCTGCTGCGCGGCGTCGGAGAAGACGATGCGCTTTTCCCGAATTTCTTCAGCGGACTCGATCAGGTTGACCGCATGATCCGAGATGCGCTCAAACTCGCCGATCATGCGGAGGTATTTGTTGCAGGCCAGGCTGTCGTCATCGGAGAGGTTTTCCTTGCAGAGCTGCACGAGGAACGCGCCGATCCGATCCTCAAACCGGTCGACGAGCGCCTCCTTTTCTCGGACCCGCTCCGCGCCGGCGGCGTCATATTCCCGAAGGGCCGCCACGGAGAATTTCAGCGCATCGATGGCGTGGTCCGCCATGGCGTCGACCGCGATGCGGCAGCGCTCAACGGCAACGGCCGGAACGGTGAGCAGCCGCTCGTTCAGCATTTGAATCTCCTCTTCCGTTGCGGTTTCGCGCACCGTCAGGCAGGCGAGCTTTTCAAGTCCGCGTCCAAACGGCAGCAGGATGAGCGTGCAGAGCAGGTTGAAGGCCGTATGGATGACGGCGATGCCCAATTCGGACGTCGGGAGCGAGGTGAACGCGAAGTGGAAGATGGCGTTTGCACCATAGAACAGCACGAGCAGCACGACGGAGCCGATGATGTTAAAATACAGATGCACCATCGCCGCGCGCCGCGCTTCGCGCGTTGCGCCTGCGGAGGCCAGCAGCGCCGTGACGCAGGTGCCGATGTTCTGGCCCATGATGATGGGAATGGAAACGCCGTATGTGACTGCGCCGGTGGAGGAGAGTGCTTGCAGAATACCGACCGAAGCGGAGGAGGACTGGATGATTGCCGTCAGCAAAGCGCCCGCGAGCACGCCCAGAATCGGGTTGGAGAACAGCAGGAGAATATTCTGAAATTCCGGCACATCCTTGAGGCCGCTGACGGCGCCGGACATGCCGCTCATGCCCGTCATCAAAACGGCAAAGCCGAGGAAGATCATGCCGGTATTCTTTTTGGACGCGCTCTTGCAGAACAGATACAGCACGATGCCGATCAGCGCCAGAACCGGCGTAAACGAGGAGGGCTTGAACAGCTGTACAAACAGGCTCGTCCCCTCGATGCCTGCGAGGCTGAGAATCCACGCCGTCACGGTCGTGCCGATATTCGCGCCCATGATGATATAAATCGACTGGTGCAGCGTCATAACGCCCGCACTGACAAAGCCAACGACCATAACCGTGGTCGCCGAGGAGGACTGGATCACAGCCGTGACCAGCAGGCCGAGCAGCAGCCCCTTGAAGGGATTGTTCGTCAGGTTTTCCAGAATGGTTTTGAGGCGGCCGCCCGCTTTTTTCTCGAGCGCGCTGCCCATCAGGTTCATGCCCAGCAGAAACAGGGCGAGGCCTCCCGCAAGGGAGAGTACATCGAAAATATCCATTTCAACCTCTTTTTCTTCTTTACCGTCTATTCTTTACAAATTCAGTATACAGGATTGATAAAAGATTGGGAACTCTGTAATCACACAAAATTCGCAGAAATGAACATCATTTTTCTGCCGCTGATCGTTGGCATCAAGCGGCTCAAACGGCGGCCGGTGACACAACCGCATGACAGGACATATGATGATAACAGAGCCTCCAACCCAGACGAGAGGTTCAGAAAGGAATGGACAACATGGGTATTTCCAACTCAAACAAAGAACTGAGCGCATCGAGCATCGCATGCGGCGGTTCTTTCAAAATAAAATTGTCCCTCACCGCGGAGCCGAATATCGTGACGAACCCAACCGACATCGTGCTGATTCTCGATCGCTCCAAAAGCATGGCGGGCAGCCCGCTCGCCAATCTGAAAAAAGGCGCGGAAACCTTCATCGATATTCTGGATGAAGCGACCGACGGTGCGTTAAACGGACAACTCGGACATGGCAGCCGCATCGGAATCGTGAGCTTTGCGGATGCGGCTACGAAGGACACGCCGCTCACGGCCACCGTTTCTACGCTGAAGCAGGCCGTCCATGCGCTCTCTGCCGGCGGGCTGACCAACCACGCGGACGCCTTTACAAAGGCGGTGCAGCTGTTTGATCCGGCCTCCGCCAACGCCAGGGTCATGGTCATGTTCACGGATGGCAAAACAACTGCTGGGGGCAATGCGGGCCCCATCGCCGCAGCCGCCAAAGCGCAGGGCATCGTGATCTATTGTATCGGGCTGTCCGGAAACGGCGGCATTGACGAACCGGCCCTCAATGACTGGGCGTCCGACCCCGATTCCGCCTATGTGGCCATCACGCCGGACGATGAGGAACTGGAACACCTCTTCTCAGACCTTGCGGCGAACATCACAAAACCGGGCGCGACGCAGATCGTGATCCACGACAGGGTGGATCCCTGTTTCAAGATCATCTCCGTGGGCAATCCGACGAAGGGCACTGCGAGCCAGCTCGATGCAACCACAGCACAGTGGAAGATCCCCGAGCTGGGCGTCCACAAGAGCGAGGCAGCAACGCTTGAATTGACCGTACAGCACATTGGCCCGTGTGCCGGAACGATCGAGGTCAACGACGCCATCACATACAGCGACAGGGAGGGCAATGCCGTCACATTTCCATCTCCGGAGATCGAGGTGGAATGCGGCGTGGTCGTGTACCCGGAGCAGTGTCCGGAACCGGTGGAGGTGACGATCGACGGCTTCGAGGACACGGTGGAATTCGATGCCGGCGAAATCGGCATGGAATCACTCGGACGGATCGTGCTGCTGGATGTCACGCTGAGGGACGTTTGTCCCCATAAACGGGTCGCCCTTGCCGTGATTCTCTCCGAAGTCGATCCGGCGGGCGTCGAGCATCGGCGCGGCTTGAAAACCATGACCATACCGGCGCATACAAGGGAAACCTGTCAGGACATCACGGTGCGCGCCATCAAGTTCGTCCTTCCGGAGGATTTGGACGTTTCCGGTTCACCCACTTCAATCTGCAACCGGCGCACCTGCCGGGCCAGATTCATCGCACACTATATCGATCACGGATTCGAGTGCTAAAGGGCAGGATAGGCGCGCATGCCGGATTTTCGGCACGCGCGCCGGCGCCTTATGGCGGCCGTTGAACTGCCAAACCAAGCGGACAGCAGCACGGCTTAGAATGCGCTCCACAGACATGAGCAGCAATACCCCGCCGGAACGCCTGTCTGCCAACGCCTATACCCCAAAAGCGTAGACATGATGCCCGCGTTGACAAGGGGATAGCAGAAGGAAATGAGCCTTAGGAGGAGCAAGGAGACTGGCGGATGTTCGTTGTACAAAAAAAGGAGCAAAGCGAACTTTGCTCCGATTTGGCGAGTTGCACCAAAAAAGATATTTCCGAAAATTGAGACAGAGCAAGGGATTCAGACCTCGGGTCAATCCCAAATTCTGTGTAAACGCTAAATCGTGGTGCAAAATAGAGCAAAATAATTTTAAGGCGGGAGCGGCGCAAGCTGCTGCCGCCTTGTCTATAAAATAACAGCGCTTCGAGGGTACGATTGGCCACGATGTTCTCTTGAAAATTCTTGAGAAGAATATCCATGATGGAAGGTTTCTTCGCCTTATCTCCAATATGCTGAAAGCAGGCTATTTGGATGATTGGAAATTCAATCAAACAATCAGCGGAACTCCACAGGGAGGGGTTATCAGCCCTCTACTGGCAAACATCTACTTAAATGAATTTGACCAGTGGATAGAGAATACGCTAATTCCCCAATATACAAAGGGTAAGCGGCAGAAATCTAACCCTGCATACAACAGGATGAACGCTGAAATCAGCAAAGCCAGAAAGAATAGAAATATACAGACTGCCCACAAACTTGAGGTAGAACGGCGAAATATTCCGTCTGTTGACCCGTATGATGAAAACTATCGCAGATGCAGATATGTTCGCTATGCTGATGATTTTCTCATCGGTTTTACAGGCTCCAAAGCTGATGCCGAGGAAATTAAGGCGGCAATGCACAATTTCCTTGAAAATGAGCTTCGTCTGGAATTATCGCAGGAAAAGACCTTAATTACCAATGCAAGTAGTCAGGCTGCTAAGTTTCTGGGTTACGAAATCAAGGCACAAAGGGCTAATGACTACATCGACCCCAAAGGGCGCAGAGGTGCAAACGGTGCCATCGCACTACTTGTTCCTGCAAAGGTTATTGAGAGCAAGTGTCAATCCTTCAAGCGAAATGGAAAGGTTACTCATAGAAATGCGTTGCTCCAAGATGATGATTTTTCTATCGTGCAACAGTTTCAAGCGGAGTACCGTGGGTTGATTCAGTATTATAGTAAAACCTCCACTGTGGTGCTTCTATTATACACCACATTGGAGGTTTACACAAAATATGGGATGGTCTCTTCCACGCAGTCATATATCCGCATAGGCTGACCTCGGGAGCGTACAGGAGTTCCTTGTTTTCCTTAAGAATATGCAGACGGGGATTTTTGTCTATGTATTTCTCAATATTGAGGATGCGCTTATCTCCGTTATCGAAGCTCACAATTAGGTTATCAAAACTGGTGTCCAGTTATGGCGAGTTGCACCAAAAAAGATATTTCCGAAAATTGAGACAGAGCAAGGGATTC
>ERZ857882.1693-NODE-1693-length-25049-cov-6.179163_pt1 | contig 25049 bp, 18 predicted proteins | sample MGYA00519697_ERZ857882 | MGnify/ENA primary metagenome ERZ857882 (study PRJEB31778, sample SAMEA3449373) | human gut metagenome | biome: human gut; feature: human-associated habitat; material: faeces | place: United Kingdom | collected 2010/2012 ...
GCCGTCGATGATCAGCGTGTTTCCATCCTTGGGAAAGCGCATGGAAAGCAGCCCCATGGGTCGGGGCTGCTGGTCGCAGAAATGACTGGGGTAAAGATACCCATGGGTATCGGAGGTAAAGTAGATCGTCAGCCGGTTCGCCATGCTTACCCTCGCGCCAGACGCTTGCGGATCTTGGTGGAGAGCCACTCAATCAGCAGCATCAGCACCACCATGCCGCACAGGTACGCGCCCACCATGCTCCAGCGGCTGGAATTGATGCACTGGATCAGGGCCGCGCCGATGCCGCCCGCGCCCACGATGCCCAGCGTGGTGGCGTCCTTGACGTTGATGTCAAAGCGGTAGATCACGGTGGAGATGAAGTTGGGGATGATCTGGGGCAGCAGCCCGTAGCGAATCTTCTGGAAGGCGGTGCAGCCGGCGGCGTCCAGACTTTCCAGAATGCGGGTATCCACATCCGCGATGGCGGTGATGTACATTTTGGAGATCATGCCGATGGAGCAGATGGACTGGGTGACCACGCCGCAGAAGGCGTTGGGCCCGGTGACCCGGATCCAGACCAGCGCCCAAACCAGACTGGGAATGGTGCGGATCATCAGGATAAACGCACGGAAGAGGAAGGCTACCCAGCCGGGAACGATTTTGTCCGAGGCCAGAAAGCTGAAGGGAATGGCCAGAATGCCGCCGATCAGCGTGCCCAGCACGGCGATTGCCACCGTCTGCAAAAGCTGATAGGGCACGCCCTCCGGCGTAAGGTTGAAGAGCAGCGCGGTATCCGGGTGGGTCAGGCCGTTCCATACGCCCTTGGCCACCTCCACGCCCTTGGTGGCAAAGCCCTTGAACACCACCGCCGAGCCGGACCAGCCCAGCAGGGAGAACACGATCAGCAAAATCAGCGTGTATGCCCACCAAAGCCGGGGGCGGGCTTCATAGGCTTCCTGAATCGTCATGGGACGATCCGTTTTGTTTTGTTGTGCCATCGTTCCCATCCTCCTCAGCTCAGCTTCTTGCGCAGGTATTCGCTGGTGTTTTCAATGATGAGCACCACCACGAACAGGGTCAGCAGCAGCGTTCCCAGCCCGTGATAGTCGCGCCAGCCGACGCGCTCGTTGATCAGAATGCCCAGACCGCCGGCGCCTACGTAGCCCAGAATGGCTGCGGCGCGGATGTTCATTTCAAGGCTGTACAGGCAGTAGCTCAGATAGGTGGGCAGAATCTGAGGGAAGCAGGCGGACCAGAAGGACTGGAACTTGTTGCCGCCCGCAGACTCCATGGCCTCGAAGGCGCCCATGTCGATGGTCTCGATGGCCTCGTACAGCATCTTGGATACCACGCCGAAGGTAAACACGGTGATGGCCATGGTGCCGGCAAAGGTGCCCAGCCCGAAGATCAGCGCAGCGAACTTGGCGATAACCAGCGTGGGCAGGGTACGGATCAGGTTCAACAGGAAGCGGCACAGGGCCACCACAATGCCGTTGCGGTTGATGTTGGTGGAGGAAACCACGGCAAAGGGCAGGGCCAGCGTAGCGCCCAGCACGGAGCCCAGAATGGACATCTTGATGGTATCCACCAGCGGGCCGATCACCTTGGGCAGGAAGCTCCAGTCGGGCTGGAAGATCTGCTTCAAAATAACGGTGAACTGATGACCGCGCTTGATCAGAATGCTGAAATCAAACCCGGTCAGAACGACGGAAGCCCAGACGGCGGCGACGACGCAGATCCAGATCAGCGGCTGGCGGGAGCGGGGGCGCTCCACCGTATGGCCGTTGGGAAGCGTGATCACCTGCGGCTTGAACAACCGGTCAAACAGCGGCGTCCGGTATTCCGTTGCTGCGTTTTTCTTTTTCATGCTTGGCCCTCTCATTCCCCGGCCTGAGGCACGGAAGCGCCGTTGTAAATGCTGTCCAGAACCTCCTGCGTCACGTCGGCGGTGGGGCCGTCGTAGACGATCTCGCCGGCGCGGATACCGATGACGCGGGTAGCGTATTTCAGGGCCAGATCCACATGGTGAATGTTGATCAGCACCGTAATATTCATTTCCTCGTTGATGCGCTTGAAGTCGCTCATGACCTGATGGGCGGTCACGGGGTCCAGCGCGGCCACGGGCTCGTCGGCCAGAATGATGGTGGGGTTCTGGTTCAGGGTGCGGGCCAGCGCCACGCGCTGCTGCTGGCCGCCGGAAAGCTGGTCGCAGCGGGTATAGGCCTTGTCCAGAATGCCCACCTTATCCAGCGCCTCCAGGGCCTGCAGCTTCTGCTCTCTGGTAAAAATGCCGAACAGAACCCGGAAGAAGTTCATATCGGGCACCATGGAGGAAAGCACGTTTTTGATGGCGGTGGAGCGGGTAATCAGGTTGAAGGACTGAAAGATCATGCCGATTTTGCGGCGGAAGCGGCGCATGGACTTACCCCGCAGGGTCATTACGTCCACGCCGTCCACCGTCAGCGTGCCCTCGGTAACGTCGATCATGCGGTTGATGGTACGGATCAGCGTGGATTTACCGGCGCCGGAGAGGCCGATGATGGCGACAAATTCGCCCTGATCAATGGTCAGGTTTACATCCTTCAGGCCTTTGACGCCATTGGGATAGGTCTTGCTCACGTGTTGGAATTCGATCAAGATATCGACCCCTTTTTCGGCTGCGCCGTGTATTTTTGTAAAAGTTACCTATAATATAACACGAACCCCGGGGAAGTACAAGAAAAAAACAGGGAGCCCCGGGAAAAAAGGCAGAATCAAAGGGGCGGCTGGGCCGCCCCTTTGCGAGGTATCAGGGAAAACGATTACTGCACGACCGTCAGAGCGGTACGAGCGCCGTCGTAATCCGCGTCGGTGGCGACGGCATAGCCCTTGTGGCTGTACACGGAGAAGATCTCCTGACCTTCGGGGGTGTTGATGATGTTGATCAGAGACTGCTGCATGGCGGCGATGAATTCAGGATTGTACACCTGAGGATTGGCGGTGGTGATGGCCACGGTATCGTTGTAGATAGGCGCGGTCACGCCGATCACGTTCAGCTCGTTCCAGATGGTATCGGTGCGGCCCATGCCGGCCTTGCCGGTCTCGTCCTTGGAATCGGTGGGCAGGTTCCAGGCCTTCTCATAGTCGCGGCGGCCGTCGGCGTAGCACACGATGATGTCAAACTGCTCGGCGGCAGCCTGTGCGAAAGCGTCGGCGTAGCCCACGCTGGGGGTCACGTTGCTCAGGTCGGAGATCTTTTTGCCGTCGTAGTTTTCCATCAGCCACATGGTGGGGTAGATGTAACCGGCGGAGGAAGAGGTCTTCTGAACGGCCCAGGTAGCCTTGTCCAGATCTTCCCAGGTCAGCTTCTCACCGGCGTTGACCTTGGCGGCCAGCTCCTTGCCGTAGGGAGAGGGCGTTGCGTAAATCAGAGAACGGTAGTAGGTGACCTGAGGGCCATCCTTCTTGGTGGCGTTGGCTTCGCCGTTCCAGTCGGCGGGGTTCTCGCTGTCGTTGGACAGGCCGTTACGGGTAGCGGTCAGAATGACGTCGGTATCGTCGGAGTACAGGGCGTAGGTGCCGCCGGGCAGCCAGCCCAGATCGATGGTACCGGCGGACATGGCCTCACCGGTGGCGTCGTAGCTGGTGCCGACGGTGATGTCAACTTCGTCGATGTCGTAGCCCAGCTTTGCCATTTCGGCCTTGACCAGCTCGGGCAGGTTCTCGGTGCCGGCGATGATGACGTCGGCATCCTTGGAGGGAACGAACTCCAGGGTCAGCTTGTCGAAATGAGGACGGGCAGCTTCGGTCTCAACGGCTTCCTCAGTCGCCGCTGCGGTTGCCGCCGCGGTGGTCTCGGGAGTCGTGTCCTTTGCGCCGCAGGCGGCCAGGGACAGAACCAGAATCAGTGCCATGGTCAGTGCAAGGATCTTTTTCATCTTGAATGTCTCCTTTGTCTTTTTTTATTCACGGTGAAACACCGGGAATTACGGACCGGTGGGGACGTCAAATCCCCAACACCTGAATAATAGCACATTTTGTGTTTTTTTCAAGTAGGCGGACACAGTTTTTGCCTAATTTTTACATAAGCATGCTTCTGACCTTGCCGATGGAAATGTATCCTCTCAGAACGGCCTCCACGTCGGTGCCCGCCGGAGTCTCATCCTGCTCCGTCAGCGGCAAACCCTGGCCGGTGAGGGCGACCGCGCCGTCAGGCAGTCTGGTTTCCCGATAATTTTCGCTGTAGAACTGAATGGGGGCAACGGTGCGGTCTCTCAGAATGCCCTTCAGCTGATCGGGGGCAACCGCCGGGAAATTCACATTCCACACCTCGCCCCTCCCCTGACCGGCCTCCGTCAGCTCCCGGATGATATCCACCAGATACGTCTCCGCGATATCCAGGGGCGAGTGCATAGCATTGGAGAAAGCCATGGCCGGGACGCCGTTCATGACTGCCTCAAAGGCCGCCCCCAGCGTGCCGGAATAGGCAATGTCGAAGCCCGCATTATAGCCGTCGTTGATGCCGGAGAAAACATAGTCCGGCTTTTCCTCCAGCAGATACTGCATTGCGATCTTCAAGCAGTCTGCGGGCGTGCCGTCCACCTTGTAGGCCGCCTTCACGGGAACAGGAAAATCCTGCACCTTGTCCACCCGCATATCCCCGCGGATTGTGATCCTCTGGGACATGGCGCTGCACTGATTGGCAGGCGCCACCACCGTGACCTCCCCCAGCTCCATGGCCGCCTTCGCCAGCAGCACGATGCCGGGAGCATGGATGGAGTCATCGTTTACGACCAGTATTTTCATATGTATGTTTCCTCTCTGTCTGCATTTTGGCTGGGAAAAATCCGAGTGCTTCCCGTAGCGCTTCTCTGAACAGGCTTCCTGTTTGGCACTTCCCTACTTGGCCGGAAAATGTGCCGCTTTCCAGCTCTGAAATGCCTCGGAGGGATTTTTGGCGCGCTTCTGAAGCTGGAGCATGTGGAGATCATACAACTCCTTTTCCCCGCCGAGTACATCTCCGTCCAGTTTTTCCACTATCTCCTTGCAATCGCTGCAAAGCTTGACCTCCTTGCTTCCTTCCACCGAAAAGAACATCTCCAAAAACCCTTTCTTTGCGCCGCAGCAGCTGCAAACCATAAAAACGCTCCTTTACAAATTGAGTCGTGCATAGCCGAAAGTTTCTCTTGCACGCGAAATTGTCACAATCAGTATAGCACGGACGATATTTCTATGCAAGTACAAATACGGAGGAATGGCTTTCCCGGAGACAATCGACAGCCGCGCTTTTTCGGATTTCTGCTGTGTGGATTTCCGCATTCAGGTTCCGGACGGAGATACCGAGGCCTTGAACAGCAGAGGGGCAAATTCCATATCCTGTTTGCTCTAACGAATCTGATTCCGGCTGACAGGCAAGGCCTGTCAGCCGGAGTTCGTGCGCTCATGCGAGCGAAAAATCTATTATAGAAACATGTCAGGCATCCACAATTTCTGGGGACGCATTTTCGGCGGTTCGGATCCAGTTCAGCAGCTTTTTGCGCAGTTCCCGCTTGACCTGGGTGTAGGCAGGATCGTCGACCAGGTTGTTCAGCTCATAGGGGTCCTTTTTCAGATCGTAGAAGAAATCATCCGCGTAGAGGTCTGCCGCGGGCTGTGCGCCGCCGTTGATGCCGGGGGCGTAGACGGAGTAAGCATAATCGGCGGTGCGGATGGCGCGGCCTACCCGGCTCTCGGAGATCTGGGCAAAAACCTCGTTGGGGCGGTTGGGGTTGGCTTTGTGCAGAACATCGGCAAAGTTTTCGCCGATCATTTCGTCGCCCACATCCACACCGGCAATGCCCAGAATGGTCTTGGGCAGACCGGCGGTGCTGATCAGGTCGGTCACCACACCGCCGCCGGTAAACTCGCCGCCGGTCACCACCAGCGGAACCCGCAGGCAGGCATCGTGCATGGAGCGCTTGTAGTCGTCATAGCCGTTGAGATGGGCGTCCCGATTGCGGGTCATGAAGTGGCTGCCATGATCGGAAAGATAAATGATGACCGTATCCTCGTAGATACCCATTTCCTTCAGCCTGTTCACCAGCCGCCCCAGATTCTTGTCCAGAGACGCGCACTGTCCCAGATAGTCAGGGTACTCTTCCCGGTGATTGCCGCCCAGCACCTCTAAATCTTTCGGAGAGGTGAAGTTCGCGTACTTCTCTTTGGAGCCGATGGGGCCTTCATAGTGGTGGTGGTCGTTCTGATGGTGGGGTTCAATATGGGAGACGGTCATGAAGAAAGGCTTCTCTCCCCTGTACTGCTCCAGAAATTCCAGTGCAAAGTCCGTGATGCAGTCCACGCGGTAGCCGGTGAAATCAATACGGTTGTCATTCTCGTCAAACACGAAACCGTCATAGCCGTGGCTGGTAAATTCCAGAACGTCACTGGTGCGCCAGAAGCCGGTATAGCCGCCCCGCAGCTCCCGGGGGATGGCAGTGACGGTATGGTCAATGGTGGGCTTCTGTTCCAGCTCCCCATCGGACGCTAAGTGCCACTTGCCGACGTAGGCCGTTTCGTAACCGGCCTCCTCCATATATGCCCCCAAAGGCTTTACGTTGGCCGGGAGCATGATATTATTGCGGAAGCAGCCGATATCCGTCGCCCATTTGCCGGTCTGGAACATGGCGCGGCAGGGGCCGCAGACGGGCTGGGGCGTGAACGCCAGGTCGAACCGGGTGCCTTCCGCAGCCAGCTGATCCAGAACGGGCGTAATGGGAAGCTCCTGACCGTAGCAGCCGCAGGTGTCCGCCCGCTGCTGATCGGTGAAGTACAGCAGAATGTTCTTCTTTTTCATATCATTTCTCCTTTTTCTGGGATTCCATAATGATTGTGATACCGCTTTTCACCGCAGCCGGCACGCGGCTGCCCTGAAAAACGGTTCAGGGCAACCGGGGTGACCCCGATTGCCCTTTCCCGTTAAATTCGATTTTGATTACAGAACGTGATCCTTGTAGTTGGTGGGATCGACCATGACGGCGGGAGTGGCATACTCCTTGGGGATCTCGGTGCCGTTGACCAGGTGCTCGACTACGGCAACGATGGCCTCCTTACCGACGACCTTACCGGAGAAGTAAGCGGCGGAACGGATGACGGCGTAGTTGCCCTCTTCCCACTGACCGGTGGTCTCATCGCAGCCCAGGGTCACAACGCAGGAGGTGTCAGCCAGACCGGCGTTCTCAATGGCGGAAGCGACGCCCAGAGCGCCCTGCTCGGAAGCGACCATAACCAGCCAGGACTTGATTTCGGGATGACCGGCGATCATGGCGGAAGCGCCGTTGTAGGCATCCTCCATGGTGGTCACGTAGTCAACCTCGTAGGTGCGGTTGTCGAAAACACCGTTCAGCTTATCGGCCATAGCCTGCTTTTCACCCTCGGTACGGGGGACGCAGGAGGAGGTGGTGTTCATGGTCATGTACAGAACGCCAACGGTCTCGTCTTCGGTCAGGTTGTTCTTGGTGGCGTAGTCCGCCATCCACTCACCGGCGGCGTAACCGATGTTGTAGGCGTCAATGCCGAACCAGGGAGCCAGCTTGTTGTCGTCGCCGTCCTTCAGAGGATCGTCGCAGGCAACGATGACGACACCGGCAGCCTCGCACTTGGCGACAACGGCCTCGGACATGGTCTGGTCGGGGATGCAGGTAACGATGGCGTCGGCATTGTCCGCGATGGCGGTGTCAATCTGGGTCATGTACTTTTCCGCGTCACCGTCGCAGTTCAGGAATTGCCACTTGACTTCGATGCCGTACTCGGCGCCCTTGTCGTTCAGAGCCTTCTCAATGGAGGCGGCTTCGTTGACGAAGTAGGGGGACTCGGACTTGTAGATACCGTAAATGTTCAGAGAAGTGGGGGCAGCGGGTGCTTCCTCGGTGGGAGCCTTGGTCTCGACGGGGGCGGCGGCTTCAGTAGCCTTGGTTTCGGGGGTGGTTTCCTTTGCGCCACAGGCAGCCAGGGACAGAATCATCACCAGAGCCAGGAGCAGAGCGATCAGCTTTTTCATTGTGTTTCCTCCGTTTTGATAATTTATGTTTTTCGGCAACAGCCGCAAACACCGTAGGGTTACAGATTCTTCATGCTGTCTGCCAGCAGTCTCTTCTGACGGTTTCTCTGACGATAGAAGTCAATGGCCAGAGAGCCGAACAGCAGCGCCGCACGGGCGACATACTGCCAGTACTGGGACACGCCTGCCATGTTCAGGCCGGAGTTGAAGGCCTGAACCAGAATCACGCCCAGAGCCACGCTGGGAATGGAGCCGACGCCGCCCACCATGGAGACACCTGCCAGGTTGCAGGCGGTGATGGCGTCGAAGTGCAGGTTGGGGCTGGCGGCGGGCTGACCGGAGAACATCCGGGAAGCCAGAATAATGCCGGCCATGGCCGCGAATACAGAAGTCATCACATAGCAGACAATTTTGATCCGGTTGGAATTGATGCCTGCCAGCCGGGCAGCCTCCGCATTGCCGCCGATGGCAAAAATGCTGCGGCCGAACTTGGTGCTGGACAGGATAAACGCGAATAGTACGAACAAAAGGAAGGTCATGATCACGGGGTAAGGAACACTGCCGAATATCATGCCATTGCCCAGACTTTTCAGTCCCGCGTCGCTGATGGCAATGGGACGGCCGTCACACAGCAGGTAGGCGCAGCCACGCCACAGGGACTGGGAAACCAGGGTGGCAATAAAGGGGACGATATTCAGCCGGGTGACCATCAGGCCGTTGATAATGCCCGCGACAGAGGAAGCCGCCAGAACGATCAGTACCAGCACCACCCAGTTCAGGCTGGTATTTTTCAGACCCCAGGCAATGAACACACCGCCGAAGGCTGCCACGGAGCCAGCGGACAGGTCGCTGCCGCCGGTCATGATCAGGAAGGTCATGCCGATGGAAGTCAGTCCGATCAGCGTGGAGGAAACCAGAATGTTAATGAAGTTTCCGTATGTAAAGTAGTTGGGGTTCAGCGCCGAGAAAATCGCCGTCACCAGAACCAATGCGACCAGAAGCACAAGCGCATTGCCGGAAATCGGCAGCTTGAAGCCTTTCTTTTCCAGGGTCTTCCCCTGCGCGGTATTGTTAGCCATATTATGTCTCCTCCATCATAGCCATGCTCAGGAGCTTTTCTTCCGTTGCGTCCTTCGCAGAAATCTCACCGACGATTCGGCGTCCCCTCATTACAATGATCCGGTCGGACAGGCCGATGACCTCAGGCAATTCCGAGGAGATCAGGATCACAGCCAGACCCTCCTTGGCAAATTCGCAGATCATATTGTAAAATTCCGATTTTGCGCCCACGTCGATACCCTTGGTCGGTTCGTCCAGAATCAGAACCTCCGGTTTGGTGCTCATCCAGCGGGCGACAATGGCCTTCTGCTGGTTGCCGCCGGAAAGCTCTACAATGGGCTTTTCCAGATTGGGGGTCTTGATGTTGAAATTGGCCTTGCCATCCAGTCCGATCTGCTCCTCCCGGCGGGTATTGACAATGCCCAGCCGGTTGGTGATCTGATCCAGAGAGCCGATGGAAATATTTTTACCCACACTCATCCTGGGGATAATGCCCTGGAGCTTCCGATCCTCCGGAACCATGACCACGCCATTTGCAATGGCGTCATGGGGCGTCCGGCAGTTCAGGGGCTTTCCATTCAGAAGAACTTCGCCGCCGGTTCTGGGGTCGGCGCCGATGATGGCGCGAACCACCTCCGTGCGGCCTGCGCCCACCAGTCCCGAGAAGCCCACGACCTCACCGGCACGAACCTGGAAGGAAGCATCCTTCAGGAAGGGAGAGGACAGGTTCTTGACTTCCAGTACCACGTCACCAATGGCGGTATTCCGATTCAAACCGGAGAATATGTCGCCTAAGTCCCGGCCGACCATCTTCTTCACCAGTTCCTTGTCGGTAATGGCGTCCATGGGAGAGTCGCCAACAAACCGGCCGTCCTTAAAGATGGCCACCCGGTCGGCGATCTGCCGGATCTCCGCCATTCGGTGGGAAACGTAGATAATTACCTTGCCCTCCGCCTTCAGCTTGCGGATGATCCGAAACAGCGAGTCGATCTCCGAATCCGACAAGGACGCGGTCGGCTCGTCAAAGGCGATCATTTTCAGGTTTTCCCGGCTGTAAGCCTTCATGATCTCCACCATCTGCTGATAAGCAACGGAAAGATCCTTGACCTTATCGGTGGACTTCATATCCAGACCGAACTCATCGATGATGGCCTGGGCTTTTCTGTGTACCTCGCGCATTTTAATTCTTCCCATGAAGCCGGTGGGAAGGCGGCCAAGGAAAATATTTTCACCGACGGTCAGCTCCAGCATGATCTGCCTCTCCTGGTAAATCACACCGATGCCGGCGGCCACGGCTTCCCGCGGGCTATTAAAATGGCACGGCGCTCCGTTGACCAGGTATTCTCCGGAGGTCTGCTGATAGTCGCCGTTGAGCACCTTCAGCAGAGTAGATTTGCCTGCGCCGTTTTCGCCCATCAGCGCCAGCACTTCGCCGCCGTTGGCGGTAAAACTGATGTCGTCCAGAGCTTTCACACCGGGGAAATATTTGGTGATATTCCGAAACTCTATTACATTTCCCATTTTCTGCTCCCTTTCTGATTTGCATGCTGTTTTTCACATGACAAATGTTACATTTAAATTATATCGGAACCATTCCCGAATGGGAAGTCTAATTTCTGTGTTGAAAAAATCGAGAATTTAGACGTTCTGTTGCTTTTGCATGAAATACATTTTAAGAATTTATGTAATATGCACATAATGCGTCATCCATTTCCGTTTTTGTCCGCTTGGGGCAAATATTCCCGCAGCAGCCGAATCAGACCCCGGCGGTCTGCTGCCTCCGCAAGGCCGATCATTTTCTTCACACGGTATTTGATGGTGCTGATGGTAACGAAGCAGTTTTCGGAAATGTTGTCATAGGATTCTTCCCGCAGCAGGCAGTCGATGATCTCCCGATCCAGGCTGTCGCATTCATTGAGCATCCGCTCCAGCCGCAGCATACCGGTCAGCTCGGCGTCCTGATAGAAGATGTCCCGTGATTCCGGGATGGAGGGCGGGCAGCTGTCCCTGGTGCCGCCGTCCAGCTTCCGCAGGGAGGTCAAAGGGCTGAAATCCCACCGGATGGACATAACGGCGTGGGAAAGGTAGGGATTGCGCTTCAGATTTTCCAGCAGAGTCACCGCAGCTTTTCCATATTCCTGAAAATTGACCCGGATGGAGAGAATATAGGGACTGTAATATTCCGTCAGACTGGTTTCAGCGCAGCCGATAATCAGCAGCCGTTCCAGCTCCTGCGGGTAACCGGCAAGAAGATTGCGTACCAGAGAAATGGCCGTGAAATCATTCGCGCAGATTACGGCGTCATAATCCGCCATGGTTCCCTGAAAGCTCCGGAAGCACCGCTCCATGGAGCCGTCATTGATGTAAACGTCCCGCTGGTTTTTCTGTCCGATGGCATAGTAAAAGGCTTTCTTCCGGCTTTCATCGGACACGGAGTGGGGATTGGTGCCGTACAGGGCAATGCGGGTTCGCCCCGTGGCGATCAGGGTATCCACCAGATGGTGCATGGAGCCGTTGGTGTCGGAGCAGACCGTGCTGTAGCGCACGTCCAGCTCGTGAAACGCCTGATTGCACAATAGAATTGGGTAAGTTCCCACCCGGTTGGCGTCCTTCAGCACCGTCCGGATCCAGCCGGTGGAGGAGCCTATTACATAGATATAGCCGCTGCCCTGGCTCATTTCTTCAATGGAACGGATAAAACGGAACGCCATCCGCTTCATTTTCAGCTCCGATACCAGTCCGTTCACCAGATCCTGGCACCAGCCGCTGTGGGAATAGGTATCTTCCACAAAAATCAGAATCATATTTTTCGCCTCCATAGGGGTATGCCCGAATGGCTTCGGGCTGGTTATCTTCTATTATATACCAATAATGCACAAACTGCAAGAAGCGTCAAAAAGGGCAAATGTGAAAAAAGTACAAAATCAATCCGTCGAATCCCCAACTTTTTAGTCTTGCCCCCGGTTCGCTCCTCCATTACAATGGAATCAGGAAACCAAGAATATGCTACAGGAGGTTGCTATTTATGCCAGAAACCGTCACCGCTCGCAGGGAGCAGCAGGTGATCCCCACCTATATTCCCAAAGAGCCAAACGCCATGCCCATGTTCTTCGAGAAGAAGCCTTATCAGGGAGCATCCGGCAGACTTTACCCCCTGCCCTATTCCGACGGCATCACCGACGAAAAGAAGGATGTATCCTACGAGGTCTACACCCTGGAAAACGAATACATTCAGACCCAGGTTCTGCCTGCCATCGGCGGCAAGATTCTCTCCGGCTATGACAAGATCGGCCATTATGACTTTATCTACCGCAACCGGGTCATCAAGCCCGCGCTGGTGGGTCTGGCCGGCGCCTGGATTTCCGGCGGCATCGAGTTCAACTGGCCCCAGCATCACCGCCCCACCACCTTCCTGCCTCTGGAAGCGTCTCTGGAAGAAAATCCCGACGGCAGCAAGACCCTGTGGACAGGCGAAGTTGACCCCTTCTATCGGATGAAGGGCATGGCCGGTATCACCGTGGAGCCGGGGCGCAGCTACATCAAGGCAAAAATCCGGGTGTACAACCGCACCAATCTGCCCCAGATCTTCATGTGGTGGGCAAATCTTGCGGTGGCCGTGAACGAATCCTACCGCACCATTTTCCCGCCGGATGTGGAATGGGTCAACGACCACGACCGCCGCGCGGTACTGCAATGGCCCATGGCCAAGGGCGTTTACAAATCCGCAAGACCCTTCGACTACGGCGAAGGCACCGACCTTTCCCTGTATGACTCCGTAAAAGTGCCCTCCTCTTTCCTGGTCTCTCAGGGGCAGTCCGACATGGACTTTGTGGCCGGTTATGACGGCGGTCTGCAAAAGGGCATCGCCACCGTGGCCGATCATCACATTTCCCCCGGTAAGAAAATGTGGACATGGGGACACGGCGATTTCGGCGAAATGTGGTGCTCCAACCTCACCGACGAGGACGGCCCCTATATCGAGCTGATGACCGGCGTCTACACCGACAACCAGCCGGACTTCACCTGGATTGCCCCCTTTGAGACCAAGGAGTTTGAGCAGTACTGGTATCCCATCCGGGATATCGGCGACGTGAAGAACGCCACCGTCGATGCCGCCATGAATCTGGAGCAGCGGGGCGAAAAGGTATTCCTGGGCTTCAATGTCACCGGTTCCTTCCCCAATGCCAGAATCACGGTGCGCAAGGGAGACGAAGTCCTCTTTACCGAGACCGCCGACATGACCCCCGCGGCCAGCTGGTGCAAAGAGCTGTCTCTGAACGAAGATGTTGCCAACCTGACCGCCACCCTTACCGACGAAAACGGCAAGGTTCTGGTATCCTACAAGCCCTACGTCCGGGGACAGAAGCAGCCCATCGAGGTTCGCACTCCCGTAAAACGCCCCTGTGAGTATGACACCGTGGAAGAGCTGTACATCAACGGCTTCCATCTGGAGCAGTACAAGCAGCACAACTTTGACCCCCGGGATTACTATCGGGAAGCGCTGAAGCGTGACCCCGGGGACATCCGCTGCAATACCTCCATGGGGCGTCTGGCGCTGAAGGACGGAAAGTTCCGGGAGTGTGTCGCCTACTGCGACACTGCCATCGCCCGGCTCACCAGCCGCAACCAGCACCCCGCCGACACGGAAGCCTTCTATCTGGAGGGTCTGGCCTTGCAGTATCTGGGCGAGTATGACGAAGCCTACGATGTCCTTTACCGTGCCGCGTGGAACTATCCCCACCGCAGCGCCGCCTACTTCCAGCTGGCCACGCTGGATTGCCGCAAGGGTGAATATCTTGACGCACTGGAAAAGCTGGAAATCTCTCTGGGGCTCAACGCCGGCCACAGCCGTGCCGTGAACCTGAAAACCGCGATTCTGCGCCGTCTGGGGCGGGACGAGGAAGCCAAGAATCTGGCGGCCGCTTCCGTTTCCGCAGATCTTTTGGATCTGTGGGCAAGAGTAGAGCTGAACCATTATGAGGACAATAGCAATGCCATCCGGGAAATGTTCGGTCAGAAGCCGGAAAACTATCTGGATGTGGTCTGCGATTACTTAGAAGCCGGTCTTACCGAGGACGCTCTGTATGTAATAGAGCTGAGCGGGAGCCATTATCCCCTGCTGCATTACTACCGGGGCTACTGCCGGCATCTGCTGGGTCAGGACGGAAGCGAAGATCTTGCCTTTGCCGCTTCTCTGGACACCGGTCCGTGCTTCCCTGCACGGCTGGAGGACATTGCCGTGCTGAAATACGCCATCGCAAGCAATCCCACCGACGCCAACGCCTGCTATTATCTGGGCGATCTGTACTATGACCGTTTCCGCTATGACGATGCCGTAGAGCTGTGGGAGCAGTGCATTTCCCGGGACAGCACCCATGCCAAGGCGCTGCGGAATCTGGCGCTGGCCTATTTCGACAAGCGGGGCGACGCCGCCTCCGCCCGGGTCTGCATGGAGCGGGCGCTGGAATACCGGAAGGATCCCCGGCTGTTGTTTGAGTACCAGCAGCTGCTGAAGAACACCAATGTCTCCGTGGCGGAGCGTCTGGAGGTGTACGGCCGCTACCCCGAGCTGCTGGCGCAGCGGGATGACTGCTATCTGGATCGGATTGTACTGCTCTGCCAGCAGGGTCGCTACGCGGAGGCCATCCATGCCGCCAAGATTAAGCGCTTCCACATCTACGAGGGCGGCGAGGGCAACCTGACCAAGCAGCACGCCTGGATGCATGTGCTTTACGCCAATGAGCTTACCGCTGCCGGAAAGGCCGCTGAAGCCTATCAGGTTTACATGAACGGCGTGAATATGCCCAAGTCCTACGGGGAAGCCAAAACCTGGTTCAATCAGGAAGCCCACATCTTCTACTATCTGGGCACTCTGCTGGAATCTCTGGGCAAAACCAAAGAAGCGGCAAATGCCTTCGAGGAAGCCGCCGTCTACAAGGCCGCCGTTTCCGAGCTGTCCATGTTCCGGGCGCTGGCTCTGCGGAAGCTGATGCGGTTCAGTCAGGCGCAGCAGGTTCTGACGGAAATGCTGGAATCCGGTGACAATCTGCTGAAGAACAAGGATATGCGCAGCTATTACGGCGTCGGCTCTCCCACGCCCATGCCCTTCGAGTATGATATTGTGAAGATCAACTCCGTCAACGGCCATATCCTCCGGGGCTACGCGCTGCTGGGTCTGGGTCGCAGGAACGAGGCAGAGGAAGAAATCGCACAGGCCGCCGCATGGAGCCCCAACGATTTCCGCATTTATGCCTTCCATCAGGTTAAGAACACCTTCTGATTCTTCATCGGAACGCCGCCCTTTCGGTCGGCGTTCTTGATGTTTTTATTCCGCTGTGTTATAATGGCAATATCAACAGAAACGAGGAATGCTTATGCCGCCGCTGTCCATTATGCTCAAGCCCGCCAGCTCTCTGTGCAATCTGCGCTGTCAATACTGCTTCTACGCCGACGAGGCCGCCCATCGGGAACAGGCTTCCTACGGTATCATGTCAGAGGATACGCTGGGAGCCATTCTGAAGCGAACCCTGGCCTTTGCGGAGGGCAGCTGCACCATTGTCTACCAGGGCGGAGAGCCGACTCTGGCAGGGCTGGACTTTTTTCGCAGAGCCATAGAGCTGGAAACAAAATGGAACGTCAACGGCGTCGCCATCCACCATTCCATTCAGACCAACGGCATGGTGCTGAACCGGGATTGGGCGGCCTTTTTTAAGGAGCACCGCTTTCTTGTGGGTCTGTCACTGGACGGGAACCGGAAAGTCCACGATGCCAATCGCTTAGACCCATCGGGGCAGGGAACCTTCCGCCGGGTCATGGAATCGCTGAACCTGCTGAAGGAATACAAGGTGGAATTCAATGTGCTGACGGTGGTTACCCGCCAGACCGTTCCCCAGATCAAGCAGATTTATCAGTTTTTCTCACGGCTCGGTGTGGAATATCAGCAGTACATCCCCTGCCTGGATCCGCTGGAAGCGGCGCCGGGAACGCAGGGCTATTCCCTGGACGAGGAATCGTATCTTAGCTTCCTGAAAAGTCTGTTTGACTGCTGGTATCCGGAGGCGAAGCAGGGGCATCTTCGATATGTGCGCTATTTTATCGGCCTGATGAACCTTCTTTCCGGCAATCCTCCGGGCGTGTGCGAAATGAACGGCGTGTGCAGCCGGCAGTATGTGGTGGAGGCAGACGGAAGCGTCTATCCCTGCGATTTTTATATGCTGGATGTCTGGCGTCTGGGCAATCTGACCGTGGATTCCTTCCCGGAACTGGAACGCAGACGGCAGGCACTGGGCTTCATCGGGGCTTCCTGCGTATACCCCCCGGAATGTCACAGCTGCAAGTGGGCATCCCTCTGCCGGTGCGGATGCCGCCGGGATCGGCTGGCGATGCCGGACGGCCGTCCGGGTGTGAACCGCTACTGCGGCGCGTTCCAGAGATTCTTTGAATATGCCGTCCCAAAGCTGACGGAGCTGGTGCGGCAGTACGGCGGACAATAAAAATAGAGGTGCGCTGCCTCCCGTTGGCAGCGCACCTCTTTTGCCTCTTTTGCCTTTACAGGATATTTCGCATCATCTGCGCCAGTTCTTCCCGATCGTCCGCACCGCAAAGCTTCTGCATTTTCTTTACCCGGTATTTTGCCGCGGTTTCGGAGATGAAGCACTGCTGAGCCATAGCCGAATAGGACAGCTCCTGACTCAGCAGATGCAGCAGCATAAAATCCGTTTCGTCACACTGATTGAACATGGTTTCCAGTTTGGCCAGCTTGGTAAACTCCATGTCCCCGAAAAAGCGGTTTTCCGGAATCGGCACCGGCGTGACCGGGCGGCTGTCCGGAAGATAGGGACGGTTTTCCGTCGTCTCCCGGATATGCAGCCGGCTCTTGAGCTTGACGCTGACAACCGAGAACGCGTCGTTTTTCTCCATCATGGCACAGATGGCCAGCGCCGCCTTTCCAAAGCTCTCATAGTCGTCGGAAATGGACGTAATGGACGGCCGGTACAGTCTGGACAGGAACATATCCCCGTAACCCACGACATAAAGCTTCTCCGGGATGGCATAGTTCTTTTCCCGAAGCCTGCCCACCAGACTGACGGCGGCATAGTCGCTGGCGCAGATCACCCCGTCGTAGCAGTGTATCCTTTCGTAAAACCGGTCGAAAATCTCAGCGACGGAGGTTCCCAGGAAGAAAACATCTCCCTCCCGCCCGGTCAGCTCCCCAAAGCGTCTGGCACGCCAGAGATCGGAGGACGCGCTGGGGTTGACGCCGAACAGCGCCAGCCGTTCCCTGCCCAGCGTCCTCAGATAATCCACAGCCAATTCCATGGAGCTGTGGATGTCCATCTTCACCGAGCTGACACTGAGCCCGGAGGAATTGGTCTCCCGGTTGGACAGGACAACGGGGTGAAGCCCCAAACTGCCTGCCTCGCGGGCAGTCTGATTGATCCATTCTTCGGAAGCGCCTACCAGCAGCACGCAGGAGCGCTCCTCCACCCCGCCGGGAAGCTCGCTGACCTCCTGAACGTGAATACGGCGCTTCCGCACTTCCTCAAAGATACCCCGGATGGTTCGCTGACACCAGGGGTATTTCGCAAACTGCTGCTCCACCATCAGATATACCATTGCCGGCCTCCTTTTATTTTCCCTATGATAGCACAGGTTTCCGGGGTTCGTCAATCCGGGGCTTTCGTCTAAAAACCATTGCAGAATTATCAGGATTTTGGACTTCTCTATTTGTAGAATATGCAGTATTATGATGATAACGAACCATTCAAAACTGTCACGTATCCATAAAAGGAGGATTCCCATGTCCAACGCAGCCATTCGCATGGAACAGCTTATGCTCCCCACCTACCCGGAGCCTGGGAAGGAAGAAATGCCGCTGTTCTCCGAGCATCGGGTTCACCAGCGCTCCACAGGCCGCCCCTATCCCAACAAGGTCACCCTGGAAGTAAACCGGGAACGAAAAATCGAACGCAGCTACACCGTTGTCCATCTGGAAAACGAGTATCTGGACGTGCTGGTTCTTCCGGAGATCGGCGGACGGATTTTTGCCGCACGGGATAAAGTCACCGATTACGATTTCTTCTACCGCCAGCATGTCATCAAGCCCGGCCTCATCGGCGCGCTGGGCTCCTGGATTTCCGGCGGCGTGGAATTCAACTGGCCCTACCACCATCGCCCTTCCGGTTTTCTGCCCTGCGATTTTGAAACGGAGGAATGCGGCGACGGCAGCGTTATCTGCTGGCTGTCCGAGCACGACCCCATCGACCGGATGAAGGGCATGGTGGGCATCGTCCTGAAACCCGGCTGCGCTTATCTGGAAACCCGCGTGAAGCTGTGCAACCGCACCCCCGTAAAAAAAAGCTTCCTGTGGTGGGAAAATGCCGCGGTTCCCGTGAACGAAAGCTACCAGATTTTCTTCCCCAAGGATGTCACCTATGTGAATTTCCATTACCTGGACTCCCGGATCTCCTACCCCATTGCCGGGGATGCCACCTTCAACGGCATTGATATGACCACTGCCCGGGACATCTCCTGGCACAAGAATACGAAGGACGCCACCTCCTATTTTGCCTGTGCCTCCCGATATGATTTCTTCGGCGGCTATGACCACGGCTTAGACTGCGGCGTCGTCCACATCGGCGACCACCACATCTCCCCCGGCAAGAAGATGTTCACCTGGGCCTACAACCAGCTGTCCAAAACCTGGGAGAATGCCCTGACCGATACCGACGGTCAGTATGCTGAGCTGATGGCAGGCTCCTACACCGATAACCAGCCCAATTTTGCCTGGCTGGAGCCATACGAGACCAAGGAATTTTCCCAGTACTGGTATTCCATTCAGAAGATCGGCACGCCGGACTACGCGAACCTGAAGTGCGCCCTGTCGCTTCAGCCGGAGCATGTCTGGATTCAGGCCACGGAAACCTTCGGCAGCGCCCATGTGGAAATCACCTGCGGCGATGAGACCATCCTGTCTGAGCAGGTAACGCTGAACGCGTCCTCTCCCGTTATGCTCCCCTGGACACGTCCTGATGGCTATGTGGCCATTTCCGTCACCGCCGGTGGGAAAACAATCGCCCATTACCGGGAGGAAAAGCCGGACAACCTGAAAAAGCCCCCCGTGAAAGACCCCATGCCGCTGGCGTCCGAGGTTCGCAGTGCTGACGAGCTGTATCTGGCCGGCGTCCATGTGGAGCAGTACCGGGATCCGGCTGTCATGCCGGACGCCTACTGGCTGGAAGGGTTAAAGCGTGACCCCTACCATGCGGACTGCCTGCTGGGCATGGCTAAATACTGCTATCAGATGGGTCGCCTGTCCGAGGCGGAACGCTATGCCCGGAAAGGTCTTGACGCCCTGACAAAATTCAACATGCACACTCAGTCCGGCGACCCGTACTATCTGCTGGGTCTGATTCTGGAAGCACAGGAACGCTCTGCGGAAGCCTATGATCAGTACCGCAAGGCCGCCTGGAACGGCAGCGCCGTTGCCAAAGCCATGGCAAGAGCCGCCTGTATCGCCATGAAGCAGGGCGACACGGAAACCGCCCTGACCCACGCCCAACTGGCTCTGAGCCGGGATGCCCAGCATCCCCTGGCACCGGTGGTCATGATCCTGGCCTACCGGGAAACGGGGAACGAAAATGCTGCCCAGGCCGTCATTGACCGTGTTATGGCGGAGGATTGCATGAACAATCTGGTTCGCTGGCTGGGCGGCGTAGACGAAAAACACTTCTTCACCAAACTGGATTCCGCCCCCGACCAGACTGTGCTGGATATGGTTTTTGACCTGGAATCCATGGGGCAGTACGCCCTGGCTGCCAAGCTGCTGGAACAGCTCGGCAAGTACCATACCCATACCACCATGACCCTGTATACCCTGGCGTATCTGCGCCACAAACAGGGCATGGACTGCGGAGAAGCCCTCCGTCTGGCAGATGCCGCCGGGATCCTCGACACCTACCCTGCCCGTCTGGCCGAGATTCGGGTTCTGACCTTTGCCCGGGAACAGAACGCCCGGAAAGCCCCCTTCCTGCTGGGCTGCCTGCTGTACGACAAGCGCCAATACGAAGCCGCAGCCAGGCTCTTTGCGGAAAGCACGGAGAAGGAGCCGGAAAATTACATGACCTACCGATCTCTGGCCATTGCCTGCTTCACCCATCTGAACCGGAAGGATGAGGCCGTGAAGCTGATGGAAAAAGCGCGGAGCCTCAACTGCTCACAGCAGGTACTGTATGAATCCGCGATCCTGTTGGATTTGATGGGCGCGCCCGCCGGGGAAAAAATCGCGCTTCTGGAGCCTCACGCCGGTGACTTCCGCCGGGACGACCTGTTCGTGGAGCTGGCGAAGGCTTACAACCAGAGCTTCCAGCCGGAAAAGGCATTGCAGCTTCTGCTGAGCCACGTATTCGTGGCCTGCGAGGGCGGCGAGCACGCCATTGCGGATCAGTATATGTACGCCTGGTTCCAGCTGGGCATGGCGAGAAAAGCCGCCGGCGACTATGCTGGCTGCTATGAACTGCTGAAAAAGGCGCTTACCCTGCCCAAGAGCCTTGGCTCCGGCATCTGGAACCGCTGCAAATATGTTCCCTACCAGTTCCATATGGCCGAGTGTCTGGAGCACATGGGGAAAAAGGAGGACGCCCAGGCCATTTACCGGATGATTCTGGATATTGAAGTTGAGTTCTTCAGCAACATGCACCTGCGGGAGCTGCCCTACTATCAGGCGCTCTGCGCCGAAGCCCTGGGATTGCAGCAAAAGGCGTGGAACATCATGGCGCGAGCCAAGCGGGACTGGAGCTTCAACCTGAATCGGAAGGACAACGGTTTCTTCTCTACCACCCCCTTCTTCATCTCCTTTGCTCAGGATCCCGCCATTGCCCACCGGGCTTACTACCAGTACCTGCTGGGTCTGGTAAAGCTCTATGAAGGCGACCGGGAGGGGGCAGGCGCGCTGTTCCGGGAAAGCTACTCAGGGAACTCCGACAGCCACTTCTGTCATTATTACGCACATCTTTAACCGTCCGCCCCCCGGCAAATATTTGCCGGGGGCATTCAAAAGGAGAATGTATCATGTCCTATGAAACCGTCGCCATCCGTTCCCATGGCTGGGAGGCACAAATTGCCCCAGCCTACGGTGCAAACCCCGTTTCCCTGCAATACAACGGGCAGGATATTCTGGTTCCCTGGTCAGAGGATATCCGTGACCCCTTCCTGTGCGGCGCGCCGCTGCTGCTGCCTGCAAACCGCACTGCCGGGGGCAAATTTGTCTTTGGTGGGAAGGAATATACCTTGCCGGTGAACGACGGCTTCCGGTGTGCCAATCTCCACGGAGATCTGTATCATCAGACCTTTCGGGTGACAGAGCGGCAGGAAGATCAGCTCACGCTGTGCTATGAAAATACCGGCGAAATTTTCCCGTTTCCCTTTCGTATCCGTGTTACATATCAGGCAGGTCAACGAGGTTTTCTTTCCGCATACACCATTGAAAACCCCAGTGAAGACCCCATGCCTCTGTCCTTCGGACTGCATACCACTTTTCGGGAACCGGATTGGTTTTCCGTTCCCCTGGACAGCTGCCAGGAAAAGGACAGCCGCCATATTCCCACCGGAAAATATATCCCCCTCAATGCACAGGAACAGCTTTACCGCACCGGTTCAAAGTCCTGCGGTATGGCAATCTCCGGTTTTTACCGCTCCGCCGGTAATACGGCATATATCGGAAAGGATATCCGGTATCAGATCACGGGCTTTGACCACTGGATTCTCTATAATGGCGGAGGAAGCGGAGGTTATCTGTGCGTAGAACCGCAATTGGGCGGCGTCAATTCCCTGAACGACCGCAACCATTGCCCGCTGATCCCCGGTAAAGGCGCAGTACACCTGGAAACGCTGATCGCACTATCCGACTGCACAGATTTCCGTTAAATATTTGCACGCCAAAGGGGAAAAGGAAGATATGCAGGCCGGGTTTGGGGGGCAATCCATCCGGGGGGAAAAGCCGCTCTCCTTGTAACGGGAGAACAGCTGAAAATCAGGAGCTGGAAGCCAGCGCCCTTTTTGAAAATGAAAAAAGCCGGGGTTCTTATGACTTCACACCACAAAAATCCCGGCAGGTTTCCAAATGATAAATTTCCGAAAACTCTATAAAAATCAGCGCCCTTTTTCAAATTTCCTCTGAAATCAAAAAGTGCGCTGCTCATACTACGCATAAATCACGCAAAACCGTTTCCAACAGGCTTCAAAGATGAGAGGAGATCAATGGAAACTCAAAAATTTGTGTTAACATTTTACCCTAAAATTTCAAACATCGCAGGTGCTAAAATGGCAAATAAAATAGAAATGTTCACTTTTGTCCGAACTTTTTGCGTCCGAGATCAAAAGTGAACATCACTTCTGTGTCTGTTCAACACTTTAGATGCAGGTATTTTGGTGTACTTCTGCCTATAAATTTCCGAAAAATCATGTAACTTTCGTTCGCAAGTTCCGACAACACACAGTCCTAAGCTAATCACAATTCCTGAATTATGTATAGCCTGAATTTATATGGTAGTTTGGGTCAAGTCTGCTGTACCCAATGGTAACCTTAGTGCTAAAACAGAAAGTACAAATAGTTCAGATATTGACAAATTGGTCGCTTTCGCCACTTCCAAAATGAGTTCGCATTCATCTTTTGTAAATTCTAGGATCAATTGGTACTCTTTTTCCTGCATAGTATCACCCTCACAAGAATTATACCAAGTTGATATTGCAAATACCGTCGAATACAGAAGTATAGAATATAAAGCCCCTAGCTGTGAACCATCCCAGTTTAACCAAGTACACCCCTACTTATCCGCTCAGCCAATTTGATATGACGCCCCCGTCTCACACGTCCCCCCTTTCCCATATGTATTTGCGATAATTTCCTCTTCCTATGAACACATTTTTATTAAAGCGGAACTAATCCTCGCTGATTAGCGAAAACACCAAAGGCCACAGTCCTTGTGTCATACACCACTTTCATTTGGCTAGGGATGCTAATTTAAAAACGGCAAAATCATCCTAAATGACACATTCATCGCCACTAGCCTACCAATCAATCAGAATTCTTTCGCGTCATTGCGTCACAGTCGCACTCGACTCGCGTTGTACTCGGCGGCTGTATTCCGCTTATTTGCCCACCGTCCCTGTCCCTTTTGAAAGGAGCAAAGTTGGTTTACTTTCTGCTGCCAGTACGTCACCGGAGAGTAGTTTGTCTATTTCTCTATGATCAATATTTCCGTTATATATTATATGCTTCCTCGCAATTTGAGATACTAACATCTTTGCAAAAGGAGATTCTAATAACTCTTTGCGAAGAGTTATTGCTCTCTGAACAAACTCAGACGTATCACCTGCATTTTCCTCAAGCATAAGCTCAAAAATCTTATGGTTTTCATTCTGCGCTGGCCATTCGCGTAGAACACCAATTGTATTTTCATTCGCCGCATTATATGCAATATCATTCATTACATTCAGCGCAAGTACCGTACCTGCTTCACCGAAGAATTGACGAATTTTCTCCTCTGTGAAATGTGCTTCCGGCATTCTCTCTTCAGCAAAAACACATAGACTTTTTATTATTTCTTCACTGTGTTTTTGATACTGACTAAGTACAGCGTAAATGAGTTTTTGTGGCGCAACATATAACGTTTCAACCAGTTCATCAACCTCTTTAGCATCCAATGCACCAAACTGATCAACAAAAGCTCTACCTACCAGTTGTGTATATTTTAATGCCCGTTCAATAAGATATTGAGGTTTCTTTACGTCGTTTTCGTCATAGTCAAAAATTCCTCTGAATTTTATAATATCATGGCGTTCTTTTTCTATCTTTTCTGTTTTCTGATTTGCCTCTTTTCGCTCTTTTGCTGACGGAACTTTGCTCGCAAGATCAGGAGTCTGATGTAAAAATGGTATGTTCCTCTCGGCGAAATTCCATTCAACATATTCAGAAAGCAACGCTCGTGCCTGTTCTGCAATTTTGAGAATAATTTGGGTATTGCTTCTGATAAACGAAAGAAAGATAATTATTGTGTCATTTATGCCAAAGCAAATATGCTCCATAACGAACTGTAGCTTTGTAAGATTCCCTGGTTCTTTCTCAAATTGGCGATTTAGTGCTTTAGCCACAAAATAGGCATATGTGTTCTTGTCATAAAAACCAACAGAAAAAGAATCAATGGGCTGCTTTAAAATATTCGCTTCAATACATGTCGTTAAAAACAGTTTTGCATTAACATTAGCCTTTCTCTTCGTATTATATTCTGCGATCGCCGCCGTAAACAGTTCAATTTCAATGAATTCAGTTTTAAGTCCGAAATACATTTGATCTGCTAGAAACTCTAATATGAGCAGGTAAATATTTGCTGTTGCATCCCTTTTACAAGCATTTAAAATTGAATTTCTGATGTTGGTCTCGAATACGACCGAAATGGTTTGCGTTCCCCTCTTATCTTTGGCTCCGCCCTGGAAGAAATATTTAATATACTGCAACGTATTACTTGGCGTAAAAGAGAGCATTCCCGTTTGGCATTGTGCCATATAGTCTAAAGAAGCCTTAACTGCCTCTATTTCATCATTTGTCTTTTCAAATATTCTACCGACATTACTTACAAGACAATCTCGTGTTTCTTTATACATTGGGCAAATTTCAAGTGTAGCTATCTCTCTACCCTCAATCTTTTCCTTTACTGTTTCTTCTAGGTCTATATTCCTATCCCTTGTTGTATAAATAAGCAGTCGACCTGATTCAAGCACTGAATCAAGAAGATTCTTGCAGGCTTTTGCATTTTTGATTAGAGCGTATCTGAAAACAGAGTATTCTTGTGCTATTTCAACAAAATCCAATGCGGCCTAATAAAACGCTTTTAAGCGTTTTATTAAAAAATGGAAGCAAGATGGACAAAAGCAAGAAAGGACACAGCAAGCTTATCATAGCGTGTAGCGACCCTGCGGAAAACTTTAAGTTTATTGA
>ERZ857882.1695-NODE-1695-length-25005-cov-6.996112_pt1 | contig 25005 bp, 26 predicted proteins | sample MGYA00519697_ERZ857882 | MGnify/ENA primary metagenome ERZ857882 (study PRJEB31778, sample SAMEA3449373) | human gut metagenome | biome: human gut; feature: human-associated habitat; material: faeces | place: United Kingdom | collected 2010/2012 ...
TACTTCGAGACCTACGCTCGCTGTCGCATCCCAACTCGCTTCGCTCAGACAGGGACGCTCCTGCCGCTAGCTTCGGTCTCTCCGCTTTACGCCCGTCCGCTTAGGCCGGATGTAGAGCCTTCCGGCTCTGTGAGGAGGTCTCACATCCCCCTCTTTTGTAAGTATTATATTATGTATATGATATGCGCACATGTACTTAAATGTAAAGAGGGATGTGAAGAGTGAGAGCCAACTTTAAACTAGAGCATCTGGCAGGCTTGTAGTCCGAATGCTCCGGCGATTGTGGTGGCCACGGCAATGATGACTTTTAAGATAATGCTCCAAACGCTCTTCTTAGAGGTTTCCGGAGCAGGATAGGTTTGTGTGATCATGATGGTTGAATTTTTGATTTATAATTTATGAATTAAGAATTAAAATACCACGGAGGATATAAGAGGAAAGCGACGCTTTCCTTTGGACGGCCTCAGCGGACGGGCGTGAAGCGAGGCGGCCGAAGTGAGCGACAGGAGCGTCCCTGTTTGAGCGAAGCGAGTTGGGATGCGACAGCGAGCGAAGGCCGACGAGTAGCCCGTCAGCGTCAGCCTTGAACTTTTGGTTACTTTTCTTTCAAGAGAAAAGTAACACACAAACTAAAAAAAGAATAAAAATGAAACAATATTGCTTTTACCAGAATTACAGGGAGGTTCGCCTCCTTGTAATTCATTGCAGCGCAACACGCTACGACCGGGATTTTCCCGTGGAAGCGCTTCGAAGCGCACATAAGGATCGTGGGTTCGCCGACATCGGCTATCATTACTATATCACCCGGGATGGTGAGCTGCACCGCTGCCGGCCGGAGAACCAGATCGGGGCACACGCCTCGGGCTGGAACGATCACAGTCTGGGTATTTGCTACGAGGGCGGATTGGATGAGCGAGGACTTCCCGCGGATACCCGGACGTATGCCCAGCGGTGTACCTTGATGGACCTGTTACGGCAATTACGAAGGGATTACCCGTCGGCACGTATCTTAGGACATTATCAACTCAGCACCAACATTCGCAAGGCTTGCCCCTGCTTCGACGCAGAGAAAGAATATGCGGAATTGTATTAGGCTTCGTGATATTTGAATAGGCAACAGATTTTTTCGTATGTTTGCGGACAATATAGAAAATAAACAAAAAGATACGACATGAACTATTACGAACTTAGTTTCACATACACCTCCCCTATCGAGAAAGAGATTATCAATGACGTGCTGGCCGCCGAGTTGGGGAAAATCGGTTTTGAGAGCTTTACGGAAAGCGAGAAGGGTTTGCTGGGATATATATCCGAGGCTTTATACGACAAAAAGACATTGGATGATAAACTGGTCGACTTTCCGCTAGAGAATACCCGGATCGATTACATCTCCAAATGGGTAGAAAGCAAGGACTGGAATGAGGAATGGGAGAAGAATTATTTCAAACCCATCCGGATCGGAAGCGAATGCATCATCCGTGCCTCCTTCCACGAGGCGGAGCCCGGCTATACATATAATATAATAATAGACCCGAAAATGGCTTTCGGCACCGGCAATCACGAAACGACTTATTTGATGATAAGCGAGATGCTGAAACTAGACCTAGAAGGCAAGGAGCTACTGGATATGGGATGCGGCACAGCCGTGCTGGCCATCTTGGCCCGGCTGAAAGGGGCGAAACGGGTAGCGGCCATCGACATCGACGAATGGGCTTATAACAACGCCCTAGAGAATATCCGCCTGAATCATACCGAAGACATACAAGTTGCCTTGGGCGGCGCCGAGAAAATCAAGGAATTCGGACTATTCGACATCGTCTTTGCCAATATCAACCGGAACATCCTCCTGAATGACATTTGTCAATATACAAACAGTATGAAACCGGGAAGCATCCTATTTATGAGCGGCTTTTATGTAGAAGATATCCCGGCGATAGAAGCAGAATGTCAGAAGAACGGGCTGAAATTGGATTCTTATAACGAAAGAAATAACTGGGTTGCCGTGAAGGTCTTAAAAGGATAACTTTTTTTAACAACAAAAGTTAAGACAAGGATAAACCTTAATCCAAATAAATACGTTATCTTAGTGGAAACTTCTAAAAAGAAAAAGTTATGAAAAGCGTAGATTCAAAATTATTACTTGGCCTTGTAGTAGGCGCGGCTGTTGGTGCAGCTGTAGGTTATTTGGCAGCGACAGATAAGAGAGAACAATTACTGGAAGAATTGAACGGTGTTGTCGGAAAAGTAAAAGAAGGTTTTAACTCCGCTCTTGCCAAATATAAAGAAGGAAAGCAAGAAGTAGTACAGGCAACAGAAGAAATCGTAGCTGAATAAGCTTTGTATGGAGAAAGATTCAGGAACAGTCTTCCGTGAGCTGAAAGAAGATGTATCGGCTTATGTGGAGTTAAAACTTGAGCTCCTAAAGTTGAGTACATATGAGAGAACGGGTAAAGTCATAGCCGTTCTCTCATATGGCTTGATATTATTGTTTTTGGCATTCTTCGCCATCTTGTTCATATTCTTGGCCTTGGGCTTCTTCCTAGGGGATTGGCTCGGCTCCTCCGGGTTCGGATTCGGTATCGTGGCGGTCTTGTACCTGCTACTTATCGGCATTATAATAATGAATAGGGACAGGATCAGCACAAAAGTATTAAATGAGGTAATAGCCGCCATGACGGCGAATGACGATAAAAATAATGCGACAAACGATGAACAACCAGCAAACCCCACTGGAGAAACTGATTTCTGACAAAGAACGCATACAGAGACAATGTAAGCGGCAGGAACAGAAATTGAATGAGGATTTCTCTTATATACAGGAGAACGCCGGAAGTTTGTTGTTATCCGGACTATCGTCTCTCCTTTTCCCTAGCAATAAGTCAACGACAAAAACAAACGACAAGAACACAGCTCCCGTAACGGCCGGACAACCCTCCATCGCTTTAGGGATCTCAGACTATTTATCCATAGCGAAAGGTATGATTCCCATCGCTTGGGATCTCGCTCAACCATTTATTATGACGTGGGGAATCAAAAAAGCGAAAAAATGGTTCTCAAATCTCTTATTCAAGAAAAAGAAATAACCTCCAACAATTAATTTATGTTAGAGGGCAGTTTTTTTCTCGCTATATTATAAGGCTCAATACAAAAAACATGACTACATTTGCAGTCGTTAAAGCAAGGATAAAATGAATATCTACTCCTTGCGATGGATAAGAGATAAAAATAAAGACTTATTATTAATAAACCCATAAAAAGTTTTATTACAATGATCAAACTAGGTATTAACGGTTTTGGCCGTATCGGACGTATGGTATTCCGTGCAGCAGTTAAGAACTTTGGTAACGACATTCAGATCGTAGGTATTAACGACTTGTTGGATGCTGAATACTTGGCATACATGCTGAAATATGATTCAGTACACGGTCGTTTCGAAGGCGAAGTTGCTGTAGAAGACGGTGCTCTGATTGTAAACGGAAATAAAATCCGTCTGACTGCAGAGATGGATCCTGCTAACTTGAAATGGAACGAAGTTGATGCTGACGTTGTAGTTGAATCAACAGGTTTCTTCTTGACTGACGAAACAGCTCGCAAACATATCCAGGCTGGTGCTAAGAAAGTTATCATGTCTGCTCCTTCTAAAGACTCTACTCCTATGTTCGTATATGGTGTTAACCACACTTCATACGCAGGACAGGACATCATTTCTAACGCTTCTTGTACTACTAACTGCTTGGCTCCTATCGCTAAAGTATTGAACGACAAGTTCGGTATCGTTAAAGGTTTGATGACTACAGTTCACGCTGCTACTGCTACTCAGAAAACAGTAGACGGTCCTTCTAAAAAAGACTGGAGAGGTGGTCGTGGTATCTTGGAAAACATCATCCCGTCTTCTACAGGTGCTGCTAAAGCTGTAGGTAAAGTATTGCCGGTATTGAACGGTAAACTGACTGGTATGGCATTCCGCGTTCCGACTTCTGACGTTTCTGTAGTTGACCTGACAGTTGTTCTGGAAAAAGCTGCTACAATGGCTGAAATCAACGCTGCTATGAAGGAAGCTTCAGAAGGCGAATTGAAAGGTATCCTGGGTTACACTGAAGATGCAGTTGTTTCAACTGACTTCCGTGGTTGCGCTAACACTTCAATCTACGACTCTAAAGCAGGTATTTCTTTGGATTCTAACTTCGCTAAAGTTGTTTCTTGGTATGACAACGAATGGGGTTACTCAAACAAAGTTTGTGAAATGGCTCGCGTTATCGCTGCTAAATAATCAAGCTAAGATACAATATACGAAAAGCTGTTCCGGTTTCCCCGGAACAGCTTTTTTTATTTTCCTCTCCCAAGCCCTATAGTCCCGAATCACAACAGAATCAAATAAATGGTAGTAAAAACAGTAGTGAGACACGTTAAATAAGAAGAAAACTGTACGGAAGTCTGTGATACTCTGTGGTGAAATTTGTAATTTTGTAAATGTAACATTGATATTACTGAATATGACAAATATAGCAAATGCACAAAATCCATTTTTTGAGAAATATACAACTCCGTATGGCACTGTTCCTTTTGACAAAATAAAAAATGAACATTACGAACCCGCCATTCGTGAAGGTATCAGTCGCCAGGCAGCAGAAATAGATGCCATCGTCAACAACCCGGAGGCTCCCACATTCGCTAACACAATTCTTGCTTATGAAAAATCAGGAGAGTTACTCGATCGGGTTACCACCGTATTCGGCAATTTGCGCAGTGCTGAAACCAATGATGACCTGCAGAAGATTGCCCAGGAGATGATTCCTTTGTTAAGCGAACACAGCAATAACATCAGCTTGAATCAGGAACTCTTCGAACGTATCAAAGTTGTATACGGTCAAAAGGATTCCATAGAGCTGACTCCGGAACAAACCAAGCTTCTGGAAAACGCTTATAACGGATTTATTCGTCGCGGAGCCAACCTGCAGGGAGAAGCCAAGGAGAAATATCGCGAGCTGACAAAGAATCTTAGTAAACTGACATTGGATTTCAGTGAAAATAACCTGAAAGAAACCAATAACTATCAGTTGACTCTGACCGATGAAGCCCAGTTGGCCGGTCTGCCGGAAAGCGCCATCGAAGCCGCTGCAGAAACAGCCCGGGAAAAAGGAGTGAATGGCTGGGTGTTCACATTGCATGCCCCCAGTTATATTCCTTTTATGACGTATGCTGATAACCGGGATTTACGTCGTGAACTTTACATGGCTTACAATACAAAATGTACCCACGACAACGAATATAACAACCTGGAAATTGTGAAAAAGATAGCCAATATCCACATGGAAATCGCACAATTACTGGGTTATGACAATTATGCGGAATATACACTGAAAGAACGCATGGCCGAAACCGGTGATGCCGTATATAAACTGCTCAACCAATTGCTGGATGCATATACCCCCACCGCCCATAAAGAGTACGAAGCTGTACAAGAATTAGCCCGTACAGAACAAGGAGATGCTTTTGAAGTGATGCCTTGGGATTGGAGCTACTACTCCAACAAACTGAAAGACCGGCAGTTCAATATTAACGAAGAGATGCTCCGCCCCTACTTCGAACTGAGCAAAGTGAAAGCGGGAGTCTTCGGACTGGCTACCAAATTGTATGGCATCACGTTTCATAAGAACCCGGATATCCCGGTATATCACAAAGATGTGGATGCTTACGAAGTGCTGGATAAAGACGGAAGTTTCCTCGCCGTACTGTATACGGATTTCCATCCGCGCGAAGGTAAACGTTCCGGTGCCTGGATGACAGAATTCAAAGGACAATGGATAGAAGATACCGGTGAAAACAGCCGTCCACATGTATCGGTAGTCATGAATTTCACCAAACCGACAGAAAGCAAGCCGGCACTGCTGACTTATGACGAGGTGGAAACCTTCCTCCACGAATTCGGGCATGCCTTGCATGGGATGTTTGCCAACTCAACTTATCAGAGCTTGAGCGGAACGAATGTATACTGGGACTTTGTAGAGCTCCCGTCCCAAATCATGGAGAACTTCGGGATTGAAAAAGAATTCCTGCATACCTTTGCCAATCATTATCAGACCGGAGAACCGTTGCCTGACGAATTGATCAGCCGGCTGGTAGATGCATCAAACTTCAATGTTGCGTACGCCTGTCTTCGCCAAGTCAGTTTCGGGCTGTTGGATATGGCCTGGTATACCCGCAATACCCCCTTCGAAGGTGACGTAAAGGCATACGAACGTCAGGCATGGGCTCAAGCACAGATATTGCCCACAGTTTCGGAAACCTGTATGAGTACCCAGTTCTCACACATCTTTGCCGGAGGATATTCGGCAGGTTACTATAGCTACAAGTGGGCGGAAGTTCTGGATGCGGATGCATTCTCACTGTTCAAGCAAAAAGGAATCTTCAATGAAGAGGTAGCCAATTCCTTCCGTAACAACATCTTGTCGAAAGGCGGAACAGAGCACCCGATGATACTTTACAAACGTTTCAGAGGACAAGAACCTACGATTGACGCATTACTAATCAGAAACGGAATAAAAAAATAGAAAAAAATGAAATATAAATACTTATTATTATTACTTTTGATGCTCCCTTTTGTAAGCGGATGCAACGATTCGGATGATGTGAACGGTATCTTTACCGGAAAAGCATGGAAACTGACGTATATTACCAAAAAGAACGAGCATAAACCCTATGATTTCTGGGGTGATAAAGACAAATATGAACAATCCTTCAATGAGTACATTAAAAAAGGAGGTGCATACACAATCAAATTCGAAGGGGAGACTACAGACAATGTCATCAGCGGAAAGTTTAGCGGAACGCTTTTGTCACATTCTTACACCGGAACCTGGAGTGCCAATGGTGAAAGCAATGCTTTCTCAGCTTCCGTAAAAGGGTCTGAAAATGATCCGTTAGGATTTAGTAACAAATTTGTCGAAGGACTCAACAGGGCTACTTCGTACAAAGGGAATTACGACAACCTCTTTATCTATTACAAGGATGAGGGAGGAAGAGAGTTATGCCTGGTATTTCATGTTGATAAGGACAACAATAAATAATATAACAGCGTATGGACACAGCAAACAGCAAACAATCAGATTTGGACAAGCGTTATATCCGCATGGCTTCCATCTGGTCGGAAAACTCTTATTGCCAACGCCGTAAAGTAGGAGCACTGATTGTCAAAGACAAAATGATTATCTCAGACGGATATAACGGAACACCATCCGGCTTTGAAAACGTTTGTGAAGATGATAACAACGTCACCAAGCCCTATGTTCTGCATGCTGAAGCCAATGCCATCACCAAGATAGCACGTTCCAACAACAGTAGTGACGGTGCTACGATGTATGTCACTGCTTCACCTTGCATCGAATGTGCCAAACTGATCATACAGGCAGGCATCAAGCGAGTGGTGTACTCTGAACACTATCGCCTGGAAGACGGAATAGAGTTACTGAAACGTGCAGGTATCGAAGTCGTTTTTGTCGATACAAGTGAAAAATGAAACAACATACATAAACAACTGACTACAACGCAGCTCTCCGGTAGTTTGTCGTCCGTAGCCAATAACTATAAAAAGATATGAGTACAAAGAACTCTTCACGGTTTACCCCTGTCATCATCGCTATCAGTGTGGTAATCGGAATTCTGATAGGTACATTTTATGCCAAACACTTTGCCGGCAACCGACTCGGCATTATCAACGGCTCTTCGAACAAGTTGAATGCTTTGCTGCGCATTGTCGATGACCAGTATGTGGACACCGTCAACATGGCCGACCTTGTGGAAAAGGCAATGCCACAGATTCTGGCAGAGCTGGATCCCCACTCTACTTACATTCCGGCACAAAACCTGGAAGAAGTGACATCGGAACTGGAAGGCAGCTTCAGCGGTATCGGTATCCAGTTCACCATCCAGGATGACACTATCCATGTGAACAGTGTCATTCAGGGAGGACCTTCCGAAAAGGTAGGATTAATGGCCGGTGACCGTATCGTGATGGTAGACGACAGTTTGTTTGTAGGGAAAAAAGTGACTAACGAACGTGCCATGCGCACTCTGAAAGGGCCGAAGGGTACTCAAGTAAAACTGGGCGTGAAGCGCGCTACAGAGAAAGATCTTTTGAACTTCACTATCACACGCGGTGACATTCCGCAAAACACCATCGACGCAGCTTATATGTTGACAGATGACTTTGGCTATATACAGGTTAGTAAATTCGGACGTACTACACATGTGGAGTTGCTGAATGCCATTGCTTTACTGAATCATAAGAACTGCAAAGGGCTGATCATCGACTTACGTGGCAACACAGGAGGATATATGGAAGCTGCAGTGCGCATGGTCAACGAATTCTTGCCCGAAGGTAAACTGATAGTCTATACGGAAGGACGCAAATATCCCCGTGCCGACGAATTTGCCAATGGAACAGGCAGTTGCCAGAAAATGCCCGTTATCGTGCTGATTGACGAAGGTTCGGCTTCGGCCAGTGAAATTTTCACCGGTGCTATTCAGGATAACGACCGAGGTATGGTAGTGGGTCGCCGTTCGTTCGGTAAAGGCCTGGTACAACAGCCTATCGACTTCAGTGACGGATCAGCCATCCGGCTGACCATTGCCCGCTATTATACTCCATCCGGACGCTGCATTCAACGCCCTTATCAGAATGGTAAAGACCGCAACTACGAAATGGATTGGCTGACACGATATGAACATGGAGAGTACTTCTCAAAAGATAGTATCAAACTCGATGAAAACCTGCGTTATTCTACCGCCCTCGGACGTCCGGTGTACGGAGGAGGAGGTATCATGCCGGATGTATTCGTCCCACAAGACACCACGGGAGTGACTTCATATCTGACCGAGGTGCTGAGCAAAGGACTTACCATCCAATTCACCTTCCATTACACGGATAATAACCGCGATAAGTTGAAGAAGTACGAAGACGAAGAATCACTCTTAAACTATCTGCGTCGTCAGGGACTGGTCGAACAGTTCATACGCTACGCTGACAGCAAAGGGGTGAAACGAAGAAACATCCTGATTCAGAAATCATATAAATTACTGGAAAAGAGCATTTACGGAAATATCATCTATAATATGCTGGGAAAAGAAGCCTATATTCAATATCTCAACCAAAGCGATCAGACTGTGAAGAAGGCCGTCGAGTTGCTTGAAAGTGGAGAAGCATTCCCTAAGGCTCCCGTCAGCGTAGAACCTCAAAAGGAGGAAAAGAAAGATGGAAAGAAAAAAACAACTGCGCAAGTGGATAGCACAGGAGAAGAAGAAATACTCCGACTCTACGCTTAAATCGTTGTCGGAAAAGGTATTGATAACTCTTGAGGCATGCCCCGAATTTCAAAAAGGGCATACTATATTGCTCTATCACTCAATGAAGGATGAAGTGCAGACGCACGCCTTCATTGAGAAGTGGAGCCGGTCAAAAAGAATCATATTGCCTGTAGTAACAGGCGACGAGTTAGAACTTCGCGTTTACACAGGCCCCCAAGATCTCGCCATAGGTTCGTATGGCATTGCCGAACCAACCGGAGCGCCATTCACCGATTACGAAACAATAGATCTGGCTGTGATTCCGGGTGTTGCTTTCGATCGGTACGGACATCGTTTAGGCCGCGGCAAAGGATATTACGACCGTTTATTACCTCAAATTCCGGCTTCCAAAGTCGGCATTTGTTTCCCGTTTCAATTGATAGAAGAAGTACCTGCAGAAGCATTCGACTTCCGTATGGATACTATTATAGCACAATGAAAACAAATTATCACACACATACCACTCGCTGCATGCACGCCGTGGGAGACGATGAAGACTATGTACGCAGTGCCATCAAAGGTGGCTTTCAGGAATTGGGCTTTTCTGATCATGGCCCATGGAAGTATCACACAGATTTTGTATCGGACATACGTATGCTCCCGGAGGACTTACCGGAATATATAGAAAGCATCCGTGCCTTGAAAGAAAAATACCGGAATCAAATCAGCATCAAAATCGGATTGGAGTATGAATACTTTCCCGAATACATCCACTGGCTGAAAGAAATCATCAAAGAGTACCGGTTGGATTATATCCTCTTTGGAAACCACCATTACCATACTGACGAAAAGTTTCCCTACTTCGGGCATCATACCACTAATCGGGATATGCTCGACCTTTATGAAGAAAGCACTATCGAAGGAATGGAAAGCGGACTGTTCGCCTACCTGGCACATCCGGATCTTTTTATGCGTTCCTACCCTGAATTTGACAAACATTGTATCAGTGTCAGCCGCCATATCTGTCGGGCAGCAGCCCGATTGCACATCCCTTTGGAATATAATATCGGCTATGTAGCCATCAATGAAGCACGGGGAATAACGACTTATCCTTGCCCGCAATTCTGGCATATCGCAGCCAATGAAGGATGCACGGCTATTATCGGACTGGACGCACACAATAACCTTGATTTAGAAAATCCGACTTACTACGATCGTGCCTGTCAGGAACTGAATGCACTGAAGATGCCCGTCATAGATACAATCCCATTCTTGAAATACTGAGAGCACCACATTTTAGTTGTAGATAGAATCTCCGTTCTCTTCGAACAGAGACTCTGTTCATAAAGAATGAAGGCTCCGTTTGATACAAACAAAGCCTTCATTTATTATAAAAGAATAGTCGTTTAACGGAAAATAATATTGGTAATCACCGTAGCCCCAACCTTCTGATTCAAATTACGGACCAAAAGTTCCCGCCCCATCATCAACTCCTGACGGAGGGCAGCAGAGGTCAAGTGTACATACAGCACCTGATTACGAATATACAAATCCCTTGTGTACGACATAATAGTAGGTCCCAGCACCGTCTCCCACGAATCAAGTAAGCGTTGCTCATTCAGTGGAGACTCCAAGCTCTCCTGACGCAGATATTTCTGAATCAGTTTTCCAATCGGTTCCGCATCGTTTCGTTTCATCTCTCTTTTTCCTCCATTTCATTGATAGCTCCGCTCTCCACACGAAACATTTTATAGTCACTCCCCACTTTATATAATATACGGTCCAAATGTTCACGATTCGTATCCGTTATGAAAATCTGCCCGAAATTGTCACCCGCCACCAACTTTACAATCTGTTCTACGCGCGAAGCATCCAATTTGTCAAAGATATCATCCAACAGCAACAGAGGTACCGTACTTCCCGTACGCTTCAAAAAATCAAACTGCGCAAGCTTCAGTGCAACCAGGTACGTCTTGTTCTGTCCTTGTGAACCTTCTCTCTTAATAGGAAAGTCACCCAACAACATGTTGAGTTCATCTTTATGTATCCCCCGGAGCGAATAACCCATAATCTTATCCCGTACCCGGCTTTCTTGCAGAACTTCAAGCAGAGATGCATTTCTTGCGTGCGACTCATAAGTCAGTCCCACTTGCTCCTTATCCTGCGAAATGTACGAGTAGAACGATTGAAATATAGGAATAAACTCACTGATAAATGCTTCCCGTTTCCGGAAAACCACCTCACCGGCCTGTGCCATCATCTCTTCCCAAACGAGAAAAAGCTCTTCTTCTATCGGTTGTTCACTCTTCAACAATGTATTTCGTTGTACCAATGCCTTATTGTAGCGAATCAAAGCATCCAAATACTCCTTATCATACTGCGAAATGACTACATCCATAAAGCGGCGACGTTCGTCACTGCCCCCCGCTATCAATTCCGAGTCGGCAGGCGACACCATCACCAAAGGAATAAATCCGATGTGATCCGACAGGCGCGAATATTCTTTCTTATTACGTTTGAATTGTTTTTTCGACCTACGCTTCATTCCGCAATAAATCTCTTCGGGTGTTCCGTCCATTGCCTCATAGAACCCTTGAATAACAAAAAAGTCCTGTTCATGACGAATATTCTGCGAATCGATCGGATTTCCTGCACTTTTACAAAAAGACAGAAAGTAGACCGCATCGAGCAGATTGGTTTTTCCCATCCCGTTCTGCCCGAAAAAGCAATTCAGTTTAGCCGAAAAATTCAGTTCTACCTGCTCCAGGTTCTTATAGTTCAGTATAGATATACGCTTCAGTATCATGTGTGCACATTGAGTTTGGTTACAAAAGTAGAAAGATTTTCGGGGTTTTAGGTCGCAAAACAAAAAAAGATGCCTCTAAATTTCGTTTATATATATAAAAAAACTACTTTTGCTGACCAAAATATCCAGTTGAAAAAATAACAAAAAGAATCATATAAAAATGGCAGAACAAAAGAACCACAACAACGAACTGAATGTGGAAGATGCACTGACACAGTCGGAAGCATTTCTTGTTAAAAACAAAAAAGCAATCATTGGCGCCGTTGTAGCCGTAATCGTAATCGTAGCAGGTGCAATCCTCTACAAGAATTTCTACGCAGAACCTCGTGAAGAAAAAGCACAGGCTGCTCTTTTCAAAAGCGAACAGTACTTTGAGCAAAGTGCATACGAACAAGCACTGAACGGTGATAGCATCGGTTCTATCGGTTTCCTGAAAGTAGCCGATCAGTTTAGCGGTACTAAAGCAGCCAATCTGGCAAAGGCATACGCCGGTATCTGCTACCAGAATTTAGGTAAATATGAAGAAGCCATCAAAGCACTTGACGGTTTCAGTGGAGACGACCAGATGGTAGCTCCTGCCATTCAAGGTGCCATTGGTAACTGCTACGCTCAGTTAGGCCAACTCGATAAAGCAACTTCCGCTCTTCTGAAAGCGGCAGATCATGCAGACAACAGCACCCTGAGCCCTATCTTCCTGCTCCAAGCCGGAGAAATCCTGATGAAGCAAGGCAAGAACGAAGAAGCAGTAAAAGCCTTCACCAAGATTAAGGATAAATACTTCCAGTCTTATCAGGCAATGGATATCGATAAATACATCGAGCAAGCTAAACTGCTGAAAAAATAATAACGGGGTATATACCTTATTATATAGAAAGCTACCCAAACCAATCTGGGTAGCTTTTTTTCAACCAACCAAAAACATATAAATTATGGCAACAGCATATCATAACTTATCAGATTACGATTTTAATTCAGTTCCGAATGCAGAAGAAATGAAATTCGGTATCGTTGTTTCCGAATGGAACGCTAACATCACCGGTGCTCTGCTGGACGGAGCTGTGAAAACTTTGAAGAAACATGGAGCCAAAGAAGAAAATATCCTGGTAAAGACAGTACCCGGAAGTTTCGAACTTACCTTCGGCGCTAATCAGATGATGGAAAATAGCGATATAGATGCAATTATTATCATTGGTTGCGTAATTAAAGGAGATACTCCACATTTTGACTATGTTTGCATGGGAGTGACACAAGGCGTAGCACAACTGAACGCAACTGGCGATATACCAGTTATTTACGGATTAATTACCACCAACACTATGGAGCAGGCAGAAGACAGAGCCGGCGGCAAACTGGGTAATAAAGGAGACGAATGTGCAATTACTGCAATAAAAATGATCGATTTTGTTTGGAGTTTAAATAAATAGTTGTATCTTTGCACCGCAATTGAGAAACAAACCTCCTCAAAAGCAAAAAGGGCAAATACCAGAGTGGCCAAATGGGGCAGACTGTAAATCTGCTGTCTTTCGACTTCGGTGGTTCGAATCCATCTTTGCCCACAAAAATTGCGGAAGTAGCTCAGTTGATAGAGCATTAGCCTTCCAAGCTGAGGGTCGCGGGTTTGAGCCCCGTCTTCCGCTCTTCAAAGAGAATCTGAGAAATTAGATTTTCTTTTTTTGTATAACTTTAAACCTCTAAGAACATGGAAGATTCTCCAACGCAATCACACGTACTGCAATTGGCACACCCCCCTATCCCAATTGTCCGCATCGGAATCATAGGATTGGGGAATCGAGGGCTACTCACCCTGCAACGTTATCTGCAAATAGAAGGAACCGAAATCAAAGCTCTCAGCGAAATCAGGGAAGGTAACTTGAACAAAGCCCAACTCATACTCAAAGAAGCAAAGCACCCCGAAGCCACGGGATATACCGGACCAGGCGGCTGGCGAAAGATGTGTGAATGCAACGATCTGGATTTAATTTTTATCTGTACAGACTGGCTCACTCACACCCAAATGGCAACCTATGCAATGGAATGCGGCAAACATGTAGCTATCGAAGTTCCTGCCGCCATGAATATAGCCGAATGCTGGCAACTGGTCGATACAGCAGAAAAGACAAGACGCCACTGTATCATGCTGGAAAATTGCTGTTATGACCCTTTTGCCCTGACTACTCTCGAAATGGCACGTCAAGGTGTACTCGGAGAAATAATGCATGTAGAAGGAGCATATATTCACGATCTCCGTTCCATGTATTTTGCCGAAGAGAGCGAAGGCGGTTACCACAATCACTGGGGAAAAAGATACAGTATCGAACATACAGGCAATCCCTACCCCACCCACGGACTAGGGCCTGCCTGTCAAATCCTCGACATCCACCGCAATGACAGGATGGAATATCTCGTATCCATGTCCACCCATCAGGCCGGCATGAGCGAGTATGCGCGGAAAAGATTCGGAGAGAACTCACCGGAAGCCCGTCAAAAGTATAAACTGGGAGATGTCAACACCACGCTTATCCATACCGCCAAAGGGAAAACGATCATGCTTCAGTATAATGTTTCGACTCCCCGCCCTTACAGTCGCCTGCAAACAGTATGCGGCACACTCGGCTTTGCACAAAAATATCCGGTACCATGCATTGCCCTGGATTCTCATGGAGATACTCCGCTTGAAGGCGAAGCACTTGAACAAGTATTAACTCTCTATAAACACCCTTTTAGCGCCACCATCGGCGAGGAAGCACATCGTAAAGGATTACCGAACGAAATGAACTATGTAATGGATTATCGGTTAATATATTGCCTGCGCAACGGACTGCCCCTTGACATGGACGTATACGACGCGGCCGAGTGGTCGTCGCTCGTCGAGCTGACCGAAGCATCGGCCGAACACGGCGGGATGCCGGTCCTCGTGCCCGATTTCACCCGGGGCGCATGGGACAAGGTCAAAGGCTTCTCCCACGCGGTAAAATAGACAGGCAGGACAGAAGCCGACAGAACGCGAGGCGCGCCGAGCGACTCCAACGAACACGAGAGAAACCGAATGCAGACGGAAAGAATCAGAGAAATCATCGGCCGTTTCGATACGGCGGGGACCGTAGCGGATCTGCGGGCCGTAGGAAACGGATGGATCAACGACACCTATCGGGTCATGACGGTCTCGGACGAGACGCCCGATTACATCCTGCAGCGAATCAACCATCACGTTTTTAAAGACGTCGAACTGTTGCAGCGCAACATCGAGCGCGTCACCTCGCATATCCGCCGCAAGCTGGCCGCCGCCGGGGCGGACGACCTCGACCGGCGCGTGCTGCGCATCGTACCGGCTCGCGACGGGAGGCTCTACCATTTCGACGGCGAAAATTACTGGAGAATGACGCTGTTCATTGCCGGCTCGGTCACCCACGAGACGATCAGCGCCCCGCTGGCCCTGCTTACCGGCCGGGCATTCGGCGAGTTTCAGGCCATGCTGTCGGACATGGAGGACGGAGCGCTGGGCGAGACGATCCCGGACTTCCACAACATCGAGTTCCGGATCGGGGGCCTGCGCGATGCCGTAGCCCGCGACGAAGCGGGGCGTCTCGGGAAAGTGCGCTGGATGGCGGACGAGCTGCTCGGCCGCAGCGACGAGATGTGTCTCGCCGAACGGCTCCACCGCGAAGGCCGGCTTCCGAAGCGCGTCACGCACTGCGACACGAAGGTCAACAACCTGCTTTTCGATGAGCGGGACCGTCCGCTCTGCGTGATCGACCTCGATACGACGATGCCGGGCTACGTGCTTTCGGACTTCGGGGACTTCATCCGCACAGGCGCCAATACCGGAGCCGAGGACGACCCCGAACTGGATCGGGTCGGCGTCGACATGGAAATTTTCCGCTCCTTCTCGAAAGGTTATCTCGAAAGCGCGGCCTCGTTCCTGACGGACGTCGAACGCGAGACGCTGACCTTCGGAGCGCAGATGCTGACCTACATGCAGACCGTGCGATTCCTGACGGATTATCTGGACGGCGACCGATACTACAAGATCAGACACCCGGACCACAACTGGCAGCGGTCGAAGGCTCAGTTCCGGCTCTTGCAAAGCATCGACGCGCACGAGCGGGCCATGCGGGACTTCATCGCCGGGCTATAACCGGACCGAAAAGACGACGAACGAAAGCAGGGGGAAGCCCGAGCATCCGTCTTTCGCATGCCAGGGCCGTCTTTCACCGGACGGTTCGGAAAAATCGGACCGCATCCCCCGAAGCGGAATTCCATAAAAGAGACCGTTCGTTGCATCCGCCGGACAGCCGGACAGGAATCGTCCGGAGTACGGGCATCGTTTCGGGCCGAAACGAAAAGTCTTTCTTTTTCTCTGAAGCGGCCGTGTCGCGCCTTACAATCCACCGCCGGTTCATGCGAACCGTCCCGCAACGCCCCGAGGATGCAACAAGCCGCCATCAGAAGAACCGATAGCGCCCGGAGTCCGGATTCGTGCGGGAAGCTCCGAGCTCCGGGAGCGCACGCCGCCCATCGGACGCATCCGACAATATGCCGTCGGTCCCGGATTCGGCACACGTCCCCGGAAGCGAGCCGACGCGAGGGGAAGCAGGCTATGACCGCAACCACGTCTTCCCCGGTCGGACGATTCGCTTTTTTTCGTAGTTTTGCATCGGATATTCCTTTGCCTCGTCCGACGACCCGTATGGCCCGGGCGAGGAGGAAAGCGTCTCAAAATTCCCGAATATGATTCCGCTCTCGATCGTCATAGCCACTTTCAATCGCTCGGCCTACCTGTTGCGGACGCTCGAAAGTCTCGCCGGGCAGACGCTGCCGGCACAGGAGTTCGAGATTCTCGTCGTGAACAACAACTCGACGGACGACACGCCGGCGGTCTTCGCCGGCTTCGCCCGACAGCATCCCGAGCTCAGGCTACGCATGGTCGCCGAGCCCGTCCAAGGCATCTCCTACGCCCGCAACCGGGGAGTCGCCGAGGCAGAGGGAGAGTGCATCGTTTTTATCGACGACGACGAGGAAGCCGTACCGGACTTCGCTAAAAGCTACCGCGACTTTTTCCGGTCCCGACCGGACTGCGACGCGGCCGGCGGGGCGGTCGTCCCGGTGTACGAGGCTCCGCTGCCCCGCTGGTACTCGCACTACATAGAGAAAATGATCACCGGCGCCATGGATATGGGCGACCGCGTCAGACCGTTTCGCGGAAGCCGCTACCCGGGCGTGGGCAACTCGGGTTTCCGGCGGAAGCTGTTCGAACGCTACGGAAACTTCAACACGGCGCTCGGCCGCTCGGGCTCCAATCCGCTCGGCGGCGAGGAAAAGGACTTTTTCATGCGTATGCGCTCGCAGGGCATACGCTATTACTTCGTGCCCGGGGCCGCGATCCGTCATATCACGCCCGCATCAAAGCTGTCGGAAGAGTATTTCGAGCGGCTGACCCGGATGATCGGCGTCAGCGAGCGGATACGAACGCTCGGAGAGGGGAAATCCACTTTCCGCCGGCGGCTGCTCGCCGAAGCGGTCAAATGGGGAGGCACGCTCGTGCTGGCTACCGGGTACGTGCTGCGGGGACAGGCGATCAAAGGACGCTACCTGATCCGGATGCGGCGAAACATCACGCAGGGACTGTTGCGGGGAATGCCGCCGGCCGAGCGGGACGCATGATCCGGATTGCCGGCCGCACGACCGGGGAGAGAGGAGTGAAAATATCCGAAGCAAGCCGGAGACGGAGACCGACACGGCCGAGTCCCCATGCAAGCGAATCCGGATGATTTCCGTTTCGGACGGTCTTATCTCCCCGCACAAGCGTACGAAAAAAGAAAAGAATACATACGAAAACGCACGATGCTCCGCCGATTCTCGGATCCTTTCTCTCACGCGGACGCACGGAACCGGAACGATAAAACGGCCTCCGTGCGATATGTTCCCGATCCCGGAGCCGAAGATTTCGCAATCGGTCGGCACCGAAACAGCGATCCGTTCCGCACGACGCGCCCCGGAAAACGGAACGCACGGGAGCGGAAAAGCGTCCGGAATCTCGGAGCGGGTCGGACGTCCCGCCCGGAAGCCGATTGCCAAACAGTCAAACCCATCATGCCATGTCCGACCGAAAACACATACTGATCGTCTCGAACGCCTGTTATCCCGAACTGTCGCCCCGCGCGTTCCGCACAACCGAGCTGGTCCGGGAACTCGTCCGGCGCGGTCACCGGGTGACATTGTTGCTACCTAACCGCGAGACCTACCGCCGCAATCCGCTGACGGGCGACGGACTGCAAATCGTCTACTCGTCCAGCCGGCTCGAACCGGAGAAAGGCACGCCGACGGCACGACGCAACCGGAAAATCCGCAGCCTGCTGCCGAAATTCGCGCAGCGCGCCGTGCTCTATTTCTATTGTCACGAGTTGCGGGCCAAGTACGATCCCGGCCTATGCGAGCGTTTGTCGGAACTGAGCGGTCCGTTCGATGCGGTGCTGTCGATCTCCTATCCCGCAGCGGTCCATCTGGCCGTGTCCCGCGCGATGCGGCGCAACGCGGCGCTGCGGTCGGCCGTGACGATCGCCGAGTTCAGCGATCCGCCGTTCCGGGGCGACGTGGCGCGCACCGTGTTTCCCGCCTACTTCCTCTATCTGAAGCGATGGGCGCGGCAATTCGACTATTTCACGATTCCGGTCGAAAAGGCGCTGCCGTGCTATACGCCCTACATCGACCGCGACCGGGTCCGGATCATTCCGCAGGGATTCGACCTGAGCACCGTCCGCAGACTTCCGTATACGCCCCATGCGAAGCCCGTATTCGCCTATGCCGGCCGTTTCTACGAGCGCATCCGCGACCCGAAGTTCTTTTTCGACTTTCTCGCGACGCTCGATACGGATTTCCGGTTCGACCTGTACGTCAACTATCTCGATCCCTGCTTCCGCGAAATGATCCGCGAAGCGCAAGGCCGCGTCACGGGAGAGATCGCGCTGCACGATCCGCTGCCCCGCGAGAAGCTGATCGAGCGATTGTCGCAAGCCGACTTCGTCGTCAATTTCGACAATGCGACCTCGAACGCGACGCCGAGCAAACTGATCGACTACGCGATGAGCGGCCGGCCGATTCTGTCGTTCAACGAGCGGACGTTCGATCCGGAAGGCTTCCGTGCCGCGCTGTCGGGCGACTACTCGGCCCAGGTGAAAGGAATCGATCTGTCGCAATACGACATTCGCCGGATAGCGGACCGGTTCGAGGAACTGATAGACGAAGGGAAAAAGACGAAGTAAAAGCCCGAATCCGCTGCCGCGGACCGGCAGCAAAATCGTCCGAAAACGGCAAATGCGGCAGTCCGGGAAAAGGAAGAAAAGACGGTTCGGTTATCCGCCGGAACCGGACACAGAAACCCTGCCCGGCACAGAAACTTCGGAAGATCGCGGAATCCCCGGAACGGAATACATGGCTTCGGAAACAGCACCGAACGGTCCTTTCGGTCGCGGACCGCAACACGCCGCTTCGTCACGGACGGACGAATATCTTCACCGCATACGGTCGTATCCGACGGTAGTGCAGAAAACGGGAAAGCCATGCAGTCCCCCTCAGACCCGTCCGACATCTTCCCGACATCTCCGAATCACGGAGACCCTACGCCCCCGGACCGGCATTTTCCGCTCCGTCCGATTCAGAAGCTACGACCGGCCGCCGTCCCTTTTTCTCGGAAATTTCCGCAGGACAAACCTTTCGTCTGCTTCCGGACTAACGGTCCGAAAATACGGGGATTTATCGATCGGGGCAGCGCGTTTCGGGCAAGTCGCATCGTATGCAGGTCCCGTCACCACGCTCCGGGACGAAAGCCGAGCCCATCTGCATGCGCGCAGCCGTCGCCTTTCACTGCACGAGCAGATTGCATCCCCGTATTTCGCTGCCGGTGATACGGCCCTCGATTCGGAACGTCCCGTCGTCGTATGCCTTACCGAAATCCTGTGTCTGCAGGAAACTGCACGAGTAAACGTTGGCCAGATCGATCACGTTGATTCCACCGCTGCGACCGCTGCCGGCCCGTGCGAACGGATCGTTCAGGTCGCGGGTCAGAACGCGCATCCAAGGCGGCGTCCGGAACAACCCGTCGCCTTGAGAATAAGCCTGCGACATCAGCTCGGCCATTCCGTACTCCGAATGGATGCTCGGCACCGAAAACGCCGCACAGAGCATCCTGTGGAATTCCTCGCGGGGCATTTCGCGCCGGCGCCCCTTCATGCCGCCGGTCTCCATGACGATCGTTCCGGGCAGCGGACCGGGCTTCCGGTCGGCCAAATCCCACAGCGCATAGCTGACGCCGAGCAGGATTTTCGGTCCCCGGTGCGCATGCAGGTCGCGCAACAGCGCATCGTGGTCGTGCAGATAGAACCCGCCTCCCCCCTGCCGGATCAGCCGGTCGGCCATATAGATCAGCGACGAACCTTCGCGCTCCAGATAACTCGGCAACAGAGCGAATATCGCCATGCGGTCGACCGGTCCGTAAAAGCGCTCGAAAGCGAGCGTGAAGGCCCGCTCGTATATGCTCAGATCGGCCACATAGTGCTTGGCGGGCGTCTGCCCGGTCGTGCTGCTGCTCGTAAACACCTGCTGGGGCTCGTTGTCGGAACAGTAAATCCGCCGGGTTTTGAACAGCTCGATCGGGAGGAACGGAATCTCACGCGTCGTCTCGACCCGCTCGGGACGAATCCCGATCAGCCGGAGATACTCCCGGTACGGTTCGCAGCGCTCGGCCTGAAAACGGAACACGTCGAGCGCCGCACGTTCGAACGCGGAGTCGTCTCCTATGCGAAAAAGGGCTTGCAGATCGATCACAACTCCTCCGATTACAGCCCCAGCAGATAGCGCTCGCAGTCGAGCGCGGCCATACAACCCGACCCGGCCGCCGTAATCGCCTGCCGGTAGTGCGGGTCCTGCACGTCGCCGGCGGCGAATACTCCCGGCACGCTCGTGCGGCTCGTGCCGGGCTCGGTCCGTATGTAGCCCTCCGCGTCCAACTCCAGCGCGCCTTTGAAAACAGCCGTGTTCGGCGTGTGCCCGATCGCCAGAAAGAATCCGGTCGCATCGATCACCAGCTCCTCGCCGCCGCTGTGGCGGACAAGCGCGCCGGTCACCCCGTTCTGGTCGCCGAGCACCTGGACGGTATTGTACCCGAACTTGATCTCGATGTTGGGCGTTTCCATCACCCGCCGCTGCATGGCTTTCGACGCACGCAGATGATCTTTCCGGACCACCATGTAAACCTTGTTGCATATGGAGGCCAGATAAGTGGCTTCCTCGCAGGCCGAGTCGCCGCCGCCGACGACGATCACGTCCTGATTCCGATAGAAAAAGCCGTCGCAGGTCGCGCAGGCCGAAACGCCCTGTCCCTTGAACAGGGTTTCGGACTCGAGGCCGAGGTACTTGGCCTGAGCCCCCGTGGCGATAATCACGGCGTCGGTCTCGACGATTTTCCGTCCGTCGATCGTCACCTTGCGGGGGCTCGACGAGAAATCGACGCCCGTCGCTATGCCGAAACGGATATCCACCCCGAGTTGCTGCGCCTGCTTCTTCATGGCTTCCATCAACTCGGCCCCCAGTATTCCGTCGGGAAACCCCGGAAAATTCTCGATCTTGGTCGTCGTGGTCAGCTGACCGCCGGGTTCCATACCCTCGTAAAGCACCGGAGCGAGATTCGCCCGGGCGGCGTATATGGCCGCCGTATAGCCCGCCGGACCGCTTCCGACGATCAGGCAGCGCGGTCTTTCAGTATCCATGGCGTATTGCGTTTTCGTTTCGTTTACGTTTCAGAATAAATCGATTACAAAGATAAGTTTTATTTCACAAATATTTTTCGCGCACGGCCCCTCCGGAAACCTTCCCGGCCTACGAGCGGCCGAGAAGAGCCGGTCGTGCGGTTTTGTCGCGAAAAATCCCTATTTTTATCGCCGGTTAACCCTGAACCCATGACCAGACTTCCGCTGCGAGCCATATCCGTTCTTCTTTTGTCGGCCCTCATGCTGCCGGGCTGCTCATCCGTCAAACCGATGCTCTCGGGCAGCGAGCGTAAAAAGCGGAAAGTTACGAAGGAAACGCCCGCGCGTATCGAAAGCCATGCGCCCGAAAGCTGTCCCGATGAGTCGCAGCCGATCGGCGACATAGACGAGCTCGGCGAAAAGCATGCCGACGCCGCGCCGGTCCTGCTCCCGGTGTTTCCGGACAAAAACCGTCCCGAAATGACTTTCGGCGACCTCGAAAGCGCCAACGTGCGCATTCCGCTGAAATACAACAATCCGTTCCCTTCGTCGGGCGAGCTGGTCCTGCCGCTCGGCGAGCACGAGAACGAATTCTGCTACCCGTATCCGGGCAAGCTCATCTCGCCTTTCGGGTATCGGGGAAGCCGCATGCACACCGGCATCGACATCAAGGCGGTGCCGAACGATACGGTCCGGGCCGCGCTTCCGGGCGTCGTCCGGATGTCGAAATACTACAGCGGCTACGGCAATCTGGTCCTGATCCGCCACTACAACGGCATCGAGACCGTGTACGCCCACAACTCGAAAAACCTCGTGCGGGTCAACGACGCGGTCGAGGCGGGCGATCCGATCGCTCTGGCCGGCCGGACCGGCCGGGCGACGACCGAGCATGTCCATTTCGAGGTCCGCATAGCGAGCGAGCCGTTCAACCCGACGCTGTTCGTCGATCCCGACAACCGCAGCCTGCGTCTCGACCGGACGATCTATTGCTACAACCGGGGCGGCAAAATCCGGATCTCGACGGAGCGGGCGACCGGCTTCCTGCCCGGCGAAGAAAACAGCGACGACACGCCGAAAGTTTCCGCGAACGCTTCGTCCGACGCATCTTCCCGTCAATACTACTACGTGAAAAAGGGCGACACGCTTTCCAAGATCGCCCGCCAGCATTCGACCACCGTATCGAAGCTGTGCACCCTGAACGGCATCAAGCCGACGAAAATACTGCAAATCAAGGAAAAACTGCGCGTCCGATAAAACAGCGGCTACGATCCTGCCGGCGTTCCGCACGCGATCCGGTCAGGGCGTACTCGCGGATCGGCGGGGAGTATTCCGGCATACTGCGTTGCCCAGGTCGCGTCGTACCGTCCTACGCGTTGGTTTGGCCGCGACGGTCCGCACGGCTTCTCACAATTTTTCAATGGAATAGGGTTCTAAATAATCGGTTCGGCCTCCCGAAGCGAGGTCGAGAACCTCGCAGACGATCGCATCCCCGCTCCCGCCCGGTCCGACAAACGGACCGCCCTCTCCGGAGCGCTCAAACCGGAACATCGCGGAAACCGGACCTATCCGCAGAAAAACGAACGCACGAACGCCATGCCTCACGTTCCGGACAACGGCCTGTATCCGCTACCGGTCCGTACATCCCCGAAACGAGAAGTATTTCTGCATCACATAGCTGTACACGATTGTAACGGCCGTCGTGACTGCTTTCGACGGCGTCGGATAGAAGCCGCAGACCTCGACGAACAGCTTCAGGCAGGCATAATTGAGCAGGATCGAGCCGCACACGCTGAGCAGATAGCGAAACAGTTGCACCCGACCGCGCAGAGGCGAGCTGTGGAACGCGATGTGGCGGTTCATCCAGAATCCGGTCAGGAACGTGATCGGAAAAACGATCAGAAAAGCCGCAATATAGGGCGAAATCGCCACGATACCGTCGATATGGACGACTCTCTTATCGAGCACGAAGTTGTACAGCAAGAAGTACAGCGACAGGTCGAGAGCCATGTTCAGGCCTCCGCAGGCGGCGTAGCGGAACGTTTGCGGGGGAACGATCCGGCGCAGCGGCTTGACATAGAGCAGATCGATCAGTCGGGTCAGCGTTCGGGTCAGCGTCATTTTTTCTGCATGCTTTTTTGTTTTTCCTGCAGCGCGTACATCTGGTCGCGGTAAGCGGCCGCGGCCGTGAAGTCCAGTTCCCGGGCCGCGCTCTCCATTGCCGCGCGGGCGATCTTGATCGCCGACTCGATGTCGCGGTCGGTCATATAGGCAGCCACCGGGTCGGCCGCGCAGCCGGTCTTCGCGCCGGGCAGATCGTAGCGTGCGGAACCGTGCCGCAATTCGTCGCCCGAGAGGATCGCCCGGCCGCTCTTGATCGCCTGACGCGGCACGATACCGTGCAGGTTGTTGTATCGGATCTGCTTCTCGCGCCGGCGGTTCGCATCCTGAATCGCCAGCCGCATCGAATCGGTGATCCGATCGGCGTACATGATCACGCGGCCGCCGACGTTGCGCGCGGCCCGGCCGGCCGTCTGGGTCAGCGAGCGGGCGCTACGCAAAAAGCCTTCCTTGTCTGCATCCATGATCGCCACGAGCGATACCTCGGGCAGGTCGAGTCCCTCGCGCAGCAGGTTCACGCCGATCAGCACGTCGAACAGTCCGCCGCGCAGGTCGTCGAGTATCTGTACCCGCTCGAGCGTGTCGACATCCGAGTGGATGTAGCGGCAGCGGATGCCCATCCGGTCGAAGTACTTATACAGCTCCTCGGCCATACGCTTGGTGAGCGCCGTGACGAGCACGCGCTCGTCGGCCTCGGCCCGGACCTCGATCTCCTCGACCAGGTCGTCGATCTGGTTCAGCGTCGGCCGTACCTCGATCGGCGGGTCGACCAGCCCCGTCGGCCGGATGAACTGCTCGACGACGGAACCCTCCGACTTGATCAGCTCGTAGTCGGCCGGCGTCGCGCTGACATAGATCACCTCGTTTTCGAGCGATTCGAATTCGTTGAATTTCAGCGGCCTGTTGTCGATGGCAGCCGGCAGCCGATAACCGTAATCGACCAGATTGTGCTTGCGCGAGCTGTCGCCGCCGAACATGCCCCGGATTTGCGGAATCGTCACATGGCTCTCGTCGACGATCAGCAGATAGTCCTTCGGGAAATAGTCGATCAGGCAGAAC
>ERZ857882.1697-NODE-1697-length-24968-cov-8.101272_pt1 | contig 24968 bp, 20 predicted proteins | sample MGYA00519697_ERZ857882 | MGnify/ENA primary metagenome ERZ857882 (study PRJEB31778, sample SAMEA3449373) | human gut metagenome | biome: human gut; feature: human-associated habitat; material: faeces | place: United Kingdom | collected 2010/2012 ...
TAAATTAAAAATATTTACAAATTAAAATATATATGATATATTCTATCTATAAACGTTGAAGAGAGAAGTAATATATTCGATTATTATTAGTGAGCTTGGTATAGTGAAAACAAGTTATAATAGCTAATAATTCCTATTTTCTCAAGGTGAAATGCAAACATTTCCGGGTAAAACCGTTATATTAATTAAGATAAAAAAAGGATGGTACCGTCTTTATAGACTCCTTGTACCATTCTTTTTTGCTATATTAGGAGGGAATTATGAAATTATTTGAAGAACTAGAAAAAAAAGAAGTTAAATTAACTGAAGAAGAAACACTAGAATATTGGAAAAAAATTGATATACTAAACAAATGTATGGAAGAAAGAAAAGATGCTCCAAACTTTGTATTTTATGATGGACCAGCAACTGCTAATGGTTTTCCAGGACTTCATCATATGATCGGAAAATTCATAAAAGATACTTTTTGTAAGTATAAAAACATGAAGGGTTACCGTGTTGTTAGAAAAGTTGGATGGGATACTCATGGTTTACCTGTTGAATTGCAAGTTGAAAAAGAATTGGGTTTTAGTGGTAAAAAAGATATTGAAAAATATGGAATAAAAGAGTTTAACCAAAAATGTAAAGAAAGTGTATGGAAAAATGAAAGTGCATTTTCTGATTTAACAAATAAAATGGGTCAATTTATAGATTTAGAGCACCCATATGTTACATATGATAATAAATATATTGAAACAGAATGGTGGATACTAAAAAAATTCTTTGACGAAGGTTTATTTTATGAAGGTCATAAAATACTTCCTTATTGTCCAAGATGTGGAACAGGTCTTGCTTCACATGAAGTTGCTCAAGGATATAAAGAAGATAGTGTAAATACAGTTATTGTTCCAATGAAAAAGAAAGATGAAGATGTCTATTTTTTAGTTTGGACAACAACTCCATGGACATTAATTGCTAATGTTGCTCTTTGTGTTAATCCAAGCGAAGAGTATATAAAAGTTGAAAGTCAAGGCTATAAATTTATTTTAGCTTCAAAACTTGCTGATAAAGTGTTAGGTGAAGATTATAAAATTATAGAAAAATATATGGGGTCTGACCTAGAATATATGGAATATGAACAATTAATACCTGAAATTAAGGTAGAAGGAAAAGCTTTTTATGTAACAAATGATACTTATGTAACAATGGAAGATGGTACAGGTATAGTACATATAGCACCAGCATTTGGTGAAGATGATTCAAGAGTTGGTATGAAATATAAATTACCATATGTAAATCCTGTAGGTGAAGATGGTAAATATCTAGTTGGTCCTTGGAAAGATATGCTCGTATTTGATGCAGATATAGAAGTAATAAAGTATTTAAAATCAAATGATAAGTTATTTAAGAAAATTAAAATGGTTCATAATTATCCTCATTGTTGGAGATGTGATACACCACTTATTTATTATTCTAAGCCATCATTTTATTTAGAAGTTACGAAACTAAAAGATGATATCATAAAAAATAATAAAACTGTGAATTGGCACCCAGCGTATGTAGGTGAAAAAAGATTTGCAAATTGGCTAGAAAATTTAAATGATTGGGCAATATCAAGAAATAGATATTGGGGAACTCCATTACCACTTTGGAGATGTTCTTGTGGACATGATGAAATGATTGGTTCACGTGCTGAATTAAAAGAAAAAGCTTTATGTGATATAGATTGTGAAACAATTGATCTTCATAGACCATATGTAGATGAAATTAAAATAAAATGTAGTGAATGTGGAAAAGAAATGTCAAGGGTAACAGATGTAATAGATTGTTGGTTTGATTCAGGAAGTATGCCTTATGCACAGTATCATTATCCTTTTGAAAATAAAGAATTATTTGAAAGCCAATTTCCAGCCGATTTTATTTCAGAAGGCGTAGATCAAACACGTGGATGGTTTTATACTTTAATGATTTTAGGTACATTTGTAATGGGAAAAAGCCCTTATAAAAATGTATTAGTAAATGATTTACTATTAGATAAATTTGGTAAAAAAATGAGTAAATCAAAGGGAAATATAGTATCTCCATTTAAAACAATTGAAACATATGGTGCGGATACAATTAGATTTTATTTACCATATACTTCACCAGTTTGGACACCAATCAAATTTGATGAAGAAGGATTAAAAGAAATTTATTCTAAATATATAAATACATTTAAAAATACTTATTCTTTCTTTGAAATGTATGCTAATGCGGATAATATAGATCCAAGAGAATATAATATTGATGTTGAAAAAAGAGATATAACTGATAAATGGTTGATTTCTAAATTAAATAAACTTATTAAAGAAGTTACATCTGCATATGAAGAATATGATTTAACAAAAGTAACTAAAGCTATAATTGTATTTTTAAACGATGATTTATCAAATTGGTATATAAGAAGTAATAGAAGAAGATTCTGGGAAAGTGAATTAACTGAATCTAAAAAAGCTGTATATTTAACTACATATGAAGTTTTACTTACTTTAACTAAATTAACTGCTCCTATAACTCCATATATTTCTGAGGAGATATATAAATGTTTAACTAATAAAGAGTCTGTTCATTTAGAGGATTTCCCTAAATATGATGATAGTTTAATAAATGAATCTATTGAAAAACAAATGGATTTAATAAGAGATATTTGTTCATTAGGTAGATTTGCTCGTGAAGAAGCAAAAATAAAAGTTAGACAACCAATTAGTGAATTAATTCTTGATAGTAATGATGAAAAAACAATAGGAAATTTACAAGTTATTATTAAAGAAGAACTTAATGTTAAAAATATTATATTTATTAAAGACATGGATAAATATATGGAATATATAGTTAAACCAAACTTTAGAGAAGTTGGAAAATTGTTTGGACCAAAAGTTAATATGTTTGCAGAAACATTAAAAACATTATCACATGATGAAATATCAAAACTAAGAAATGAAGAAATAGAAATTGTTTTTGATGGTAGTACTATAAAAGTTGTTCCAAATATGGTTGATATAAATGTAAAAGTAAAAGAAGGTTATTGTTCTTCTAATAATGGAAAAACTTTTGTAATATTAAATACTGAACTTACAGATGAATTAATATTAGAAGGAATAGCTCGTGAATTAATAAGAAAAATTCAAAGTATGAGAAAAGAAATGGACTTAGTTATTACAGATAGAATTAATGTATATTATAATGGCCCAGAAAAATTAGAAGAAACATTATTAAAATATTCTGATTTTATTAAAAATGAAACATTAACACGTTTAATAACTAAAGATGAAAATTTGAAAGAATGTTTTGATATAAATGACATAAATGTATATTTAAAAATAGAAAAAGCTTAAAATTTTTCTATTTTTCTTTACTTATAATCAATTTCTTGCTAAAATAAATCACATATTTAAGGGGGATATTATGAAAAGTAGAAACGAGCATCCAAAAATAGTAAATGCAACTGAAAAGATTATATTAATTCAAGAAATAAATTCTTTATGTGAAAATGAAAATTATGAACAAGCTTTGAAAAAATGTACAAAAGCAATGAAAAAATATTCTGATTTATGTATTACAATAATGTATTGTGAAATTTGTATTAAACTTAATCAAAATTTAGAAAGAGCTAAAAGATTACTAGAAAAAATGCTATTTCAGGGCTTAAAAAAAGAGTCTGCATTAAAATTACTTTCTGAAATAGAATTTATATTTAATAATGATGAATTGGTTGTTAAATATTGCCAAGAACTAATAAAATACACTAAAAATAGATCACTTATTAACGGAAGTATATATACACTTGCAGAAGTTTATAAAAGAAATGATGATTTAATTACAAGTGCATCATATTTTGAAAAGCTTTTAAATACTACATATGAATGTACAGCTATTATGAATTTGCTTTGTATTAATATAGAACTAAAAGAATATGAAGAGGCTTTAAAATATGTATATTTATGCTTAAATAAAAAGATATCTTTAAAATCAGCTGAAACTTCTAAAATCTTATTTTTCTTAAAAAGCAAGTTGGGATTAATCGAAGAAAATTACAAACCAAAAGACTATTTTGAAAAACAAACTTTAGATTATAGTTCTAAAAGAGCATACAATCATATTTCGACTCATTTAAAGGAAAATGACTTGAAAGCTAAGCACACAATATTTGTTCAAAACATTGATTTAAAAAATTTATTTGAAAACTGTATAGAACAACTTAGTGTAATTGAACCAGTTTCTGATTTAATAGTTGATAGATATTATATAAGTTTTGATAATATAATTGGTATTAGTAATGAAACAGAAACGAATATTGTTGAAGTAATAACTGTAAATGGTACAAAAAATATTTTAACTATGTTTCCTGTTATTAATAAAAATATTTTAAATCATACAAAACAAAAAAAGCTTAGTTAGCTTTTTTATTTTTAATAAATTCTCTTAGTATTTTAGTAAGAGCTCTTTTTTCTATTCTTGAAACATAACTTCTAGATATTTTTAATTCTTTAGCTATTTCTTTTTGAGTTATTTCTTTTTCTCCATTTAATCCATATCTTTTTATAACAATATCTTTTTCTCTTTCTGTTAATACATTAAAGTATTTTTTTAATAAGCCTATATTATCTTTTAAATGTATATCCATAGCAAAGTCTGGATCTGGAGTTTTTAATATATCTAAAAAACTTATTTCATTCCCATCTTTATCAAAACCAATTGATTCATTTATACTTATATTTTTACTGTTTTTTTTATTATTTCTATAGTACATAAGTATTTCATTTTCAATGCATCTTGCACAATAAGTAGTTATTCTTGTTCCATGTTTGTATGAAAAAGAGTCTATTCCTTTTATTAATCCTATTGTTCCTATACTTATTAAATCATCAGTTTCTTCTTTAGAATGATCATATTTTTTTACTATATGGGCAACTAACCTTAAATTATGTTCTATTAATTTATTTCTGGCTTCTTTATCTCCCAATTTTGCTTGTTCTATAAATTTATCTTCTTCCTCTTTAGAAAGTGGGTCAGGAAATATGTTATTAGAATAAGCAGCACTAAAAATATAAAAGTCTTTAAATAAGTATTGTAATATCTTTTTAAACATAATACACCTCAAAATAATTATATGTGATTTTATTCTTATTAACACTTTCTTTTTCTAGGCATTTAATATAGTGAGGGGATTGATTACTATGTTTAATTCATTTTTATTTAAAATAATTAATGATTATATTTCTATAAATGATATAATTAAAAAATTTTCATTCTTATAAATATTATTTATTAATTTACAATTAACTTCAGTAATTTCATTTCCAGAATAATATTTTAAAAAGGGCCCATCTAATACTACTTTTTTTTTTGCCTTTCTCTTTTAAATTTAATTCATATATGAATTTATACACATTATTAGATGCATATTTTAAAAACTTACTTCTAGCTTTTGTAATAAAAAAATATGTTAATATAGTGATAATTGAAGCAAATATAGCTGAACTAATTAAATTAAAATCTCCAACAATCATAGAAATAAATACCATCAAATATATACATATCAATATAATAACTAGAGCACCCTTCTTTGTTTTCTCTACCTTATTTATTAATTTATTATTTGTGTATTTATTATTTTTTGCTAAAACTTCTTTTACATAAAAATCATATTCATCTTCAGTAAAATTATATGAATACTCCATAAAACTCTCTCCTTATATAATTTCATATCTATATGAAAATTATATAGATTTTGGTAACTTTATTCAAATAAAAAAGAACGTCTAATATACTTCAATTTAAATTTATAAACAAAACAAAGATGTTGGAATTCAACATCTTTATTGTTATTAATTATGAATTTTTCATTATTACACTTTCAACTAGATTTGCTACGCTTTCACAAGCATCACAGCATTTTTCAAAATACTTTAAAGTATCAGTCCACGTCATAAGTTCTATAGGGTCTTTAGATGTAGTATATAAATTTCTTAAAGTACTAAAGTACAGTCTATCCCCTTCTTCTTCTAAATCATTTATACTTATAATTAATTTTGGAATTTCTGAGGATTTTTTATAATTATAGAATTCTCTCATTATTTTTTTCAATCCATTACAATTATTAATGATAATATTTGAAAAATCTATCGCTTCTTTTTTAATTTCTCTAATGTTATACATATATATTCTTGTTAAAACTTCTTCTATATCATCTGTAACATTATCAATATAATGAGCTATATCAATAATATCACCTCTTTCAATAGGTGTTATAAATTCTTTAGCTAATTTATTCATCATATCATGTTTCTTTACATCAGCTTCATGCTCTATATTATGCATTTCATGTATTCTTTCTTCTATTTCATTAATATTGAAATTTACTAATGTATTTTGAAGTAAATTAGCAGCTTCACATGAATAATCTACTAACTCAGCTAACATATTAAAATAATTATTTTCTTTCTTACCTAACATTATATTTTTCTCCTCTATAATTTTATTTTAAAATATCCAAATAAATAATTCTGCCATTAAAAATCCTATTAAGCCACAACCTGGGAAGGTTAAAATCCATGTTAAAACCATTTCCTTAACTACACCCCAATTAACTGAACTAATCCTTTTTGCAGCTCCTACTCCCATTATAGCAGTAGTCTTTGTATGAGTTGTACTAACAGGAATTCCAGTAACTGAAGATAATAGAAGGCATCCAGCACCAGCTAAATCTGCTGAAAATCCTTGATACTGTTCAAGTTTAACCATATCCATTCCAACAGCTTTAATTATTTTATATCCACCTATAGATGTACCTAAGGCCATAACTAAAGAACAAAGTATCATAAGCCATACTGGTATAACAAAACTTTGAACATCTCCTCTTCCATTAGCTAAAAATATTCCAAGCATAAATACTCCCATAAATTTTTGCCCATCTTGTGCTCCATGCATAAATGCCATAGCAGCACCACCACCAATTTGAGAATATTTAAAAAATTCACTAGTTTTTCTACGATCAACTCTTCCAAATAATAAACCGATAATCTTTACAGTTAACCAGCCCATACCAAATCCTAAAAATGTAGATAATATAAGACCATATATTACTTTCATCCACTCATGTCCATTTATTCCACTCATTCCACCTTGTAGTGCAATGGCTGCTCCTGAAATTCCAGCTATTAATGCATGGCTTTCACTTGTGGGTATTCCAAAATACCATGCTGCTGTTGCCCAAACAACTATTGCAAATAAAGCTGCACATAATGCAATTAAAGAATAATGTGGGTCTCCTCTAAAGTCTACCATATTGTATATTGTTTGAGCTACATTGGCATTTATCATAGTCATAACAAAAACCCCTAAAAAGTTAAATACTGTTGCCATTAAAATAGCAGCACGGGGACCTATAGCTCTAGTTGATACACAAGTGGCAATTGCATTTGGTGCATCTGTCCATCCATTTACTAAAATTACTCCTAGGGTTAAAATAACAGTAATAAGTAAAGGAACATTATCCACTATCTGTCTCAAAAAATCAAAAAAAGAAATAGTCATTAATTTTCTCCTTTCAGTTTATGTATATATATATTGAAAATTTTAGTTATAAATTAACAATATATCTTTTTTCACAATTTTTCAATTATTTTGTATAAAAATAGTCCATGTTTTTTTAACATAGACTATTTTCTATTGTTTATATAATTTTATGTCCTGATTTTTCTAGGCAAGATTTAATTGAAATTTCTGTTGCTGGTTCATTATAAATTACTTCTACTGTCCCTCTTGCAACATCAACACAAACCTTATCAACTCCATCTAGCTTTTCTAAGGAATTTTTAACTTGTGTCTTCATGTTCTCATTTGCTATATCATTTATTTTATAATGTACTCTTTCCATATACTTCTCCTTTCTTTTTCATTCGAATATAGTATGCACACTTATCTCAAAAAAATCTATTTCCATATACTATTATCTCTATAATAATTTACCCCTTCCTCTGTAAGTCTTATTCCTTGCTTTTCTAATCTTATTTTATATTCTTTAAAGTTTCTAAGATTTCTTGGAGTCCACCCAATCTCTGCATATCCTAATAATCTAGGATATATCATATATTCCATTTGCTCTACATTATCTATTGTTTCAGTCCATAATGGTGCCTCAATTCCTAGAATTAATTTCTTTGGTGCAAACTCTGTAGGATCCCAATCATATGCAGTCTCAATAGGAATATATCCTGCCCAATTTAATCCATATAGTGTATTTTCATTGTACTTCATATCTAGATAGGACTTACTTGCAATTGAAATTATCATATTCATATTCTTTTTTCTAGCAGCTTCATTTGAATCCTTCCAATTTTGAAGTATAACGCTTGAATTTATTTCTGGTGCTGTATCTATTGGATCCCATCCTATTGGAGTTTTCCCATACTTCTCTACTATCTTTGAAACTCTACCTACAAAATAATCATAATCTTCCTTTTTTGTACTTTCTGCCTCATCTCCACCCATATGAAAATATTTAGATGGTGAAATCTCTGAAATTTCCTTAACCACATCCTCTATAAATTCATAAGTTTTTTCACTCTCTGTCATTAATGTACTAAATCCCACATCAGTACCTGTATATAAAGGTTTTCTTTTACCATCTGGATTTAAAAATCCATAGGAAGCTAAAGCGGCATTAGTATGCCCTGGCATATCTACCTCAGGGATAATTTCAATATATCTATCGGCTGCATATTTAACTATACTTTTAAACTGCTCTTGAGTATAATATCCGCTTGGTCCTCCTCCTACTTCCGTACTTCCTCCTATAATAGTTAAATCAGGATATTTTTTTATTTCTATTCTCCATCCTTGATCATCAGTTAAATGAAGATGTACCCTATTTATTTTATACTGGGCTGCAAGATCTATTTGTTTTTTAATTTCTTCTTCAGTAAAGAAATGTCTTGCTACATCTATCATTAACCCTCTATAACTATATACTGGTTTATCATAAATTGTTGAGTTTTTAATAATCCACTGAACATTACTTACTAATTTATTTGAATCTATTTCCGGAGGAAGTAACTGTCTTAAAGTTTGAATACCTCTAAATATTCCTTCTGGCTTATTAGCTACTATCTTTACTCCATCATTATTAGTAGTAATATTATACCCTTCATCCCCTAATGTGCTTTCACTATTTAAGGTTGTGAGATAAATATAATTTTGCTTTGGACTTTCATTGTTATTTATATTAAAATCATATCCTGTTGCTGGGTTTAACTTTTCCTTTAAATATTCTGCAATATTAGCTATTTCCGCTGTTTCATCTTCATTTTTTCCCTTTATAAAGATAGTAGTATCCTTATTAAGTAGAAATTCTCCTTGATTTTCTTTATAGCTTAATGGTTTAGGTATAATTGTATTATTAATACTTTGCGCATCTCCAAATACTTCCAAATCCTTTTTATTTATTGTTGATATTAATAAAGCTATCGAAGTAAAAATAGCTATAAAGGTAAACACTAAGTATTTCATATTTCTTTTAAGCAACTTATCTTCCTCCTTAAACTTTTTCTTCTGTTAATAATTAAATTTCTTAAGAATCTTTTTTATTCTTATGAACAACTCCTTCAAATATTTTTCCTTTTTCTTTTGGAAGTTTCTTTTTTACTAAAATGTCATAAAATCCTGATATTATATAACTTACTGTCATAACTATAATTATTGCTAGCATTTCTTCTCCACCAAAATATTCTAAAGCCATAGCTATAGATGTTATAGGTAGAGATGTTGCACTACAAAATAAGCCTATCATTCCTAATGCTGTAACTGAGGTAAGAGGTAAATTAATATATTTAGAAACAAAGCTTCCTAAAGTAGCTCCTGCAAAAAATGTTGGATTTCCTCTACCACCTTGAAAGACTGATCCTAAAGCAACAGCAGTAAAAATAATTTTCCATATATAATCCATTATACTTACATGGTTTTTAAAGGAATCATTTATAAAACTTTGACCTAATCCATTGTAGTTATCTCCAGCTATCCAAAATAATATTATTGTAATAACTCCTCCCAAAATAGCTTTAATATATGGATTTTTAGTGAATTTATCATAAGTTTTACTACTATTATCTAAAAATAAATTAAATATAAAGCCACCAATTCCAAAAATAACTCCTAATAATACTAATTTCATAATTACAATAAAGCTTAAATCATCTAATACCAGATTTGGATATTCTACTGTCTTACTACCAATCCAAACTGCTATCTCATTAGATACAACAGTTGTTAAAAATGTAGGGATTAATGCTTGATAATGAAACCTTCCCTTTAATACTAGTTCCATTCCTAAGATAGCTCCTGCAAAAGGAACATCATATATTACTCCAAAAGCACTGCCAACACCACATATTACTAAAGTTCTTTGCTCATCATCAGTTAATTTAAACTTTCTAGATATAAAATCCCCTAAGGTTCCTCCCATAGCAACTGCAGAACCTTCTTTACCTGCAGAACCACCACAGAAAGTTGTAAGTAAAGAACCTATGAAAACTACAAATATCATATAAAAAGGAATATCCTTAGCTGCTGATTGAACTTCAGACTTAAGTAAATTTTCTCCTGAATAAGCATTTCTCTTACTTTTTAAATACATAAAAGTAATTATTAATCCAGCAATAGGTAAAAGATATATAGTATATTCATGATCTTTTCTAAAAGAATTTGCAGCTGTTAAAATCTTATTAAATAACCCTACTATAATTCCAATAGGAATTCCCATAATAATGCTTAATACAATCCATTTAAATATCATTTTCATTAAACTATAATAGTCCTTATTTTTTTCTTTAGTATATCTGCCCATAAATATCTCCTTATTCTTTTTTTCTTATTATTTGTTATTTTCCTATAAATAATTCTTGTTCTTTTCTTTTATTAAGCATAATTACTGCAATTCTATTATTTAAGAAATATTATTTTTATAAGCAAAAAAGAGCTGTTTCAAACAGCTCTAAATTTCAATCTTATATTTAATTCTAATATCTAATAATATAATTACTTTCAGATGGAATATCTACTTCATGATTTCTTTGGAAATAATCTATAATAAGCTCACTCATATCCATATTTATTTCCTTAACTACTTCTGCATTTTCATAAGCAGGATAAATTGATGTATTGCTTGCCCTATAGTTATTTAAAACAACTGTATAATCTTTATTTAAATCTATATCTTTTCCATCCTTTTTCATAGAAATAACTCTATTTCCAAAATCCTTATGCAAATCTATTTCATAAGTTAAGCCTGCAAAGGTATCATAATTATAATTTTGTACTTTTGGAACTAAAAACTCTTCATTAATTTTAACTTCATTATTTTCTAAAACAAAATATGTAGCACTTTTTTCAATAGCTTCTTTAACTTTACTTCCTTTTATTTTTAGAACCTTTAAGGTGTTAGGATATGGATAATTTATTAATACATCTCTTATTGAAACATTCTTCTTAAATCCAATAGCAGTATCAAATAATGATAAAACTGAAAAATCTGCTTGAGAAACATCTAATTGAACTTCATGTAAAAAGTTTATAAACGGATGTCCTTTAAGTCTTGCAGTAAATATATCATCTAAGATTATATCATTTTTAAAATGACCAATTTCTCTATCTAAATATCCTTGCAACTCTTTATTTACATCTGTAAATCTCTTTTCTAATGTAACATTTATTTCATCATTTAATTTTGATACGTCTATTAACTCATAACTTGCTTCTTTTGTTTCTGTATCAATTACTATTTTAGTGAAGTTCTGACCATTATGCATTGGTTGTGAACATATTACTTTATTAACTTTAGTTATAAAAGATCTATGCTGATGTCCACTTAAAACTATATCTATAGAATTATAGTTTTCTAATAATTCACTTCCTTGATTTTCTTTTGTTAACTTTTCAGTTGGAGTATTATTACCATCTAAACTTTTTTCAAAGCCTCCATGATAACATACTATTATAATATCTGATTTTTCCTTTAGCTCTTCTTCATATTCTCCATAAACCTTAACTGGATCTAAAAATTCTAAGTTTTCTATGTTTTTTTCTTGCTCCCAGTTTGGAATAAATGATGTTGTAAATCCTATACATCCAACTTTAAAACCATTAATATCAAATATTCTATAAGGCTTACTGTCAAAAGTTAAACCTTTGATATTTGCATTAATTATTTTATCAGAAACTAAACTATATGCAGCATTTAAATAATCTAATCCATAGTTAAATTCATGATTTCCTAATACATAAGCATCATATCCAATATCATCCAACAATTCTACTATAGGATTCTTTTCTAACATTTGCTTTGATAAGTAGTGAGTTAATGCTGAACCTTGAACTAAATCTCCACAATCTATTTTTAAAGAATAATCATAATTCTTTTCATCTTTTAATATGTAACTTCCAATCTTTAATATTCCAAGAGATTGTTCTGTTACATAATTAGTTGGATATACAAATCCATGTAAATCACTAGTTTGATAAATAACTAATTTCATAATACCTCCTTGATGTGCTTCGCACAATGTAAAATGAAGAATGAAGAATGTAAAATTAAAGAAAAAACTCCTAAAGGAGTTTTTAATAATGTAAAATGAATAATGTAGAATGTAGAATTAAAGAAGAAACTCCTAAGGGAGTTTCTAAAATAAAATTTTTTTTAGTAATTTGGTACAAATTACATCCATAATTCTACATTTTACATTCTACATTCTTAATTCAGAGCTGCCTTTAGGCAGCTCTGTTCTATTCCCAAATTGAATTTAAAGTTGATTTAAATTCTTCTAATTTTTTAGTAACATCTGCATTATTAGGATCCGCTAATACTGCTTCTAATACTGTACCAGCTTCACGATATGCAGCATCTGCACCACTTATTACTGGGTTTGTATATAAGTTCTTAGTTGCATCTGAAAGAATTGGTGCTATTAAACTTCCGCAGTTTTTATATTCTTCTGAATCAAGAGCACTTTGTCTTACAGGTACATATCCAGTAGCTGAAGCCCATTTAATTTGGCTTTCCTTGCTTGTTAAGAACTTTAAGTATTCATATGCAGCAGTTTTTTGTTCTGCTGTTGCACTTGAGAATACATATAAATCAGTACCTTGTTGTAATGAAGCCTTTGTTGGGTATGGAGCAACTCCTATTTCAAACTTGCCATCAACACCTTGTTTTACAAAGTTTTCACCAGCGTTAGATCCAACATACATTGCAACAGTACCATTTCCAAATGGTCCAGATAAGTATTTATCTGTTCCAGCAATTCTGAAGTAACCTTCTTTAACACCTTCTAAATAGTAGTTAAATGCTTTTGCTGATTCTTCACTAGTTACGTCAAAATTATTATCAAAAGACTTTCCTTCAGCCTTTAAGAAAGTTGTATAATATGTATTAAGTGAGTCAAATCCTGCTCCTACAATACCTTTCTTTTCTTTTATTGTCTTAGAAACTTCAACAAGTTCATCATAGCTTGTTGGAACAGTTAATCCTAATTCATCAAATATAGTCTTATTATACCATAAAACTTCAGTTGACTTATTAAATGGCATAGCATAAATCTTTCCATCTATTGTAGTTGCTTCTCTAAAACTTGGTAATATATCTTCATAGTTATCAAATTTAAGAGTTTCATTTTCAACGTATGGTGTTAAATCAGTAACTAATCCATCTTTAATAGGATTGAACATCCAATCAGGATAAGCTTGAGTTAATGTTGGTAAATCCTTTGGACTTGCAACAGTTGCAGTTATTTTTTGTTGTAAATCTTGATAACTTGATTGGTTTTGTAATGTAACCTTAATATTAGGATTTTGTGTAGTAAACTCATCAGTTAAACTTTGAAGAGTTTTTTCTAAATCTCCATTCATTGCATGCCAGAATGTTATTTCAACTGGTGCTGTTATTTCTGTTACCATATCTTCATTAGCTGTTCCAGCGCCCTTATTTGAGCAACCAGTTAATAAACCTAATGAAAGTACTAGAGCAAGTATTTTCTTGATCTTCATAGTTGTCATCCTCCAATTAAATAGTTTGTGATTTTTCTGGTAAAAGTACATCGCCATTTTCATTATATAGTTTTTCTGGACGATAAGAGTGTATTGGCACTAATAGCTTAGGCTTAATTAAGTTAATAATCTCAATTAAATCATAAGGATGAGCATGCCCACTACATGATACTCTTTCAAATTTAATATTTCTTTCCTCAAAACTCTTTATAAATGGTGCATATTTAGGATCAAAATCACCTAATGGCACTGCGTTTGAGTGAATATAAATTCCACCTTCCTGTAATTTATCCATATATTCAATGGCAAGTGTATCTAATTGCCAGAAAAATTCTCTTTCATCATTTAGTAATCTTTCAAAGTTAATTTCTAAATCTTTATTTAATCCATACTCTTTATTATCTAATGAATAATAATAAGATTCATATCCAGTTGCTTCTTTTAATACATATGAATAATATGCATCTAATACAACTTTTCTTGGATTAGTCTTAATTATATTTAAAATTCTTTCTATATTTGAAATATAATAGTTAAATGTTATTTGTTTATTTGGATTTTCTTTAACTATTTCATTTATTTTTTCTATTAATTCTGGTTCATTTGATATTTCATCTTCTTTTACTTCATCAAAGTCTTGGAAAGAAACACTTACTCCTTCTATTAATAGAACATCACAATTTTCACTTTCTTTACAGAAGTTAAGTGTATCATCTTTTCTATATCCATGAAGTCTTATATCTCCAGTATATGAAATAACTAAATCAGGAGTTTCAATTAATAAACCACAAGCACCATAAGCATCATGATCAACTGGCATTACTTTAACTTTTATTTTACCAATTTCTATAACTTCATTTTCCTTAACTCCAATTATGTCTCTTGTATTATTACCATTATTCTCATAAAGTGGGAATAAGAAATCATTATTGATATTTAATGTATTTAATAATGATTTTGTCCCTTCTAATGTATATAAAGGCACTTCTGGATTTAGATAATTCACAATCTTAGAATGATCTAAATGCATATGTGATAAAAACACTGCAGTATTTTTAAAATTATTTTCTTTTGATTCATACCCCTTTAATGGAATACTTGGATCAAACATATTATCTAAATATGGAACTAAATTTTCATCTAATAATTCTTGTAAATTTTCTGGCTGAACTGGAGCCTTTGGATTGTATTCACTACCAAAATCGAAAAATATATGACTATCTTCATATACTACTTCAATTATTGTTCCACCAATAGTTAAGATACCATTGTGAAAAGTGATTTTTGTCTTTTTATCCTTTAACGCCACTCTTAACAACTCCTCTAATAATTTGTTTTCTAAATATTAAATATAAAACCAGTATAGGTACTATAGCTATAGTTGATGCTGCCATTTGAAGTTGTACATTTGTACCACTTTCTGTTGCAAAGGAGCTTAATCCATTACTTAATAATCTCATTTCTTTACTATTTGTTACAAGTATTGGCCATAAGAATGAATTCCATCCTCCTATAAAACTTAATATTCCCATAGTAAATAAAGCAGGTTTAGCTAAAGGTAACAATATTCTTTTAACAAACTCTAAATCTGAACATCCATTAACCTTTGCTGCCTTATAGTATGAACTAGGAACACTTGATAAATACTCTTTTAAGTAGAATATATAAAACACACTTGCAAGAGATGGTAATATTAATGCTGCATATGTATCTAATAACCCAAGCTGAGCAATAGTTTGATAATTTGTAAATACTGTTACTTCATAAGGAACCATTAATAAAGCTGCCATACCTAATATTAAGGCATTTTTATATTTAAATTCCAATTGAACTAATGCAAAACTAGCTAAAATAGTAGTAATAACTGTTCCGATTGTAGATATACCTGCAACTATAATTGTATTAAAGAAGTATCTTATAAATGGAGCTTGCTCCATAGCTTGTGCAAAGTTATTCCATTGAAGCTCCTTTGGAAATAAAGTTGGTGGTATACTAGTTGCCTCTTGATAAGTCATCAAACTTGATAAAATCATATATACAAAAGGAAATAATGTTATTATTGCCATTAAAACTATAAATGTTTTTGATAAAACTGAATTAAATTTTTTCATATTTTCACCTACTTAGATATTCTTTTTAATATACGATTTTGTACTACTGTGAAAATTAAAATCAAGCCAAATAAGATAACTGCTGCAGCCATACCTTGGCCATAACGGTTTTCTACATAGAACTTATTAAATATGTAGAATACTGCTGTTGTTGCACTATCAGCAATACCAGCCTTACCATTAAATATGGAGAATACTTGTGCATAAACCTTAAAAGCATTGATAAAATTAACCATTAATAAAAATGTTATTATTGGTATCATTTGAGGTAAGGTTATTCTAAAGAACTGCTCCATCTTTGTTGCTCCAAACATATCAGCAACCTTATAATAGCTCTTATCAACATTTCTTAATCCAGAAAGTAATATTATTATATTAAAGGCAAGTGCTGACCAAATACCAAATATAATAAGGGTAATCATGCTCATATTTGGATCATCAAGGAAATTAAATGGTCCTATGTTAAAAAATCCTAATATGTAATTTATAAATCCATACTCTCCGTTTAATAAAAATCTAAATACAATACCAACTGCTATGACACTTGTTAAATATGGTATAAAGAAAATTGTTTCAAAAATATCTTTATACTTAATTTTTTCATATATTGTAATAGCTATAAACATAGATATAATTAACCCTACTGGAACTACCACAAAAGAAAAAAGTGCAGTATTTCCTATTGCAGTATGAAATTTTGGATCTTTAAGTACTATCTCAAAATTTTTAAATCCATTAAATGTTAAATTATTCAAAGTTCCTTTTTGGAAAGACATAATAAATGTCTTTATTAAAGGTAAGACATTAAATATTCCTACTATTATTAAAGCAGGAAGTAAAAATAACCATGCTTGTGGTGAATTTTCTGCTCTATACTTAAACTTCTTCATTAGTAAACTCTAACTCCATTCTCTTGGAATACATAAATTCCATTATAGTCAATATTAAGGCCAATCTTATCACCTTCAGTAACCTTTTTATTTATATCTGTAATAGATTTTGCATTATCATCATTAACTTTAAAGTTTATAATGCAATCTTTTCCTATTAATTCTACAGATTCAACATTAACTTCAAATAATGGATTTTCACTTAATTCAAAATATTCTGGTCTAATACCAACTATATAATTTTCCTCTGTTAATTCTCCTTTGAATCTATCTTTATTTAAAAGATTTAAATCAATAGAAAAATCTTTAGATACTAATTTATTTCCTTCTTTTTTCATGTCAACTAAATTTATTATTGGATTTCCCATAAACTTAGCTACAAAAAGGTTTGTTGGTTCTAAATAAAGGTTTTGAGGTATATCAAATTGTTGAACTACGCCTTCATTCATTAAAACAATTCTATCACTTATAGATAATGCTTCTTCTTGGTCGTGAGTAACAAAAATAGTAGTTATTCCAATTTCTTTAACTAACCTTCTAATTTCTTCTCTAATTTTTAATCTTAGTCTAGCATCTAAGTTGCTTAAAGGCTCATCAAGTAATAATATTCTTGGATTTTGAACTAAAGCTCTAGTTATTGCTACTCTTTGTTGTTGTCCTCCAGACATTTCACCTGGTTTTTTATTAGCTAGTTCCTCAATGCTAGTAATTGCCATATATTTCTTAGCTATTTCCATAGCTTCACTCTTTGGCTTTTTATTTTTACCAACAGTAAGTGGAAACATTACATTTTCTAAAACTGTCATATGTGGATATAAAGCATAATTTTGAAAAACTAATCCAATACCTCTATCCTTAGGGTGCTTATCTATAACTGATTCATTATCAAATTTAATATCTCCGTCACTTGGATCTAAAAGTCCAGCTAATAAATTTAGAATAGTTGTTTTACCACATCCACTTGGTCCTAAAAGACAAACTAATTCACCTTCATTAATTTCAAGATTAATGCTTTTTAAAGCTTCATATCCGTTGCTATAAACCTTTTTAAGTTTTTCAATTTTTATCATATGCCACCTCTAATATATTTTTATACTTATCTTAAATATTAACATATATACTATACTAAATATCTTATTTTATGACAATATATTATATTTTTTTACTTTTATTTTTAACTAAAATTAACATTTTATTAACTTATTTATAATATATTAAATATAAAATATATAATTTTTACCTATTATTTCTAATAATAATTTTATAATTCTTTAACCATAGTCTTTGATTTATATATTATTTTTATTCAACTTAAAGATTCTTTGGATATTACCGAAAATTTAAATATAAAGTTTTCAAAGCTATTTAAACAAAAAATAATGTTTGAATAATATGTAAATTTTATAACTTATATGATATTATTATTTTTAGAGGTGACTATTTGTGAAAAGAATTGTTAAGGTTATATGTGCTATTATCGAAAATGATAAATCTGAGGTTCTTTGTACTTTGAACTCAAAAGATATGCATTTTTCCAGCTTTTAGGAATTCCCTGGTGGAATTATTAATGATGGTGAATCACCTGAAAAAGCTATAGTTAGAGAAATAGGAGAGAAGTTAAATTGTAAAATTAAAGTTAATTCTCTCTTCAGTGCAACTACATATGAATATGATGACTACATATTAAATACTATGGTGGCTAAATGTTCAATTTTAAAAAGTATACCATCATCTAAAGAATATACAAAGCTATTATGGCTACCAATAGAGTATATAACAAGTTTGAATTGGAATCCTACTACAATTCCAACTATAGACAAGCTTATAATGAAGTATAAAAAAAATTCAATATCAAATTAATAAATACTATATAATCAAATAAGGAGGAAACATGATGTTTCCTCCTTAAATCATTAAAAATAAAAAATCTTGTCTTAATTTATTTTTTTACAATTCTTATTTCTATGCCTTCAAGTCTTTTTGACTCTCCACTTGTTCCACTCATTTCTCCATTACTCTTCCACTCTTGCCAGCCGTAATCTTCTACATGAGTTTGATATAATAAACCATTTGCATCTGGCTTTATCTCTTGTTTTACTTCTACATTAACTACTCTTGTCTTTGTAACAGTATTATTATCACTATCTGTTACCTTATATGTAATTTCATGTTTTCCTACATTTAAAGTACTTAAATTTACATTTGGGAATACTATTCTATCACTTATAATACCATCTTCATTATCATTAGCAGTTACTCCAGCTCTTAAATCAAATGTTTCACCTTGCTTTATTGTAATATCACTTAAACCTTCTATTGTTGGTAATTGATTCGTTACTGTTATTACTCTAGTTACTGTTGTTACATTACCATCACTATCTTCAACTGTATAAGTTATTTGTGAATCTAAATTCGTTCCTGCAGATGGCTTGTTTATTGTTCCACTTGGAGTAGCTACTAAATTTTTATCGTGATCATCTGTTACTATTATTCCATCTAATAAATCAAAGTTATCTACCTGTCCAAGTTTTATTGTTATGTTATCTGCTCCATTAATAGTTGGTTTTTTATTTGATATTACTGTTACTATAATATCTTTTTCTACAATATTACCATCATTATCTTCTACTTCATATGTTACTCTATATGTTCCTTCTGATGGATTTGACTGATTTAATTCACCTGTACTTTTTAAAGTTATGTCAGTTTTTTTATTACCATCTTCATGGTCAGTAGCATTTAATCCTATTCTTCCATCTGTTAATAAATTTATAGAATTACCTGCTTTTATTTCTATATTATTTGCAACTATCTCTGGTAATCTATTAGTTACAGTTACCATTCTATAAACAGTTGTAGTATTATTATCATTATCTGTTACTTCATAAGTTATTTTATATATTCCGTCAGTTCCTGGTAATGGTTTGCCTACTTGTCCATCTACTTTTATAGACTTAGGATCTATTGTATCCTTATCATCAGTTACTGTTATTCCATCTAATAAATCTTTATTAAATTCATCAACATCACCAAATTTTATTGTAGTATTGTCTGCTCCATTTATAACTGGATCACCTGCATTATTTATATTTCCAACTTGAATTTTTTTGCTGATAGATTTCCCGCTAATATGATTAAGAGTTAAAATAAGTTCTCCAGTAAAACTAGTATTAACAAAATATACACATACTACATCGTCATACATACCTATACTTAAATCAAAATCCCAATCGTTATTAACAGTATCTAAGATAGTGCCATCAGGCTTTTCTAAAGTAACTATAAACTCATTCCAATCATCCCCAATTGGTATATATGACTCATCTTTTTCATTGATATATTTAACATGATATAAATAATCGTCGGTATTTTCAGGTATTGGAATTATGTCGTTGGAATTCCCTATCCAGATAAAATCCTTAAAAATATCTTTATCTTTAACTGCTGTCCAAGTAGTACGTTGTAAGTCATTGTCATTTCTTTCTAACCTAAAATTAGATTGATTATATTGTGGATTTATTATAAAATCACCTGTAGCATTTTCTTTAGCTTTAATGTATAAATGATTTTCTTTTAAAGGTACTCTATTAATATCATTAAAATAATTTAATTTTATAGTTCCCTTAACATCACCACTTATATCAAGGGTCTGATTATCATTTAAAAATATAGCTCCACCTGCTAAAACATCACTTAAAGAATTTTCTCCAGTAAAATCACCTTTTACTATTGGATTTCCAGTAAGATTTGTGAAATCTAATAAAGAGTTGCTTTTTAAAGTAATATTCTCTACTTCAAACTTACTATTTTCACTTATCTCTATTCTTGATCCACTTCCTATATTTAAGTTCCTTATTCCATTAAGATTTGCATATATCATGCCTGCTCCATCTATTATATTAAGGTCTGCAGAAGCATCATGTTTTTCAGTATTAATTGTTCTTATTCCTGTGTTGTTACTTAAATTAATTGTAACTTCACTTTTTGAAGGAACCATTATTCCTCCAGTATGGATTGTCCTATCTAAAACTCTTCCTTTAACGTTCAGTTCCACTGGGTAATCTCTTTCTACCCAATAATCCCCTGCATATATTCCAGCGAACTCTGTTTTTCCAAGTACAGTTGAATGTGCACTATACACATTAGCATCTATTACATCAAGAACTGCCTTATTTCCTGTTGTCCCTTCGTTTCTAAATGTTCCACCACTAATAAATGGACGATAATCTCTTTGAAATGATTCAGTAGGAATACGAGTATCTACACTTTGTAGTGTTAATTTATATCCTGCTAAGTAAATCGTTCTACCACTTCTAAACGTAGTCCCTTCATCTATAGGTGTTTGTGGCATACCACTATCAGGTACTCCAGGCATTAATTCATTAGATGCCCAAAATTGAAGATTAATATTTTTAAAAGTAACATCTGCTCCCAATTGAATCGGTGCTCTTACAATAAATTCATTATTAGTTTCTGCACCTTCAATTGTTACTTCCTTGTCTATTATAAGTGGTCTATATAATAAATCAGAAGTTTCCTCGTACTTCCAATAATTAAATTTTCCAGTTATCTTAATGGTGCCTCCTGGATTTACATTCTTAAGAGCTGTCTTAATATTTCTATAAGGATTACTTTTAGAACCATTCCCAGCCCACTCACTTCCTTGACCTTCAGTAAGATATACTACGTCATTTGATTTTACATTTTCATCATTTGTTATATTGATAGCAAATGTATTTACCGTTGTATTAAACAAGAAAATTATTACACATAGTAAAGATATTAAAGCTTTTTTCTTATTCAACATTCATTTCCTCCCCTTCTATTATTTTCTTAAATTATAAAATCGAACATAATTATAACTTAAATTCTATAATTATACAATAAAATTTTATCAAATTAATAATATTTTTATAACATTATTTACCTTATATTGCTGAACTACTTTTTGATTTATCATTATAAGACTGTTTTAAGTTTTACTTAACTCCATTTATTTTCTTTCACTTTTTCACTCTTAATATGATTATATTTATTTATCTAAACCTATTCTCCCATAAAATATCCTTTTATTTCATGTAAACTATTGAAACTTCTATAACTATAACTTTTTATTTTTTCATCAGCTTCCTTCAAATCCACTACATGAATAGGAGTCATTTTACCTTTGTAAGCAGCTTCAACTCCTACTGATGAATCTTCTATTACAATACATTCCTGTGGATTAACCTTAAGTTTTTTGGCAGCCTTTAAAAATATTTCAGGATTTGGCTTTGTTTTTTTAACATCATCTCTACAAACAACTGCATCAAATATATGCTTAAAATTAGATTGATTTAATTGTTTTACCATTCTTTCTCTAGATGCAGATGTTGCTAAAGCAAGCTTGTACTTTTTATACTTTAAATATTTTAATAATTCATATGCTCCATCCTTAATTGGAATTCCCTTTTTTATTTCTTCTTCTAAAGCTTTATCTTTTTCCTTATACATTTCTTCTATTGGTAAATTCTTTCCAAATTCCTCTTTAAATACCTTTTTAACATTTTCACGTCCAGTGGCTATTACTTTACAGTATATTTCCTTTGTGATTTTATAACCATGTTTTTCAAAGACTTTTGTCCACACATCTAAATAAACTTTTTCTGTGTCAAATAGAACTCCATCCATATCAAATATTACTGTATTTAATTTATCTATATTCTGCTGCATATAATCCTCCAAATATAATATAACTACAATATTAGTTATATTATATTTGAAAAACTTATTCAAGAAACTAGCGTTCTTCTTCTAAGTATTTTATTAAATAATTGTAATTCTTTTCTGCTACTTCTAGTCTTGGCTTTAAGCTATTATTTACATAAGTAGCATTTATATTTTTATTATAGGTGGATAATGTTTCTAAAATTGATTCTTTAAACAACGGAATAACTTCAATTATTCTCTTAATACCATAAACATACTCATCATCACTAATATTAAAGCATTGAAATAAACCAGAAGTTAATCTTCCATCAGAAAACATATAAATATATCTATCCTTCATTTCATCTGATAAGTCAACTTCAATTTTATGTTTATATAACCTAAAAACTATATCATCTTTTTTGATGAATATAGGAAAGATAGTAGAAAATAACATTAATATATCTTCCTCTTCATCAGCTAATCCAGAAAAATCATGCTCATTTAATTTTTCTAAAATTTCTTCAGTAAATATTTTAGATTTAATCTTATCTGCCAATTTAGCTTTTAATTTCTGTTCTTTTTCTTCACTTAATAGATTATCTATTGAATTAAAGAAATCAGTGAATTTTCCCATAATAACAACCCCTAATATTAATTTTATATATTTATTTTAATATATAAAATATTCCAACACAAATTATTGTATAAACTAAAAATACTTTCCATTAAACTTATCCTTTACTGCATCAGTTACACTTTTAAATTTTTCTTCATTTTCTTGTATTAAATAAATTATTTTTTCTTTAGCTTCTAAATATTCTTTCTTATTTTCTTCAAAATCTACTATGCCCTTAGATAAAGTATGAAACTTCATAAATATTATAGGATGCTTTTTAGCAAATGACTCCATTTCATTAATATGCCTTTCTTCCTTAGTTGCATTTTTTAACCATTTAAAAATATAATCATAATTATTATTCATGTTACACCTCTCTTAACTTTATAAATATATTCTTTACTAAATTAGTTTTATATTATACTAAAAATAAAAAACTCCTGTTATAGCTAATTCATAACTATAAAAGAAGTTTTTAATTGTTTATTTCTTAAGCATTTTACTCATTTCATTATTTAAAACATTTCGTATAGCTTTTGCAACTCCTAAATTATCATTAGAATCTGTTATGTATTTTGCAATGGCTTTAACTTCTGGTATTGCATTTTCCATAGCAACAGTTTCTTCAAATATCTCAAACATAGAATAATCATTAAAACTATCACCTAATATCATAACTTCTTCCCTAGCTATAGATAATTTAATTGCAACTTGTTCTAATATTATTCCTTTCTGGGCATTTATATCAGTTATTTCTATATTATCTCTAAAAGAAGATGATATAGCTAATCCCTCTATTGTACTAAGTTCCCTTTTTATTTTATCTATTAATTTTATATCCCTATGAAAAGCAACAAATTTTCTTACTTCTATGTCTTCGCTAAAAAACTCATCTAAATTGTCTATATATTTTAATTCAGTAAAAAATCTTAATTTTTCTGATATTTCTCTTGCTTCATTTTCACTTAGTTCAGGATTAAAACTCATTGTTCTATTTATAACTTCTTGTAATGCTTCTTCTCTTGTTGATGTTGTAAAAATACCCTTATTAGTAAAAATTCTTGCTGAGAACTTATTTTTATCTAAGATATCTATTATGCTTCTAGCAGTATCCATATTTATGTTAATAATATCTAATATATTCCCCTCTTCATCCCTATACTCTGCTCCATTAGATAAAATACACTGTACTTTAATATTATGTTTATCTAGTACTTCTTTAACACTTTCATATTCTCTTCCAGTGGAAATTGCAAATATTATCCCTGCTTCTTCTGCTTTCCTAATGGCATCTACAGTTTCTTTATCAATATCATGATTACTATTTAATAATGTACCATCCATATCTGATGCTATTAACTTTATCATATTATTTTGCCTCCTAACTATTTTGACATTTCATTATATATTATGTCATTATTTATTAATCTATATATAATACTTTCTTGTCTTATTAACCTATTAATTTTGTCTGCTATTTAGATAGCTTTTTTTAACTAAAATATTACTACTCTATTATACCAATATAATTAATTTCTTTCCAAATATCTTTAGTCATGTACCACCAGCTTAGCTGGTGGCTTGATTAAGCCCTATAAGGGCATG
>ERZ857882.1705-NODE-1705-length-24885-cov-3.530810_pt1 | contig 24885 bp, 38 predicted proteins | sample MGYA00519697_ERZ857882 | MGnify/ENA primary metagenome ERZ857882 (study PRJEB31778, sample SAMEA3449373) | human gut metagenome | biome: human gut; feature: human-associated habitat; material: faeces | place: United Kingdom | collected 2010/2012 ...
CGTATGCCGGTGCGGATGGCGTCGACGCCCTCGCGGTTTATGCGGGACAGGCCCTCGAGCGAGTAGTCCCACTCCTCGGGCAGGCTCAGCATCTGCGAGAGCAGCCCCTTGGCCTTTAGCGACAGGTCGCGGTTGCGCAAATGCTCGTTGGACATCACCGTGTAGTTGGCGTTCTTCTCGACGCGGAACACCGTCACGACGGATCGCCCCCGCGAAAGCCGCTGGGCGCCGGCGGAAGCATCGCGGCCTCCTCGGCGCGCGAGCACTCCGACGACGTCCTCAGCACCGCCCACGCCGCAAGCGCCATGGCGGCCGACGCCGCCCCCAGTGCGTAGCCCGCGGCGAGCCACAAGAGAGCCGTTCCCATATCTGCGCCTTTCCTCGTTGGTTTTCCCTGCCATAGGCTGACTTAACATTGCTCTTTTCATGATTGTGTTTCCTTTCGTTTTTTTGTTTTTTATAGATCGGCTATATGGCCGAGCGCTGGTTTGCCGTATAAGGTCATGCGTTTTCCTTCTTTATGATCAATGGTCTCCAGCCTTAACTTCCGTGATATACACAACATATTCTTTTTCATCGATTTCAAAATCGATACGTTCGCTCGACCAACCGCCGATGTAGCCATCGTGCCGCCATTCTTTTATTATTTTTTCTTCTATGGCAGTTACAAAGGCTTCCACAATATCAACCGTTTTCATTTTGCTTACCTCACCGTTATCTTTATTTTCAGCTCCGTCCTAATTATCATTTTGTCTCCTCCGGCAGCTCGGGGAGAGGCATCCAGTGGGTGACCTGAGACCGCCCACGATGGATAAAATGGTCAATAGCCCAGTACCCCTTGTCTATGTTTTGCACCCCGTTCTTCGCCAGAGTGCATACAAGTACCTCCTCCTGGTCAGGCGGTATCCTGTCCCTTACGCTAATCCACTGCCTCGTATGCGCCGATTCATTTTCGGCAAATTCCGTCTGGGCATCTATCACCAGTGTTACGATTTCGGCGGCGATATCCGCCAGATCAACCTCTTTTACCCCTTCATCAATAAGCTTTTTGCAGTGCTCTTTTACTTCACGGTTCAGTTTTTCCGCATCAATCAGTCTCATTTCATATTCTCCTTCCGCTCCCCGTAGGAGCAAAAATCACTTTCGGTTATCTCCATCCCGCTGGCGGGGCAGATCAAAAACCCCTTGTCGTTTGTGAACGCCTTCCGCCAGTGTACGCAGTCCTTGCAGCGCACCACCGGCACAGCATCCACCGTAGGGGCATCGTTGATGTCGTACACCACCCCAAAAAACCTGTCTGTACGGCTCATGCGCTCTAAAAAAGCATCAGCATCGATCAGGCGCATTGTCTGCCTCATCCATTGCCCTTATTGCCTGCCTGTGGAGGCGGTGTATCTGCCGTAAGCTGTAGTGCAGCTCCATGGATACGGCCACCCACTCCATGCGCCGGAAGTAACGCATGCGGATCACCTCATTCTGCAGACGGGTCAAAGATTTCAGCCTTTTCTCCGCCTCATTTCGGATCCCTCTGTAGGGGTCTAATTTACGCATGCGGTCAGATGCACGTCTGTACTGCTCCAGCTCAGTACGCATTGGCCAGCCTCCCTCCCAGTCTGCCCACCTTGTAGGTGATCCGGTCATCCAGGGCTCTGTCTGAGATACTGGCGATCATGGCCAGATGCTCCAGCATGACGTACACGTCAGCCAGCTCATCCAGCACCTGCAGCTGTTCTTCACGGGGTGTCCCTATGCGGGATACCTCGGTGATCAGTTCCCCCAGCTCCTCCGTCACTTTCTGGAGCTGGGCCTTTTCCCCGTATACGGCGATGGCCTCGGCGTATACTCTGCGTCTCTCATCCAGCGTCATTTTGCACCTCCTTGACGTAGCATCCATCGGTCATGTGTTTTTCAGGCAGATCGCACTCATATTCCGGGCACCTGATCACCCGGTAGCTTTGCACCACCCTGTAGGGTGGCTGCTGCAGTGTGGTCGGCTCGGCTTCCCAGCCCTCCACGGGCTCAAAATTACGGCTCCAGCTGCACTTTTTGCATGCTTTGGCGCATGACCAGCACAGGGTAGGTTTGTTCATGTAACACCTCCCGTTAGGAATTTCGCATATCTGGTATTCAGGGGCGCATTGTACAGGCAGGACTTGAGGTATTTCACACTGCCGCTCTCTGCCGTGATGGCGGACCTGGCTACCGCCTCCTGCGCATCCGCCAGATCTTCCCCCGTGAGCATCTTCAGCCTCTGGCGCACAGCCGCCAGGGGTATCTTTGTCCCCTCCACGGTGGTGTAAGGCGCTTTGAGCATGTCCGCTACGGCCAGTTTGACAGCGTCTACAAAATCATCCCGCAGATCCGTCCGTCCGTCTGTCAGTCGGTCAATAAAATCATCCACATTATCCGTAATAGACGGACTGACAGATATAGCGTATACTAATTCTTCTTCCTCTTCTTTTTCTTTTTCTTCTTTCTTCTTCGGTATCGCTTCGTAGGCTTCGTATGATTCCGTATCGGTTCGTATCGCTTCGTATACGTTCGTATCGTCCGTATCTTCCCGTACGGGCTCTTCTGCCTTTTCTTTGCTCCACCGTGCGTTGACGGCCTTCTTGCCGGCCTCGGACCTGCCGGCCTCTCTATCTATCTGTGCCTTAAACACGGGAAACAGGATGCGCTCTGCACCCTGCATCTCCGGGATCTCCCCCGTTTCTCCGTATTTGAGGATAGCCACAAACAGGCGCCCCTTTTCCTCGTCTTTGAGAGCGCTCATCTGTTCCGTCCAATCGTAAAATGCTTTAACGTAGCTTGCCATTACTCTACTCCAAATGGGATCTCGCTGGGGTCAATGTCCGCAAAGGCGTCATCCTTGGGTTTCGGGGTCAGAAACTCCACTTCCTCCGCCAGCACGTCCAATGAGAGGCGTGTGGTGCCGTCCTTGGCCGTATAGGTACGGGCCTGCAGCTCGCCTATGACCGCCGCCTTTTTACCCTTGCTCAGATACCGGGCACAGGCGTCTCCCATCTGCCGCCAGGCGTTGATGCGGAAGAAGTCGGTCTGCTTCTCCCCGCTCTGGGACGAGAACCGGCGATTCACGGCAATGGTGAAGCTGCACACCGTCACTCCATTGGGTGTGGCACGGGTCTCGGGATCGTGGGTCAGGTTGCCTATAAGTGTGATCCTCTGCATATATCCTCCTTACAGATAGTTCCGGCCAAAGATGGCCACAAAATCAAGATCCGGGTGGGCGGCCTCAAAGGCCACCTGTCCCTGGCGCTGTAGCTCTCTCCTGAGCTCCAGGTTGTAATGCACTCCATACGGTGGCTCGTTGTGCTCGTAATGGGTGAGCCAGACCCACAGGCCGTACTTCTCGCTCAGCTTCCGATTCGCTCCGCCGAAGATGTGGTGCTTTTCCAGCCATCGGGTGTCCCCGGAGAGGTAGCTGTTCTTGCCGTTTTGCAGGATGCTCTTTGCCATGTCAGGACCTCCTGAGCGGGATACCTAGGTTACGGGCCTCTGCCTCTACGCTCTCAATGAGGCGGTGCATCTGAGAGGCGTCATATGCGCTGGACCCATAGTAGTTAATGGTGTCTACATACCCGTCAAACTCTCCCGCCTCCTCTACGATCCAGCCGGCGCCATTGCTCTCCCAGGACCGTTTCCACGCCTGCAGGGCGTCCTTACGGATGCTTCGCTGTACGCTGTTCCCTCCGATCTCCCGCACCACCTGCTTATACACCTCCGTCTTGGGCTGCCGGGTGGCCTGTGCTATCTTGTCGATGAGCGCCCAGCAGTAAGAGAGGGACGTGGGGGTCTTGGGTGCGCTGTATCTGCTTGCGGATACGCTGATGTATCCAATACGCAGGTCATCGATCAGGGCCCGGGCTTCCGATACGCTTTCTGCGTCCACTTCCATGGACAGGATCATTCCCCGGCCATATTCATGAGCCAGGCGGGGATTACTGGCTTTGAGCTTATACATCGTAATTCCTCCTGTCTGTGCCTCTTATCTCGGGCTTGCGCACATACTTGCCCACTCGGTGACGGGCTGCATCCTGTACGCTGTACAGGTTGTATGCCTCCTCTATGGTGAGCTGCTTCCCGTCTATGGATATGCGGGGCAATGCGCCCCCGCCGCAGAGGGTAGAATACTTCCTTATCGCCTCTCTCCTGTCGGTGGTGGTAAGGATGGTGGACTTTGCGCCTGAGACGATCAGGTAGATCTCATATGTGTGCAGCTTTATCTTCCGTCCCATTGCGCCCCTCCAGATACTTCCCGATGATATAATTGAGCCCTGCCTGCACGGTCTCAAAGCCGTCAGCCCTCAGCGCCCGTTGCAACCGCTCATATACAGGTTTTCCTACCCTGCAGTAGAGACGGCAGGGGTTCTTCCTGCGGTCTGGTTTACGGGGCTGTGGAGCGGTCTGGGGGTAGGCCTCCAGAAGATCCTTTTCAATCCCGTTGAGAAGGCGGATGCCGTACTTTTCCGGTCGCTCCACCTTGCTCAGCAGGTACTTGTCAAAGCCAGGGGCGCTCTCCTGCACCACATCGATAATGTCACGCTGGGAGAGGTTCAGGCCCTCCCGGAACTCCTTCATCTGGATCATGCTTTTCCCTCCTTGCAGGCAGCGGTCAGCAGGGTGTTGAGCCGCTTGTTGTCCTTTTCCAGCTTGGCGATCCTCTCATCCCGCAGGGCGATTTCAAACTCCAGATCAGTGATGGTCTGGCACTTCAGACCATTCATGCCGGCCTTGGTGGCCATGGCCTGATACCTGGCCCGCTCGATCTGTGCCTGCCGCATCTCCCTGCGGTCGGTCAGCTTGGTGTAGATCAGCCATGCCGCCAGCAATCCCAGAAGGATCACCAGCACCACGCCCAGCCGGTTGGCCGTTACGGCCTCGGCAATCTCTAACTCTGTACGCTCAATAACATCTGTAACCATGTGTACCTCCTTGTATCCCCATAGGCAGACGGGCGCTTGCTTAATCAGGGAGGAGATTGAAAGAAAACCTGATCATGCACCCTCCCGGCAGAAAGTCACCAAAGGTCCAGGCAGGGCGAGCGTGGCCCGTCTGCCTATGGGGATATGTCACTTAAAGGATGGAAATAAGATCTGTTACGCGGGTAAGGATCTCCTGCTTCTGCTTATCCCGCTTTGCGTCCCGCTCTTTTTTTGCGGGGGTAAGGTTGATACCGTTCCGGGGGAAGTACTCAGACAGCTTTTCGTCCGGCTCCCCGATGATGTCCAGCACGGCGTACATCTCATCCAGCTTCCAGGAAGTTTTTCCGGTGAAGCGGTTGCTGATGCTCATAACGTTCATGTGCATCATCCGACCGATGTACTCCTGATCCATGTCAAGCTCCTGCATTTTTTTGCGAAGGCTTGCGTACTTTCTCATGTTCTCTCCCCTTATATGGCGTTTGCCTCTCTAAAGGCCTCAAACAGTTTCGGCGCCTGAATCGCGAAGAAATCAACCATTTCCTCGTTTTGTGCCCATGCGGAGTTTTCCGCCAGGCCGCTCTCGAAAAGGAATGCATGGATGATCTCATGCCGTTTTACCTTGTTTGACAGGACCGGCAGGTTTGCCTTACTGTCTGCTTCACGAATATGTTTGCTGTATGATTCAACGAACATTTGCTTTGTAGTCTCATCACAGAGGCCGTCACACCCTACAAGGCGGGGGCACTCATCCTCATTGCCCACCGTCATCTGGTACTCGGTGCCCAGCACATGGACTTTCATGGTCACGCTCATGCTTCCTCCTGAGGGCGTAGCCACTCCATGGGCACTCCCAGCACCTTGATGATAGATTCGGCGACTTCCTTTGACGGGATACTTTTCCCGTTCTCTATGCGGCAGTAGTAAACCTGAGAGATGTAAGCCCTTTTGGCTACCTCCACCTGGCTGAGTCCTAACCGCATGCGATGTTCTTTGAGATTTGTAAACTTGGCCATGGGTTCCTCCTGTGTGCTATACTGGTTCTATCCCACCGGAAAGGAGGTGAGAAAAATGAATGATACTGCGTCCGAAAGAGCTTTCGATGCCGCTGTAAAGATCACTGCAGCGGTCTTTGCCGGGAAAGCAACTTCGTTTTCTGCGGAACTTGCAGAGATGTGCGGAGAATTCTTCAATGCCTTGTACGAAAAGATAAAGATCTCCGCAGCTGATGCCGATGCCTAAATCATGAATAGCTGAATGATCACACGAGCCACCTCAGGGAGAACTCGCACTTCTTCCTCGGTGGCTTCTTCACTGCTGGCACGATGGACAAAAGCCATAAGGTCCTGCAGAAGCTCGTCCCGCACCTTCCGATTTTTTTCTATGCGCTCTTCTACGTTCATACTTCCTCCTCCCGCTTTTCATTGTCCCTGCAGGCATACCCGGAAGCAAAACCCTCCGCATATACCGTTACCTGATCTGCTGCCCCTTTGCTGAGGCCTTTCAGCTTTTCTACGATCCGCTTTACTGCGGCCTTTTCCGTATCGCTCACACCCTCGCTCCCTTCCGTTGTTGTTTGTGTAACCATTATACGTCTCAATGTCCACACTGTCAAGTGGTTTTGTTGTTCTTGTGACTTTTTTCTTGACTGTTTTTGTGTGCGCATGTATAATGAGCAAAAAAGGAGAGTCAAACCATGAAAGAAAGAATGTTGATGCTGCGAAAAGCATTAAAAATGACGCAGCAAGAATTTGCAGACAAAATAGGAGTCAAAAGAAACACGATTGCGCAGTATGAAATTGGGAGAAACGATCCAACCGATACTGTTGTAAAGCTTATTTGCCGCCAGTATTATGTAAACGAAGCATGGCTTCGCACCGGAGAAGGAGACATGTTTGTTAAACGAGATCCGGAGCAGGAGATCATGGCCTTTGTGGCTGAAATCACCGGGAACGCAGACGGCAACGACTTCCGGCTGCGCTTCTTCCGGGCCCTGTCCAAGATCCCTCCTGAGATGTGGGGACAGATAGAGGCCTTTATAGACGAACTGAGCAAGCATTAAAAAAGGCCCCTCTGGTTGAGGGGTCTTTGCTCATGCGTTATTTCTGCTGGTAGTATTCGCGTACCAGATAATATACAAGTTTGATTTTCTTAAAGCAGAGTTTCTCCAGCATGAAGTCAATAGCGGCGATCATCTCTTGCCGGCACTGTTCTTCGTTCGTTTGGTTCATGGGTGTACCTCCTTTTTAAGGTATATTAGCAGATTGTTTTCGCTCGTATTTATAATATTTTTGCTTTTTTGTTTACTTTTTTGGTCTGTTATGATATGATGAATAAAACTTAATAAGGAGGATTTTATGGGAGGTCTTGTTGGTGTTCTGCTGCTCGCAGTAGCAGGTGGATTCGCGCATGTATTATACCTTGTTATTTACAGAGGAAAAAAGGGACTTCAGAAGGCTAAAGAACGAATAGGGAAGCCATTTGGTGCAATGTTTTTGTTCATGTCTTTTGCAATTTTTGCTTATTCGTTTATAATTTTCTTATCCACAACAGTATCCTCAGCCAGCAAAATGACATTATTTCAAAATATTCTCATGTACGCATGGTTTCCGGCATATATTGCGTTACGCATAACGTTGGAAAGATTAGGGTATGTGGTCGGGGAGATAGAGGACAAATGAGGTACTGCCGTTTATCCATGACTGTGGCATCAATTTCTCGACTCCTCAGATCTCCATCCCCTCCTCCTGCGCCTTTACGGCCAGCATCAGGCGGGCCAGCATGATGGTCATGTTGTCCGGGGTAAGCCGGAGCAGATAATATTCAAACGCTTCTTTTATCTCATCAGTTAAGTATTCCATGGGTGGGGCTCCTTTCTGGGATAGCCTCACCCTATCACATATTTGGAATAAAACCAATAGTAAATTCCTTGCAAAAGGACGTAATTTTTTTGCAGGGTCTTGCAAGATCCTGCAAAACCATGAAGAGAGGGGGAAAAGATGGCAGACAATCAATTTTTGGAGTTTTTTGAGGAGCAGATCCGGAGAAATGACCTGCAAACGCTGGAAGAGATCGCCGAACGGGTGCAATTAAGCATATCCACCGTAAGCCGGATCCGTAGTGGGAAGACACCGCCCAGTGCGTCTGCCACCCGCCAGATAGCCGCAGCATTCGGCTGCACGACAGAGGAGGCCATGGGGTCGGACACTCCTGGATGCGCCGGATCCGAACTCATGAAGGACCTGATGAACCTATTTGAGTGCAGGCTGTCCGAAGTGAAAGGGAATATGTCTGCCGTTCGCAGCGAGCTTGCCTCCGCTTTGGAGAGAATAGAAGAAAAGGACCGGCAGAAAGAAGACCTGACGAAAGAAAAGATCCGGTTCCGCACATGGGCGGTGGCGTCCTCTGTAGCGCTGCTGGTGCTTCTTGTGGTGGTGATCGGTATTTTGATATATGATTTCACCCACCTGGACATGGGATGGTTTATCACTAAAGCGCTGCACAAATAGGAGGAAGAATGAAATTAAGGAAAACGGAGGCGCGGTGGATCGAATCCAGGAACCGCTGGCAGATCAACGTCACAAACGAAAACGGAGAGAGAAAGACCTTTGCGTCTGAGGTCGGTCTGCGCACCCGGAAGGGGAAGCTGCAGGCAGAGCGGAAGGCAGATGACTGGTTGTACAGTAACTCCACGAAAGTTACAGACCGGGTCGGTACTCTCTTTGATGAATACATCGGCTCTCTCAAGCTCACCACATCTGAGGCGCACTGGAGGCAGTATCAGAGCTACGGTAAAAATTGGATCGTGGAGCCGCTGGGGAGGCGGAAGATCGGGAGCATTACCGTAGGCGATTGCAAGGACGTGATCGCACGGGCAAATGCAGCCGGGCTCTCGAAAAAATCCCAGCAGAATATACGATCCTGTCTGGGCGGATTTATTCGGTACTGCCGGGACCACAACAAGACGGACCTGTGGTATGAAAAGCTTACCATATCCAAGTCTGCAAAAGTGGGAAAGCGGTATGTGCTTAATGAAGAAGAGATAAAGGTTTTGTTCCAGCCGTATGAGTCATGGTACATTCATGCTTTCCGGTTCCTTCTCCTGACGGATCTCAGGCCCGGTGAGCTTATGGGTCTGAAATGGGAGGATGTAAGCGGGGATACTATTACCGTGCATAGGGCTGTCAATGACCTGTACAGCGTGACCGATGGCAAAAACTTTAATGCGCACAGGACGCTGAAGCTCATCTCATATGCGCAGGAAGAACTGAAAGCGCAGAAGGCAATGCTGAAAAAGGACGGGATGCTGTCCCCGTGGGTATTCCCGTCCCCCTCTGGTGCGCCTATGCCTCAGGACCACTTCCGCCGCCAGTGGTATCTATACTGTGAGGAGGTCGGCATAGGCAGACGGGGCGAGACGAATGATGGGAATCCACGGTACATTACCCCATACGAATTCCGCCACACGAACTACTCCCTTAACAAGGACATGCCGGAAGGATTGAAGAAGATGGCCTTCGGGCACAGCCGCCAGTTTGACGGAGACGCCGTGTACTCCCATGAGATGGAGGGAGACCGGGACAGGATCATGCAGTACAACACCGCTGCTTTTGACAAGATCCTGTCAACAAAAAAATAAAAATGGGTACTTTTGAGTGTACTGCAAAATAAAAATCCCCTAAATTTAGGGGATTTTTTGGCGGGAACATGTGGGGATCGAACCCACCTAAACGGCTCTTCACCGCTCTCACTGGTTTTGAAGACCAGGGGGCACACCAGCACCCATCTGCTCCCACAGCAAGAGGTAGTATACCATGAGAAGCAGAGCAGGGCAAGTGCTTTTTTCTTTTTTTATTGGTAGAAAAGAACGTTGAATCGTTTTTTTCTATATTACTTTTTCTCCCCTGCCCGGCGCAGTGCCAGCGCCTTGTCCGGATAGTTGGTGATAATACCGATGCCATGGTGCAGGCAATGCTTCATGACCTGTTCGTCATTGACCGTCCAGGGATTGATGCCCACGCCATTTTTCAGGCAGCCCTCGATGAGGCCGGGGATATACAGGCGAAAATTGCGGGCAAGACGGCGTATGAACACTTGCTTGATCTTTGCATGGGCAAGGTAGGCGCACAGGTGGATGTGGGCTGGGTGCAGTTTGGCGGAGAAGACCCGGTCGCATTTTTGGAGCGCAACGCGGCGCGGGTGCAATCCGTGCACCACAAGGATTTCGGTGCGGGCCGCGAGCCGATTGACGTGCCGGTGGGCACGGGCAACGTGGACCTTGCCGCGTGCTTCCGTTTTGCCCAGAGTCGGGACATTCCGCAGCTTGTCGACCAGGAGCACTTTGGCTCCGATGTGCCGGGCGAGCTTCAAAAAATTTGTCAGATGCTGAACGGGTTTGCCCAAAACCGAAAAGACACGGTGAGCTTTTTGAATGTTTACGACGTGAAGACCGGTGCGGTGCGCACAGTGGCAAGTTTTGACCGCGTGATTGAAGCGCCGAACTGGCTGAAAAACAGCGATACCATTCTTTATAACGCCGAGGGGCACATGTATGCCTATGACCTCAACACGAACACGGAACGGCTGCTCGACACCGGCAGCTGCGACCAATGCAACAATGACCATGTGGTCTCCCCGGACGAAACGGAGCTTGCGGTCAGCCACATGACGTTTGACAACGGAGGCTTTACTTCCCGTGTTTATATCGTGCCGATGAAAGGCGGTGAGCCTCGTCTGGTGACGCCGAACAGCCCGAGTTTTTTGCACGGCTGGTCGCCGGACGGCACGGAGATGGCCTACTGCGCTTTCCGCGACATCGACGGCAGGCAGGAAGTGGACGTATACACGATCCCGGTGAACGGCGGCGTGGAAAAGCGACTGACAAAGGGTGGCTTTAACGACGGCCCGGAGTATTCCCCGGACGGAAAGTACATTTGGTATAACGCTACAAACTCCGGCTTGATGCAGGTTTGGCGCATGGAGCGGGACGGCGGCGAGCAAACGCAGATCACCGAAAACCGGCGGAACAACTGGTTCCCACATGTATCACCGGACGGAAAACGGGTGGTCTATATTTCCTACGGCCCGGAGCAGCTGGAGCCGCACGAGCACCTGCCGAACATGCCGGTGGAGCTGTGGCTGATGGATGCGGACGGCGAAAATCAGCACAAAATTCTGTCGCTGTTTGGCGGGCAAGGTTCGATCAACGTGAACTCCTGGGCCGGAGACAGCATACGGTTTGCATTTGTGAGCTACGCGATTTTGGAAGACCCGAAATGACTGACGAGGTGAATAAAAATGATTTTTGAAAATAAAGGCAAAGAGAATACCTTGGAGACGCTGCACATTGCTTTAAACGCCGCGAAGGAGCGCGGAACGACGCTTGTGGTGGCTTCGAGCGCGGGCGACACGCTTATAGAACTCATCAAAATGCAGGAAGAGCTCGGGACAAATGTGCCGATGGTCATGGTGGGGCAGGCGTACGGCTACCCGAAGCAGGGCGTGAACATCATGACGGACGAGCGGCGCGCGGAGTTGACCGCAGCCGGTGTGCATATCATTCACGCCGCGCATGCCTTGAGCGGTGCGGAACGCGGCATCAGTCGTAAATTCAGCGGCGCGTACCCGGTGGAGATCATGGCGCACACGCTGCGCATGTTCGGACAGGGCACGAAGGTTTGCGTGGAGATCGCCATGATGGCGCTGGATAACGGCGCGATTGAGCTTAATAAGCCGGTTGTCTGTGTGGGCGGCTCGGCGCGTGGTGCGGACACCGCGTGTATCATCACGCCGGCGTATACGGCAGACTGTCTTGATACGAAAATTCACGAGATTCTCTGCAAGCCGGGTTTGTATTAAATCATAAAGCAATGACAAAAGCTCTGCACCTGAAATTCGGTGCAGAGCTTTTTGCTGTCTTACATTATCGTTTGCCGCGCTTTTTGGGCGGCTCGCCTGTCCAACGGCGGCTTTGGGGCGCCGGCGGTTGACTCGTTCTGCCGTGCTTTGCGCCGTTTTTGTTTTTACCGTCAAACGGTTTATTGCTGTTTGCGGCGGGCTTTGGGGGAGCAAAACGGGTATCGCCGTGGCGGGGGCGCAAGAGGCAGTTTTTGCCTGTGCCAATGAGGTCGCGGCGATTCGCTTTGATGAGCGCTTCCGTGACGAGGTCGTAATTTTTCGGGTCACGGTACTGGATGAGCGCGCGCTGCATCGCTTTTTCGTGCGGGTCTCGCGCGACGTATACAGGCTTCATTGTGCGCGGATCGAGCCCCGTGTAGTACATGCAGGTCGAGATCGTGGACGGGGTGGGGTAGAAGTCCTGCACCTGCTCCGGCATATAGCCGAGGTCGCGCAGATATTCCGCGAGCTTTACGGCGTCCTGTAAGGTGGAGCCGGGATGCGAGGACATGAGGTACGGCACGAGGTACTGGTTGAGGTGCATTTCTTCGTTCAGCTCTTTGTAGCGCTTGACGAAGCGGCGGTAGACAGAATTCTGCGGCTTACCCATCATGCGCAGCACGCCGTCGGAAATATGCTCCGGTGCGACTTTGAGCTGGCCGCTGACGTGGTATTTAACAAGCTCGCGGAAGAACGTTTCGTCTTTGTCATTGATGAGGTAATCGAACCGAATGCCGGAGCGCACAAAGACCTTTTTCACTTTGGGCAATGCGCGCAGCTTGCGCAGGAGGGAAACGTAATCCGTGTGGTCGATCTCCATGTTGGGGCATGGCTCCGGGAACAGGCATTGGCGGTTTTTACACACGCCGACCTTCATCTGCTTTTTGCAGGCGGGCTTGCGGAAGTTTGCCGTGGGGCCGCCGACGTCGTGAATGTAGCCTTTAAAATCGGGATCCTCGGTCATTTTTTTCGCTTCTTCCAAAAGCGATTCGTGGCTGCGGGACTGAATGATGCGGCCCTGGTGGAACGTCAGCGCGCAGAAGCTGCATGCGCCGAAGCACCCGCGGCAGCTGGCAAGACTGAATTTCACTTCTTCAATGGCGGGGATGCCGCCGAGGGCTTCGTAATCCGGGTGATAGGTGCGCGTATAGGGCAGGGCGTAGGTGTCATCCATTTCTTCGGTCGAAAGCGGCATCTGCGGAGGATTCTGCACGACGAACAGGTGATCGTCCGGGTAGGGCTCGACGAGCGTTTTCGCCGTGAACGGGTCGGTGTTGAGATACTGATTGTAAAAGCTTTTCGCGTACAGCTCTTTACTGGTGGAAATCTTATCGAAGCCGGGAAGGTGGAGCACGTCGTCGCCGTCGGGCGCGATGTGCGTTTTATACACGGTACCGCGGATGAACGTGAGCTCCTGCACGGGGATGCCGCTGCGCAGGGCTTCGGCAATCTCGACGATGGAGCGCTCGCCCATGCCATAGGAAATGATATCCGCGCCGGAATCGAGCAGGACGGAGCGCTTCATTTTGTCCGACCAGTAATCATAATGCGCAAGGCGGCGCAGGCTGGCCTCGATGCCGCCGATGATGATGGGCGTTTTCTTAAACGTGCGGCGGATGAGGTTGGAATATACGATGACGGCGTAATCCGGGCGCAGGCCCATTTTGCCGCCGGGGGAGAAAAAGTCGCTGCGGCGGCGCTTTTTGGCGACGGAATAGTGGTTCACCATGGAATCCATATTGCCGGCGGAAACGAGAAAGCCAAGTTTTGGCTCGCCGAGTGTGCACACGCTTTCGGGGTCGCGCCAGTTCGGCTGTGCGATAATGCCGACCGTGAAACCGTTTGCTTCGAGAATGCGGGAGATGATCGCCGTGCCGAACGACGGGTGGTCGACGTAGGCATCGCCGCTGATGTACACGAAATCGAGCTGTTCGATGCCGCGTACCGCCATATCTTCTTTTGAAACAGGCAAAAAAGCCGTTCTGTCTAATTTGTTCATGAAAAGTCCTTTATACGCTGCCGGTCAGGATGCCGCACGGCTCTGTCCAGTCAAAGTGTTTCGTTTCCTCGCCGAGCTTCCACACGGCGGGGCAGGTGGTCTCGTGCCAATCGAGCGGGCGCGCGGTGGGCTGGGGCTGACTTGCGCGGCGGAAAGCGTCGCGGATGATGGCTTTGCGCTCGCCATTTAAGTAGGAAGCCGGAACGGAGAGAAGCGTGGGTGTGCCGCTTTTTGCCACAAGCTCCAGCCAGCGCATGCCGAGCGTTTCGTCGATGGCATCGGTGAGCGGTACGCAGTCGGCATCAATGGCGAAGAAGCGGTCGTGCATCGGCGCGGTGAATGCCAATGTGTTCATGCCCATGCGGCGCGTACGTGCCCAGAGCTTGCCGCTGACGTCATCGCCGGTGCGGTTGAGGTGCATGAGCCCAGCGCCGAGGTGGCCGAAGCAGTTGCAGCCCATGACCATGGCGTCACCCGCGGCAGCTAAGATGCGTTTATATAATTCAATTAAAATTTCGGCCGTCGTGCGGGTCTCGTCCGCAAAGCGCCAACCGCTGTCCGTGAGCTCGTCGCCCATTTCAAAGCCCCAACGGCCGAGTACGTCGTAGGAAGTGAAATCGTGCTTGATGAGCTTGTAACCCCAGCTTGAGACGGTGCGGATGTCCTCTGCGATGTGGTCGAGCACTTCGGGCACGGAGGGGTCGAGGTATTCGGGGTCACGCTTCGAGCGCCAAGAGGCGGGAATACTTTCGCTGTGATCCCATAATAAACGTACCCAGATGCCCGGCTGTATGCCAGATTCGCGCAGCTTTTTGGCGAGGCCCGGCATGTCCGGAAAGCCCTTGTTGCCCGCGCGCCACGGGCCGCCGTTGTAGTTATCCGCACGGTCAATTTGCCAGCAGTCGTCGATGATGAACCACGGGCGGTTTGCGAGCCCCTCGGTGAGTTCGGCGAGGGCCTTCGCTTCGCGCAGAACGTCATCTTCCGTGGCATGCCCGTAGGCATGGTACCAGTTATTCGCGCCGTAGACGGGGGATTTCGGCAGAATGGGGTTCGGGCTCAAAACGGAGAAAAATTCACCCATGGCAGTAAAGCCGTCGGCGTCTTCGTATTCTGCGCGGCAAAGCTCCGCAGCGCAGAGTGTGCGGCCGTTTAAGCGCACGCCGAGACCGCCGCAGCGCACGTCGAGATATACGCTGTACCCGGTGCTTTCGGCTGTCCACCAGCACATGGCAGCGGGCTGCGTGTGCACGCCGAAGGCTTCGGTCTTGTTGTCGCTCTGCAGGAAGAAGTACCACGGCATGACGCGATGGGGGACATAACCGCGCCATTCATAGTCGCCGTAGCCGCGCTCCCAAACACCGCCTAAAACCTGCGCTTTTTCGGGCAGCGGGTCCGCGAAATAGAGCGTGACGCGCTGCACGGGCGTTGTGTCAGCGGTGACGTATATGCGCAGAGCTTCGCCGTTCGGCTTTAACTCGACGGTGATGTCTTTATAGGTAGTTGGATTTTGAAACGGAAGGAATTTTTCTTCGTCGTCGGTTTTTAAGAGCATGCCGGTGGGCATGGGGAATTTTTTTGGATTCATAGGGGTGCTCCTTCGGCCATGGATGCTTTTTTATAGTATAACACAGGATACGCAAAAAGAAAAGTGATGAAATTCAGTGAAAGCTGTACGAAAAATTCGTTTGATTTTCTTCCTTGTCAACCGTGCAAAGGTGTGCTATGCTTTAACATGTACGCACAACTGAGTTTTGTATCGGTTGACAGTTTCAATGGAGAGGACAATAAAAATGAAAGAAAAATTTAAAGACAGTGCGCTTTCCCCGAAAGAGCGTGCGGAAGACCTGCTGCCGCGCCTGACGCTGCGCGAAAAGGTCGGTCAGGTGAATCAGAAGCTTTACGGCTTTCAGAGCTACACCTGCAACGGCGAGCACGTGGAGCTTGCGGATAGCTTTAAAGAAGAAGTGGAAAAATGGAGCGGCCTCGGTGTGCTTTACGGCTTATACCGCGCAGACCCGTGGGCGAATAAGGATTATACGACCGGCCTTACCGGCGTGAACGCAATCCGCGCCTATAATCTGGCGCAGCACTATGTACTGGAGCACTCTCGCTTCGGCATTCCGATGCTGATGAGCAGCGAGTGCCCGCACGGCCACCAGGCGCTCGACGGCTATTTGCTGCCGGTGAACCTCGGCATGGGCGCAGCGTGGAACCCGAAGCTCGTTGAAGAGGGTTTTAAGGTCGTTGGCGAACAGCAAAAAGAAATGGGCGTGGATTTTGCGCTCGTTTCCATGCTGGACATTCTGCGTGACCCGCGCTGGGGCAGAAGCGAAGAGTGCTACGGCGAAGATCCGTACCTCTGCGGTCAGAACGCTGCTGCGGCGGTGAAGGGCTGTGCGAGCGCCGGTTTGGAGGTTGTTGCGAAGCACTTCTGCGCACAGGGCGAAACGACCGGCGGCGTAAACGCCAGTGCGGCGCGCATTGGCGAGCGCGAGCTGCGCGAAATTCATCTGCCCGCGATGAAGGAGGCCGTGAAAGCGGGCGCGACGGGTGTGATGGCAGCATATAATGAGATTGACGGTGTGCCGTGCCATGCGAATGAGTGGCTTTTAAAGGACGTGCTGCGCGAGGGGCTTGGTTTTGACGGCATCGTGATGGCGGACGGCGTAGCGATTGACCGTCTCGATATGCTGACGGGTCATGACAAGGCGGCAAACGGCGCGTATGCTTTAAATGCAGGCGTGGACGTGAGCCTGTGGGACGACAGCTTCCCGCACCTGGAAGAAGCCGTGGAGCGCGGGCTCGTTTCCGAAGAAACGCTCGACAAGGCGGTTCTGCGCGTGCTGGAGCTGAAATTTGCGCGCGGGTTGTTTGAACACCCGTACCTTGAAGAAAAACCGCTGACGGAATACAATGTGCCGAAAACATTTCCGCAGAGCCTTGAAATTGCGCGGCAGTCGGCAGTGCTGCTCAAAAACAACGGTGTTCTGCCGCTGAAAAAGGAGAAGAAGCTGCGTGTTGCGGTCATTGGCCCGAACGCGGACGCGCTGTATCAGCAGCTTGGCGACTACACACCGCCGCTGCGTGACGGTGTGGGTGTGACGGTGCTTGACGGCATTCGGAACGAATTTAAGAACGCCGATGTACGCTATGCGCTCGGCTGCACGATCTGCGACGACGATACTTCCGGTATTGCGGAGGCGGAGAAGCTTGCGGAGGAGAGCGACCTCGTCATTTTGGCGCTGGGCGGTTCTTCAAGCCGCTTTGCGGGCGCGGAGTTTGACACGAACGGCGCGGCAATCGTCGGTACGAAATTGCAGATGGATTGCGGCGAGGGCGTGGATACCTCTGATGTGCGTCTGCCGGGCGCGCAGAACGAGCTGGCAAATGCCGTGTTTGAAAGCGGCAAGCCGGTCGTGACGGTGCTCATTTCCGGCCGCCCGCATGCTATTCCCGAGATCGCGGAAAAGAGCGATGCGGTGCTGTGGTCGTTCTATCCGGGCCCGTGGGGCGGCACGGCCATTGCGGAAGTTTTGAGCGGCGCGGCAGATCCGTGCGGCTGCCTGCCGGTTTCTGTGCCGCGCACAACGGGACAACTGCCGGTGTACTACAACGCCCGCGCTTCCTACGATGTGATGCGCTACCGCGATTTGGAGAACACGCCGCTGTACCCGTTCGGCTTTGGTTTGCACTACACGACGTTCAAGACGACCGTAAAGGACGGCACGCCGGAAATTTCTATTGCGGCACTTGAAAACGGAAAAGCGCATACCGTGACGTGCGAGGTGGAAAACACCGGCAGCACAGCGGGCCATGCGACGGTGCAGCTGTACATTCAGGGCGTGAGCGGCACAATCGTCCGCCGCGTGCGCGAGCTGAAAGCGTTTGAGAAGGTGTATCTCCAGCCCGGCGAAAAGAAGACGGTAGAACTGAAGCTTGACTGTGACGCACTGAGCATCTGGAACCGCAAAATGCAGTTTGCGCCGGAAGAGAGTAAAGTGAAGCTTTACGTTGAGGAAAGCGGCAGCAAGGTCTGGAACGGCGAGCTGAAAATTACGAAGTAAACGAATATAGTCAAAACAAAAGCACCGTGCCTCACAAGGACACGGTGCTTCGTTTATTTATGCTTTAAGAGAAATTATTTGTGCGCTTTCATATATTCGAGATTTTTCTCGATGAGGGCACAGCGCTGGCGGACGCAGTCTGCGGAACGCAGCGGGTCGGCCGGGGTGCCGAACGCATAGTCGAGCAGCTGTGCAATGCTCGTCTCCGCGACGTGCATGCGTGTATCGGAGGAAGCGTAGTAGACGTAGACCTTGCCGTCGTCATCAGCGATGGCACCGTTCGTGAACACGACATTGGAAACATCGCCGACGCGCTCTTTGCCCAGCGGGGCGATGAAGAAGCCGCCCGGTTCTGCGATGAGCTTTGCAGGGTCCTGCAGGTCGGTCACGAAGACATACAGCACGTAGCGCAGGCCGGCTGCGGTGTTGCGCACGCCGTGTGCAAGGTGGATCCAGCCCTTTTCGGTCTTGATCGGCACAGCGCCGGCGCCGTTTTTGGACTCGGTGATGGTGTGGTAGCGGCGCGGACTGACGACTTTTTCTTCGTCGATGACAGCGTTTGTGATGTCGTCGCATAGACCGAAGCTGACACCGCCCTGGTCGCCGGCTTCAATGAAGCTGTCCTGTGGGCGGGTGTAGAACGCATACTTGCCGTTGACGAATTCCGGGTGCAGCACGCAGTTGCGCTGCTGGGGAGATTTCGTCTTGAGGTCCGGCAGGCGCTCCCAGTTGACGAGATCCTTTGTGCGGACAATGCCGGCAGCGGCGAATGCGGCGGAGAGGTCGTTCACGGTCTTATCCTTGCTTTCGCTGCGGAACACGCCGTAGATATAGCCGTCTTCGTGTTGCGTCAAACGCATATCGTAGACGTTCGTTTCCTCGGGGGAGGTGTCTGGCAGGATGACCGGGTAATCATCAAAGCGGAAGCCCTGCACAGGGTTATTGCTGCGCGCGACGGCGAAGAAGGACTTTCTGTCATTGCCTTCTACGCGGGCGACGAGGCAGTACTGACCGTTCAGCTTGATGGCGCCGGAGTTCATGACGGCGTTCACGCCGAGACGCTCAAGACCCAGCGGATTTGTCTCCTCGTTCAGGTCAAATTTCCAGAACGGCGGAATGTGGTCGCGGGTGAGGACAGGATTCTCGTAACGCGTGTAAATGCCGTTGTAAAAAGCGGCAGGCTTGTTCTCTTTTGCGATGAGCGCTTCGTAATCGTGAAACGCCTTTTCAATGTTCGGGTTCATGTTTGTACCTCCATACAGAATATTACAAGCATACTATACCACGCGACGTGCATTCGGTCAAACGGTATGTGTTGCCTGTTATTGCAAAAAGGTTGTTTAGCGGATGTCCTTGTACTCGGATTTTTCTGCGCGGCGCTGCTGGATGTAGGTGATGAGCTCAAAGAGACCGTCTGCTAAAATGCTGATGCCGAAGAACATGATGGCGGCTTTTGCGGCACGGAACGGATTTACGAGCAGCACGATGCCGAGAATGAGCGGCAGTACGGCGGAGATGAGTACCCAGAAGCGGTAGGGGCTGTACACCGAGAGGGCATCAACGGCGAGTGGCATTTTTCCGATGCCGTCTACAAGCAGCATGATGCCGAGCGCGATGGGCAGGAAAGAGAGGACGACGTACGGGCGGGAAAAGCAGAAAATACCGAACGCAAGGCAGAGAACGCCGATGACGAGCGTGCCGCCTGCAGTGAAGCCGAGGTTTCTGGCTTTTATAAAATACCAAAAGCTATGTGCGGCGTACAAAATGAGTGCAGCGGCGATGCCCCAGCAAAAGACGGTGCCGGACATGCCCGGCCAAAACGTGAGCACAAGGCCGAGCGCCATGTAAAGGACGGACGCCCAAAGAGACGTGGTGCGGAAGAAAATGTTTTTCATGAAGATAAGTCCTTTCTATAATAGAGTAATGGAGTGTGTATTTCTAAAGGCGGTTTTGACCGCCTTTCAAGAACCCCCTTGATAGGGTTTCTTGCGGCGCAACAATTCACCGGATTGTTGCGCCTATTTTCCTGATCTTAGTTAGGCAAAAGGTGTTTCGACTTTTGCAAAAGTCGACTCAGGGCTTTGCCCCGAGCCCCCACCAACTTTTTGAAAAAAGTTGGATCAAAAACTTTATTCGTCTCGCTTTCCGTCAGCTTGTGCGCTTGAGTTCAAAATGATTTTTGGAGAAGTTTAAAATACCTTCGTCGCGCATTTTGCCCATTTCTTTGGAAAGCGCGCTGCGGTCTACGCTGAGGTAATCCGCAAGCTGCTGGCGATTGAACGGGATTGTGAAGCTGTCGCTGTTTTCGCGGATGGCCTGAAACGACAGGTATGAAATGAGTCGCCCGCGTATCGTTTTCGGTGCGGTGTGGAAAATGCGGCGCGAAAGCGACAGGTTTTTCTGCGCGCTGACGAGCAGCAGGTTTTCAATCAGCTTGCCGTGGTGCCTGCAGTTTACGGGGCACGGGGAGAGGATCTGCGCGGTTTTCAAAAACAACACGGTGCAGTTTTCTGCGGCGGCGACATTGACGAGCATCGGTTCATTCGGCACACAGGCATAGGTCTCTGCAAAGACCTGCCCGGGACCGACTTTATCGAGAACACTGCGGTTGCCGAAAATGTCGTCGCTTTCAATCGTCACACTGCCCGTGAGCACGATGCCGAGCGCGTTTGTGTGCTCGCCCGCGTGGCAGATGAGATCGCCCTTTTTATAGCTGCGCGTTTCCGCTTTTAGGTGCTCGAGCAAAACGCCGAAATCGCCTGCGGGGATGCCCCGAAACAGCGGCGAGCGCCCTAAGATGCTGTAATCCGTAAAATAGCCTCCTTTTTTCAATCTTCGTTGTTATAACAACATACTTTACAGCCTAATCGTAGTATACTGTGTTCGTAAAGTCAAGAGAAAACCTTGTGGCTTTTGCAAAATTTAAAAATTGGAAGGAATTTTGAATATGATCCGTACCATCGTTCACTTTGATGAAGAAAAATGCAACGGCTGCGGCCTGTGCGCGAATGCCTGTCAGGAGGGCGCCATCGGCATTGTAAACGGTAAGGCGAAGCTTCTGCGCGACGATTACTGCGACGGTCTCGGCAACTGCCTGCCTGCATGTCCCACGAACGCAATCTCCTTTGTGGAGCGCGAAGCGGCGGCGTTTGACGAGGAAGCCGTGAAAATGGCTATGGCAGAGAAAGCCGCGAAGAAAGAGGCAGAGGAAATGGCAGAAAAGCTCGGCACGCCGAAGTTCACCGGTTGCCCGGGCAGCATGGCACGCGCTATTGAGAGAAAGTCTGTAAATACGGATAACAGTGCGGTCAGCGGCAAGATTGAATCCGAGCTGCGCCAGTGGCCGGTGCAGATCAAATTAGCGCCGATCCGCGCCCCGTATTTTGACGGCGCGAACCTGCTGATTGCGGCGGATTGCACGGCGTATGCGTACGGTGATTTTCACCGCGACTTTGTGCACAACCGAAAAGTGCTCATCGGCTGCCCGAAGCTCGATGAGGGCGATTACACCGAAAAGCTGACGGAGATCATCCGTCAGAACGACATCAAGAGCCTGACAATTGTGCGCATGCAGGTGCCGTGCTGCGGCGGCCTTGAGCGAGCAGCAGTGAACGCACTGAAGGCGAGCGGCAAGTTTATCCCGTGGCAGGTGAAGGTCATCGCGACCGACGGCAGTCTCGTAGAATGAGGACGGGAAATCAAGCGTGGGATGCGCTGTTGGGGGCGCTTGTGGGCGTTGTCCGCGCGGAGCAGAAAAACGCGAAGACCGTGGAAACGGACAGAGTGCTTTTTGAGGGCTTTGCCGCGCTTGCGGAGGATGATGAAACGGCGTTGCAGAACATGCTGGCGTGCGCCCACGCGGAGAAAAACCGCATTGCGCCGGACTGTGCGTATTGCGCCATGCCGTGCGGCAGCACGAGCGATTTAGATTTCGGCACTGTGCGCAACGCGCGGGAGGCTGTGCGGAAGCAGAAATTTGCCATCACCGAACGGTTGATCGAAATCGCGCCGGGGCTGCTTTGCAAGCTCGAAAGCGGTGAGTTGGGCGAAGACGAGCTTTTTGTGTTTCACAAAGCCGTGTTTGCGCTCGGCGAAGATTGGAGCCCGGAGGAGCTTGAAGAGATGCTTGAAACTCTAAACTGAACCGTTTTGTTGCAAGGAGGAAGCTGCGGCTTTCCTCCTTGACTTTTTTAACTTGATATTGTATGATGAGCACAAAGAGGGTGAGATTTGTGACCGATTATACATTGCAGCCGATTCCCGGCAAGACGCTTTCGCGCCGGCTGCCTGAGGGCACAGCGCTCGTTTTAGAGGGCGGCGGCCTGCGCGGCTATTACAGTTGCGGCGTGATGGAAGCGTTCATGGAAAAAGATCTGCTGTTTCCGTATATTATCGGCGTTTCGGCGGGCGCAGCGAACGCGCTTTCGTACATATCGGGCCAACCGGGGCGCAGCCGAGAGATCATTGAACACTATGTCGGGAACCCCGACTATGTGAGCACGCGAAATCTTTTGACAAAGCACACGATGTTCGACTTTGATTATATTTTCGGCACAGTGCCGGAAAAGCACATTTTTTTCGACTGGGACAAGTTTCATGAGCAGGATACGCGCTTTTTGACCGGCGCGATGAACTGCGCGGACGGCAAGACCGTTTGGTTTGAAAAGGACACGCTAAAAGCGCCGTTTATGGCTTCGCGTGCATCGTGCTCCGTGCCGCTCATCACGAAAATTCAGCATTATATGGGCTATGACCTCTTGGACGGCGGCATCAGTGACCCAATTCCAATCGAAAAGTCGCTTGCAGACGGCAACACGTTCCATGTGATCGTTTTGACGCGCAACAAGGGCTACCAAAAGGAACCGTTTGGGCACACGGCGTTTTTGAAAGCGGCGTTTCGCAAGCACCCTGCTGTGGCAGAAGCGATGCGCACGCGGCATGAGATTTATAACCGCCAGTTGGCGTTGTGTGAAAAGCTTGAAAAAGCGGGCAGGGCGGTCATCATTCGTCCGTTAAAGCCGCTCAACGTCAGCCGCACAAAGGCGGAGGTTCCCGCGCTGCTCGCTTTACATGACGAGGGACTTTATGAGGGGCGCGCGGCACTCGGTTCATTTGAAGAAATGCTTAATATTAAACTCTAACAAAAATAAAGGAGGCATTTTCATGACACTTTTTAAAATGGAAAACCGCAGAAACTTTGGGTTTTCCGCAGAAAATCCAACAGGCACAAAAGGCGGCGGCACACGCGCCAAGGACTGTGAAAAGCTGAGTCCATGCATTCAAATTCAGCCCGGCGAGACCGTTACGCTGTGTGACACGGACGGCCCGGGCATGGTGACGCACATGTGGTTCACGGGTTACGTGGGACACTCGTTTATTCTGCGAATCTACTGGGAAAACAATGAACAGCCGTCCGTGGAAGCACCGTTTTCGGCATTTTTCGGTTGCGCGTATGACGAGAATTTTTCTGACCGCGACGGCAATTACCCGGTTTTGAACTCAGCTGCGATGCTCGTCGCGCCGGGGCGCGGGTTCAACAGCTACTTTGAAATGCCGTTCAGAAAACACTGCCGTATTACAATGGAAAATCGCGGTGAAAAGCCAGAGACGCTTTTCTATATGATTTCCGGATGGTATGGAGAGATTCCCGAAAACAGCGGTTATTTTCACGCGACATATCGGCAGGAGCACCCTGTGCAGAAGGGACGCTCGTATGTGATCTTGGACGGCGTGCACGGCAAGGGCTGCTTTGCGGGCGTGACGCTGGCTTCCGGCATGAACGGGCACAACACCTGCTGGGTGGAGGGTGAAGCCAAAATGTACATTGACGGCGACACATACCCCACGATGAACTACACGGGCACGGAGGATTACTTCGGCGGCTCGTATGGCTTTGGCAATGACATTTACCTCAACCGCTACCAGACGTTCAGCGGGCTTTATACGGGTTTGTATGCGATTTTGGGCGACACGAAGGAAATGTATAACCACCAAAAGCGCTTTATGCTGTACCGCTGGCACGTGAAAGACCCGGTTTATTTCGATGAGGACTTTAAAATGACGATTGATAACCTCGGCTGGACGGGCCCGCGCTACGACGATTACACGTCTGTGGCATATTGGTACCAGACGGAGCCGAAGCCGGTGCCGTTTACGCTGCCGGAGGACAAAGAGCTGATCATGGAATAAAAGGGGTAGGTGCATTGAAAAGAGTTTTGGTCGGCGGATTTTTGGCGCTTATCGGCTCGATATGGGGCGCGGCGATTTTCATTGCCTGCGGCATGAACCTTGTAAGCGGTTGGTCAACGCCGCCGGGACGGTTTTTCTCGACCGTCTCCGAGGTCGGCTTGACGCTGCCGTTGGTGTTTGCGGTCATCGTGATGCTCGTTGGGCTTGTGATTTTGGTGAAAGAGTATTTTACGAAAGATAAAAATTAAGAACAGCTTCCGTTTTGGGATTTCTCCGAACGGAAGCTGTTTTGTTTTTATTATAGGGTTACTGTGCCGTTATTTGATGCAAAGAGCCGGCGCATTTCGGCGCGCAGGCCGCGCAGGGCGGGGGAGTTGAGTTCCGGGTCGCGCTCGGTCAATTCTTTAGCGCACTGCTGCGCTTCCTGCAAAATTTGCATGTCGTTTAACATGTCGGCAATCTTTAATTTCGGCAGGCCGTGCTGGCGCTCGCCGAAGAAATCGCCCGGACCGCGCAGGCGCAGGTCTTCGTCCGCGACCTTGAAGCCGTCCGTGGTGCTGCAAAAGAGCCTTAAACGCTGTAATGTTTCATCGTTTTGCGCTTCTGTCACCAGAATGCACGTGGAGGCGTATTTGCCGCGGCCGACGCGCCCGCGCAGCTGGTGCAGCTGCGAAAGGCCGAACCGATCTGCGTTTTCGATGGCCATGACCGTGGCGTTCGGTACGTCCACGCCCACCTCGACGACCGTCGTCGAGACGAGCGCATCCAGTTCGCCCGCAGCGAACCGGCGCAG
>ERZ857882.1734-NODE-1734-length-24605-cov-9.800978_pt1 | contig 24605 bp, 22 predicted proteins | sample MGYA00519697_ERZ857882 | MGnify/ENA primary metagenome ERZ857882 (study PRJEB31778, sample SAMEA3449373) | human gut metagenome | biome: human gut; feature: human-associated habitat; material: faeces | place: United Kingdom | collected 2010/2012 ...
AGTTTTTCCTTCACGTCTTCGGGAATCTCGGTCTCGTCCTTGTCCTGCACGTCGTGGCCGTAAATGCCAAAGGCGGGCAGGCCCTTCTGCGCGTGCGCGGCCAGCACGGCGGCCAGGGCCAGCGATGCGAATTTCGCTTTTTTCATCTGTTGTTCCTCCTTTGTTTTGGGTAAAAAACCTTGTAACAACAGCATACACCGGCGGGCGGGCGCGGCAAATGCAGCTTTTTTGGGCCTGTTTGTACAATGCTCGGGGCCTTGGCGGCAGGGCCGGGGCCGGGCATGGAAAATCATTGGGGGCTGGTAATATCCTGCTGCTTTTTGCGGTATTCGGTGGGGCTGATGCCGTAATACTTGCGGAACAGCTTGTTGAAATAGAACTGGTCGCTGAAGCCGAGGTCCGCCGCCAGGGTTTTGAGCAGCACATCGCCGGAGCGCAGGCATTCGGCGGCCTTTTCCATCTTGGTCTGGTTGATGTAGTTCACGATGCTGGTGCCGGTGCGGGCCCGGAACACGGTGCAGAGATAGGTTTCATTGAAATTGACGTGCTTTGCCAACTGGGCCAGGGTGATTTTTTCGCCGATGTGGGCGTGGATGTATTGAAGGGTCTTTTCCACCTCGTGCGCGCCCGCGCCGCCGGTGTCCGGCCGGAGGGCGGCGGCCACCCGCCGCAGAAGATCGTGCAGCAGGGCCCGGAGCTGGGCCTGGGTGTCCAGCCCGTCCAGCCGGCCGGACACCTCGGCCACCGCGCCGGGCAGCAAAAAGCCCTCCATGCGCTCGTGCAGGCGCAGCAGGATAGCCGACCATTTGTGCAGCGCCTCGCTGCGGCTGACGTTTGCCTGCCCGCAGGCGGCGAGCTGGGCGTCCACCGCGGCCAGCGCGCCGGGATCTGCGCAGCGCAGCGCTTCGCAGATCCCGGCCGTGAACTGGGGGATGTTTATGTTCCAGCTGCCGCAGGGGCCGAGGCTTTCCAGCGGGATGGGGGCCGAGCCGCCCAGATAAAAGATGCGGTCCGCCATGTGCCGCCTGCGGGCCAGGGCCGCCAGAAGGGCGGCGGGAGAGGCGAGGGCGGGCTGGTAAAAGGCGGCCACCGTTACATTGAGATACTGGGTGAGCGCGGAGCAGAGCTTCTGCGCAAGAAAGCCCTGCTCCAGCGCCCGGCCCGGGGCGGCGGGGGTGACCACGAAATACTGCCCGCCGGCCACCGGGCCCTGGCACAAAATATCCGGCCCCAGCAGCTCGGCGGCGATGTTGAGCAGCGCGTAGGTGAGCAGCTCCATATCCTGCTGGGAGGAGACCTTCATCACCTCGCCGTACTGCACCACCTGGATGAGATACAGATTGATGGGGCCCGCCGCGAACAGGGCCTGGGGGACGTCGCCCTCGTTCAGGGCGGGGGCCAAAAGCAGCTTTTGCCAGAAGGCGGCCTGCTGCTGGCGCTCGAGCTTGTCCAGCGCGGTGCGGGCCAGCTCGTCCTGCCGGCGGCGGCGCATGGTTTCGTCCAGCGCCTGCTTCATGCGGCCCAGCATGGCGGTGTATTCCTGCGTGGTGATGGTGAGCTTGAGCAGGTAATCCTGCGCGCCCAGCACCATGCCCTGGCGCACCAGGTCAAAATCGTCGTAATTGCTGATGAGCACGATCTTGCCGGTAAAGCCCCCCGCGGTGAGCCGCTCGATTAGGGTGATGCCGTCCATGCGGGGCATCTTGATATCGGTGATGATGAGGTCCGGGTCCTCGGCGGCGCACAGGCGCAGGGCCTCCTCGCCGTCGGCCGCGGTGCCGCACACGGTAAAGCCGTACTGCTCGTAGTCCACCATGGTGCGGAAGGCCACCCGGACCAGGTTTTCGTCGTCCACGATCAAAAGCTTATACATCCGGCCGTTCCTCCTCGTTTTTTGGCGGCAGAAGCAGGGTGACCGCCGTGCCCCGGCCCGGCTCGCTCTCCACCGTCATGGAGGCGGCGGGCCCGTAGACCAGCGCGACGCGCTGGCGCACATTGCCCATGCCGATGCCGGAAAAGCGCCGGCTGCTGGTGTTCTGAAGCTCGGGAAGGGCGGTGTCGAACCCGGCGCCGTCGTCCTTCACCGTGACCTCCAGGCCGCCCTGCCAGGGGCGCGCTTCCACCGTGATGGTGACCAGCCGCCCCACCCCCTCGACCCCGTGGAGGATGGCGTTCTCGACGATGGGCTGCAGAAGAAATTTCAGGATGGGCGTTTCCAGGCAGGCGTCATCGACCCGGTATTCCATGACAAACTGCTCGGTGTAGCGCAGGGACTGGATGAGCGCGTAATTGCGGATGTTTTCCAGCTCCCCCTGCAGGGGCAGGAACTCCTGCTTGTTCACGATGGTGTTTTTGAGAAGGCCCGCCAGGGCGGAGAGGCTGTCGGCCACCGCGGGCACCCGGCTGAGCACGGCCGTCCACTTGATGGAGTTGAGGGTGTTGAACAAAAAGTGGGGGTTGATCTGGGCCTGGAGCATCTGGATCTCGAGGTTTTTCATCTGGATGCTGTTCTGCACTTCCCGCTCGCCGTATTCATCCAGGCGGGCGACCATCCGGCCCACCTCGCCGGTGAGATAGCCGATCTCGTCGCGCCCGCCGTCCCGGATGGAGCGCTCGCCGGTGCGGGCCGCCACGCCCCGGCAGTAGCGCACCAGCCGGTTGACCGGCCGCACGATGCTGGCGGCGATGACGAGCATGGCCACAAGGCCCAGGCACAGGCACAAAAAGCTCACCAGCAGGATGAAGGCGTTCAGGCGGTCCATCTCGGCGTTCATGTAGCCCTCGCGCACCAGGGCAAGGGCGTACCAGCGGGCCTTGGAGTTGTAAAAAAACGAGGCGTAATAGCTTTGGCCGCCCACCTCGATGGAAAAATGGGGGTCGCCTGCGGCGTGAAGGCTGCCGATCGTTTCCAGCAGGGAGGGATCTGGCAGGGGCAGGCCGGAGGCGAGCGCGGGGTCCGCGCTGCTGATCACGGTGCCGTCGGCACCCACCAGAACCACCTGGCCCTGCTCTTCCGGGTAGACCTGGCGGCAGGTCTCCTGGGCAAAGCGCTCCTCGTCCACCACCAGCAGCAGGTAGCCCAGGCGCTGGCCGGTGAAATCGGCCTGGTTGATGGCCCGCACCATGACCATGTTGGCCTGGCCGCCCGAGGGCAGCGAGGTGACCAGCTCGAGGGGGTAAGCGTCCTCGGCGCGGGGCACCAGCTCGCGCAGGGCGGCGTCCTGCAGGCGGTCGTACCCCATGCTGTAGACCACGCGGCCCCCGGTGTCCAGCAGGGTGACGTTTTTGGCCAGGGGCGAAATGAGCAGGTTCTGCTCGATCTGGCGGGTGATCTGCAGCGCCAGCTGGTTTTTGGCGTAGGGGTCCAGCGAGGGCTCGGTGAGCATGCGCTGCACCTCGTCGGTGGTGGAGAGCTTCATGGTGATGCGCTCCATGTTTTCCAAAAGATCGTTCTGCCGGTCGGTGAGCATGGAGAGCAGGCGCAGCGCGTCCGAGCCGAGCTTTTGCCGCAGCTCGGCGGTATAGCGCGCCCGGTACAGCCCCCCGAAGATCAGGATGGGGGCGGCACACACCACCGCGTACAGGATGATGAGCCGCCAGAGGATGCGCCCCTTGCGCAGGGGCAGAATGACCCGGTCCAGCCAGGCACCGCGCCGCGATCGCTCCATACCGAATTGCCGCCTTTCCGCTTTTTTCTCTATCATACTACATTTTAACACGGCGGCAAGCAATCGGGCCCGCGGGCCCAAAGATTGTCAATGCAGTGCCGCGGATAATCCATACCCCGCGGGCCGCGCCCGCCTTATACTGAAGCCAGGAAACCGTGCGCAAAACGGCGCGCTGTGAGAGGAGAGATGGGAAATGCTGCTGGCATATCCGCGGGTGGTGGCGGCGGGCGGGCGCCATACGGTGCGGCTGAGGGCCGAAAAGCCCCTGTTCACCGGGGAGGGCTACACCGCCCTGTTCACCGCCTGCGAGGTGTTTAAAAACGAACAAGAGGCCACCCAGGGGGAGATGATCGCGGGCTTTGAGGTGTTCCACACCACCAACAAGCCCCGGGAGCTGGCCGTGCGGGTGGAGAGCGCCTTTGCCTGCACGGTGCAGGTGGAGTGCCCGGCCGAGCAGGAGTATATTCTGCGCATTTTCAAAAGCGGGGGCGGGGCGCTGCGGCCGGTGGGCTGCGCCTGCCTGTACGCGGTAGAAGGGGACCTGCAGGGGCTGCTGCCCTATAAGGGCGATCTGCACATGCACAGCTATTGCTCGGACGGGGAAAACGCGCCCCAGGTGATGGCCGCCGCCTGCCGGGAAAAGGGCTTTGATTTTATGGCCCTGACCGACCACGGCAAATTTGAACCCTCGCTGGAACTGCGGCGGCAGTTTGCCGCCATGCCGGGGCTGGCGATGGAGCTGTATACCGGAGAGGAGATCCACCTGCCCTGGCACCAGGCGCACATTTTGAACATCGGGGGCCGGGCCAGCGTGAACGAGGCCTTTTTAAAGGACCGGGAGGGCTTTCTGCGCCAGGTGGAGGCGCTGGGAAAAAGCACGGCGGCGCCCGCCGGGGTGGACGATTACCAGTACCTTGCAGCGCTGTGGGCCTTTGACCGGGTGCGCCGCGAGGGAGGCCTGAGCGTGTTCTGCCACCCCTACTGGCGCAGGCCCTCGGGTTTTGAGCTGTGCGCGGCCTTTACCGAGGCGATGCTGGCCGCCCGGCCGTTCGACGCGCTGGAGGTGGTTTCCGGCTACGGTAAGGCGGACACCGACTCGAACCTTTTGCAGTTGGCCCGGTATTTTGAGCTGGAGCCCGCCGCCCGGCCGCCCATTGTGGGGGTAAGCGACGCCCATGCGGCCTTTGCCCGCGAGGTGCCCGCCGGGGAGTACCTGCTGGGGGCCTTTTACACGGTGGTGCTGGCAAAAACGAACGGGTTTGAGGACGTGGCGGAGGCCATCCGCGCTCGGCGCAGCCTGGCGGTGGAGGAACAGGAGCACGAGCAGCGCCACGTGTACGGGCCGTACCGGCTGGTGAAATACGCGCAGTTTTTGGCGCGGCAGTTCTTCCCGGAGCACGACGCGCTGGCTGCCCGGGAGGCGGCCGCCATGGGGCGTTTTGCCCGGGGACTGGCCGCCCAGGGAGAAAAGGCGGCGATGGCAGAGCTTTACGCCGCGGCATTTGAGTGGTGAAAAAGCGGCCGTCCCCAGGGCGGCGGCACGGGCACATTCGAGGAACATTTGCCCGGGAAAAGAAGAAAAACAGGGCGCCCCTGCAGCATTTTAAAGCTGCAGGGGCGCCCTGTTTTTGCAGGAGCGGGCTGGAAGCGGCGGGGGCATCAGGCGGTGAGACGGCCCAATTGCATGAGGCACTCGACCTCAAAGTCGGTTCCAGGGGCATATAAAAAGCCGGACTGGCCCGGGGTGCAGGCGCGCACCAGAAGGTAACCGATCAGGCCGCTTTCGTGCCGGACCTGGGTGATGGTCATGGTGACGGTCTCGCCCAGGCGCTCGTACTCCACGGCGCAGCTGCCCAGCGCCGTGGCGGTATGAGCCTGGCCGTCCTGCCCGTTGTACAAAAAGTCCCAGACTTCGCCGGCAAAGCGGCCGGTGAGATCCTCGTCGGTCTCCTGCCCTGCCCGCCGGAGGAAAATACTGCCGTCCGCCAGCTCGTACACGCCCGCGGCGGAGCCCTGGCCCTCGGGCAGGTCCTCGGGAAGATCAAATTCGTGAAAGGCGACGGCCCCTTCCGGCAGGACATACCCCTCCTGCCGCGCGTAAAAGGTGGCGTCTTTCAGATCGGCGGGAGGCTCCAGCTCCTGAATCTGGCCGCCGAACACGGACGGCCACTGCCGCAGCAGACGGCCGGCCCCCACCGCCAGGGTACAGGCCAGCAGCAGGCACACGCAGGCGGCCAGGACCCGCAGGGGCCGCAGCTTTTTTCTGCGGGGCAGGGCGTGCGCCCGGGCCAGCACGGCACCGGCCGAAACCGAGGTGTGCAGGGGGTCGAACAGGGCGCAAAAGCGCCGCTTTAAATCTTCTTCATTCATCATTGAGAAGTTCTCCTTCCAAACAGGCTTTTAGTTTTTGCCGCCCCCGGGCAAGCCGGGTGGTGACACCGGAAACGCTGAGGCCCAGCGCCTGGGCGATTTGGGCGGCAGTTCGGTCTTCATAGTAAAAAAGATATAAGGGGATGCGGTACTTTTCGGGCAGGTGCAGCAGGGCCTCGGCCAGCTCCCGCTCGGGCAGGCCAAGGCCGCCCTGCGGGGCGAAGGCTCCGGCTTCCGGCACAGGGCCTGCCAGCAGGCGGCGCCAGGGGGAACCAAGCCAGCGCTTGCTCTCGTTGACCGCCACCCGGATGACCCAATTGCGCAGGTGTTCCCCGCTCTCGAAGCGCACGTCCGCGCGCAGGCACCGCAAAAGCGCGTTTTGGGTCACGTCCTCGGCATCCTGGGGATTTTTGGTGTAGTTCAGCGCGATGCGGTAGATGGTGTTGGCGTGGGATTCACACAGCTGCTGAAACAGCTCGGTTTCGATGACGATCCCCCCTTTTTTAAATTGAAAAGGCCTTTTGACACAAATACCCGGCGCAGGGCGGGTTTGTTGCATAAAAAGAAAAAATAAGCCGGCCCCACCCGGGAGCGGCTATGGCGAGGATGGAACACAAAAAGTTGTTTCTCAATTAAAAAATATTGATAAACGATAAATAATACTTGCAATTCGATAAACCATATGCTATAGTAATGCCAGAAACCAAAGGAGGAACAAAGCCTATGTGGAGCGAAAAGAACAGCATTGCTTTATCACAAATTGCGGTGAAGGTGTTTTTGGGCATTTTGGTGGGGTGCGACGTGGGCGGCTGGTGGCTGGTGGACTGGTTTTTGGGCTGGACCCGCTACTGGCCCATGGACGACCTTGCCCACAGGGTGCTGTTTTTGGCCTCGCTGTATGCGGCCAGCGTGCCCGCCTACTGCATTTTGCTGTGCCTGACCCGGCTGTTGGCAAACATCAGCGACGGGCAGGTGTTCATTCCCCAAAACGTGCGGGCGCTGCGCAGCGCGAGCTGGTGCTGCGTGGCGGCGGCGCTGGTGTGCCTGGCCAGCTGCTTTTACTATATCCCCTTTCTGGCCGTGGCGGTGGCCGCCGCGTTTATGGCGCTGATCATCCGGATCATCAAAAATGTGTTCGAACAGGCCATCGGCATGAAGTCCGAGCTGGACCTGACCGTGTAAGGGGGCGCAGAGTATGCCCATCATCATCAATCTGGACGTGGTTATGGCCCGGCGCAAGATCGGCGCGGGAGAGCTGGCCGAAAAGGTGGGGATCACGCCGGCGAACCTGTCGATCCTGAAAAACAACAAGGCCAAGGCGGTGCGCTTTTCCACCCTCTCGGCGTTGTGCCGGGCGCTGGACTGCCAGCCCGCAGACCTGCTGGAATATGTGCCCGGAGAGGAAGAGGCCGGGGAGTAAGCCCCCCGCCGGGCAGCCGGCGCGCATGTGCAAAAAATGGCCTGCGTTTGCCTGCGGACGCTTTTTATCTGCAAGCTGAAAATAAGGCCGGAACGGCCATAAAGTGAGGAAACTGAATATGGAAAACAAACCTTTGGAGGGCAGAACCTGCCCCCCCTGTTCCAGTGCGCCCCAAAGGGCGGGCGAGGCCCTGGCAAAAGAGGCCCCGCCGTATGACAAAGGCGCGGGGGCGGCCCCGCCCATACAGGGGCAGGCCCCGTTTACAGCCACCCGCATCCAGGGGGCCGGGGCGGCGCTCACCTATCTGCTGGGCTGGTTTTACATCCGCTGGCTGCTGCTGAACGCAGACTGGGGCGAGCCGGGGCGCTTTGGCGGCTGGGCGCTGGCGGTGTTCTGCGCGGCTTTTTTTGGTGGGGTGGAGCTGCTGATGCGGGCCGCGGGGCGGCGCGCCGGCGGCGAGAGCTGGGCGTGGATGGCCTTTTGCGGCCTGCTGGCGGCGGACATTACCGCAAAGAGCTTTTTGTTTTGGGATTCGGGCAGTTTGTTTGTGTGCGAGCTGCTGGCGCTGCACGGCGCCGCCGCCTACTGGGTGCTGTGCCGGGCGGGCCTGCTGACCGAGGGGGCCACCGGGCCCTTTGCGGCGCTGGACGCGCTGCGCGCGCTGGTACTCTACCCTTTCGGCCGCTTTTTTTTGCGGGTGCGGGTGGTCTGGTATGGCCTGAAAAAGGGCGCGGGGCGGCTGCGGGGGCACCGGGGGCACCGGTCTAAAAAGAACACCGCCTTTTGGGTGACCCTGGCGGCGGCCCTGCCGCTGCTGCTGGCGGCCGCGGCCCTGCTGGCCGGGGCGGACGAGGGCTTTGACCGGCTGCTGAACGACCTGCTGCACCGGCTGGAGCTGATCGCGCTGCCGGACTGGTTCTGGCAGAATTTCTGGTGCTTTGTGCTGGGCCTGCCGGTGGGGGCGTACCTGTTCGGGCTGATCGGCGGGGCTCTGCGGGAAACCCCGAAGCCAGGGAGCGGCCCCCGCCTGCGCAGGCAGGCCGAGGCCCTGCGGGCTGCCCCGGAAGGGGCACTCTGCGCTGCCATGGGAGCCTTTTTGGCGCTGTATCTGTTGTTTTTTGCCCTGCAGGCCAGTTATCTACTGGGGGGCTTTGCCGGCCGCCTGCCCGCGGGCTTTACGGCGGCGGGGTACGCGCGGCAGGGGTTTTTCCAGCTGTGCGCCATCGTGGTGCTGAACTTTGGGCTGCTGGTGCTGGCGGCAAAGCTGACCCGCCGCCCGCTGCGGCAAAGCCCGGCGCTGAAAGCGCTGAGCCTTTGCCTTTGCGGCGCGAACCTGTTGTTTGCGGCGGTGAGCTTTTCCAAGCTGTATCTGTATATCAGCCGGTTCGGCCTGACCCCGAAGCGGGTGCTCTCGAGCTGGTTTGCCCTGGTGCTGGCGGTGCTGAGCGTGCTGGCGGCGCTTTCGATCCTGCGGCCGTTCCGGGCGGTGCGGGCCGGGGTGCTGGCCTTCTGCGGGCTGTTTTTGCTGCTGTGCCTGTGCCAGCCGGACCTGCTGATCCACAAGGCGAACCGGCAGCTTTACCGCGCGGGGGTCCTGCAGGAACTGGACGAGGGCTTTTATCACCCCAAATATATCAGCACGGCCGGGGAGGAAGCGGAACAGGCCATAGACGGAAGGTTTGAAAAATAAGTTCCCTCCAAAACAGGGGCGCGTACCTTGCCAAGGTACGCGCCCCTGTTTTGAGAATCAGCCGAAGGAGAGCTTGTCCGGGCCGAGGAAACGGTCTAGGGCCGTTTGCAGCAATTTGCCCCACACATCCCAGGTGTGGCCGCCGGGGCAGGTGCAGAATTCGTGGGCGACGCCCCGGCGATTCAGCCTGCGGTGCATTTCCTGGTTCATGGGCCACAGCCGGTCGGCGGCCCCCAGCAGGGCGAACAGATCCTCGGCGGCGGGGACCTGTTCGCCGGGCCCGAATACGGCGGCGGCCTCGCCGGGGTGCAGGCCGCCGGATGCCTGCCGGCGGTGCAAAAAGTCGTTGGCGTCCATCACGGCGGAGAAGGCGGCCGCGCCCGCGTACTGCTGCGGGCGGCGCAGCGCGCACTTCAGGGCGCCGTAGCCGCCCATGGAATTGCCCATGACAAAATTTTGTTCCCGCGCGCCGGAAAGGCCGAACATGCGCCGGCAGAAGGCGGGCAGCTCCTCGCTCACATAGGTGAAATAGGCCGGGCCGGCGGCCATGTCGGTATAAAAGCTGCGCTGCACCTCGGGCATGACGACCACCGCCTGCTTGAGCCGGGCGTACCATTCCAGGCCGGTGTAGCGCTGCCAGGCGGTGCTGTCGTCGGTGAGGCCGTGCAGCAGCCAGACCACCGGGGCGCCGGCGGGGGAAAAACCGTCCTCGGCGGGAAGGATCGCGCAGAAATGGGTCGCCATGCCCAGAGCCTCGCTGCGGAAATCACACTGAATAAAAGCCATAAAAACCATCCTTTTCAGGCCGGTGCAAGCCGGATTTTACACGGGGGGTGATTGCAGAAGCTTCCCTGCTCAGTATAGCACGCGCGGCGGCGATAAAAAAGTGGCGGCGGGGTGAAGTTTGTGGTATCCTAATTCTGAGAAAGGCAGAAGGAGGCGGGCCGAACGGAGCTTTTGAAAAACAGCCTGGCGGTTCTGGCGGGCGCATTGTTTGTGTATGCGGCAGCTGTGGGTGCGCGGCGCGCCCTGGCAGAGAGCGGCGCCCCGGCCGCTTCCGTACCCTGCGCAAAAAAGGAACTGTTTTGGGTGGCGCTGTGCTGCCTGGCAGCGGGCGCCGCAGTGCAGGCCCTGCTGGCGGCATGTGCGCTGCGGCAGGCGCCCGGGCAGGGGCTTGCCCAGGCACTGGAACACTTCTTTTATTACAACATCGACGCCCGCCATTACATTGAGATCGCACAGCTTGGATATTTGCCGCCGGGCACAGGGCCGGAGGAACAGCACCTGATGATCGTGTTTTTCCCCTTGTTTCCCCTGCTGCTGCGGCTTTTGAACCCGACGGGAGCCATGCCCTGGTATTTTGCGGCGATGTTCGTACAGCTGCCCTTATTCTGCTGGGCCGGCACGGCTGTTTATGCCCTGGTGAGCCGCAGCTATGGGCGAAGCGCTGCCCGCTGGACCCTGGCATTTTTGTTGGCCAGCCCCGGGGCAATCTTCTTTTTTACCCCCATGACCGAGAGCTTATTCCTGGCGCTTTCGGCCAGCTTTTTTCTGGCGCTGGAAAAGGACCGGCCGGCCGCCGCCGGCTGGCTGGGCCTGCTGGCCGCCCTGTGCCGCAGCCCCGGCGCGCTGCTGGCCGGAGCAGCAGCGGCGTGGTACATCCTGTGCTGGCGGCGGGAAAAAAGCGCCCCCCGGCCGGCTGCGCTGTGGCCGGTGGCAGCCCCGGCCCTGGGCCTGGGAATGTATCTTTTGCTGAACTGGAGGGTATATGGAAACTGGTTTCAGTTTGCCGTGTATCAAAAAGAACACTGGTTTAACGGGTGGGGCCTTTTTACGAATACAGTGCGGTATCATATGGGATACTTTTTTACCTGGTGGGAGAGCGGAAACGGCAAGGGCGCAATATTCATCAGCCTGGCGGCGGTGTGCACCATCCTGATCGCCCTGGCTCTGCTGGCCCTGACGGCCAAAAAGCTGCAGGTGCATCAGCTGGCATACGGCCTGGCCTACATCGCCTTTACCATGGGTGCGACCTGGCTGCTCAGCGCACCCCGGTATGCCGTGGTGCTGTTCTGCCTGCCCGCCGCCCTGGCGCTGCTGTTTAACAGGAGCTGGGCCCGGTGGCTGGCTTTGGCTGCCCTGGCGGCACCGGGCGCAGCTTATACGGCGCAGTTCATCGCGCACGGGCCCATTTATTGAGGAGGCGCTTGGAGATGGAAGACCGGGAAACGCCCTTCCGCGCGGGCGCGCGGCGGCTGCTTTGCGCGGTGCTGCTGGCGGTGTTTTGCCTGCTTTGCCTGGCGGCGTTCTGCCGGGGGGAAAACGGATACCTGCCCGCGGCGGCCGAGCTGCTTTGGGCGGGGGCCGCGCTGCTGGCCCTGCTCACCGTGCGCCGGTGCGCCCGGAGGGCCGGGACTTTTTTTAAGAGATGGTTCCCCTGGGTGCTCGGGGGGCTGTGCGGGGCGTTTTTTGCGGCGCAGCTGGTGCTGGGCTTTAAGCTGCGCTTTGAGCCGGAATGGGATATGCTGGCGATGTATCAGGGAGGGATCTCCTGGGGAACGATGGGAAGGCTCACGGAGGTCAGCGCGCCGACCTTTGACGCCGCCACTTATTTTTACTATTTTCCAAACAATTTGGGCGGGGCGGGGGTTCTGGCGGCGGTGTTTAAAATTTCCTCCATGATGGGCCTTACAGACTTTTTTTGGTCTGCCATGACGGTGAACGGGCTGCTGTGCACTGCGGCTCTGGCGGTAACGGCCCTGGCGGCCCGTGAGCTGGCGGGCGAAACGGCGGGCCTGCTGGCCGCGGCCGCATTTTTGCTTTGCCCGCCGGTCTGGTTTGCCGCGCCGGTATTTTACAGCGATTTTTTGTCCTTTCTGTTTCCCGTGCTGGCGGTATGGCTGTTTTTAAAAGCCAGAAAACAAAAAAGCGCGCCAAAACGGCTGCTTTTATTACTGCTGTGCTGCGCCGCGGCCGGCCTGGGAGTGATGATAAAAGCGACCGTGGGCATTGTGTTGATCGCGCTGGGCATGGGAGTGCTTTTGATGGAGCGGCCCCGGCGCTTTGCGGCGTTCTGCCTGACGGCCCTTTTGGGCGTGGGGCTGTGGCAGGGCGCGCTGGGGCTGGCGGTGTATCCCCGCCAGCTCAGCCGGGCAGAGGCCGACCGGCTGAATACCCCCCTGCTGCACTGGACGATGATGAGCCTGCAGGGCGACGGGGGTTACGACCCGGCGAGTTATGAGTTCACCCGCAGCTTTTCCGACAAAAGCGAGCGCCGGGCGCAGGTGGCGCGGGAGACCCTTGCCAGGCTGCAAAAGCTGGGGCCAAAGGGCTTTTTTGCCCTTGCGGACCGCAAATGGCAGCGATGTTTTGGAAACGGTACGCTGAACCTTTCGGACATGCTGGACGACGCGCCCGCCACCCCCTGTTCCCTGCATGATTTTTTGCTGCCGGGCGGGGCGGGTTATCAGGGCTATAAGGCCCTGTGCAATGGGGTGCAGCTGTGCTTTTTGGCTCTTGCCGCAGCCCTGTGCGCCAGGGGGGCGATGCAAAAGCGCATGGATTTTGCATGGCTGCTTGCACCGCTGTGTTTGTGTGGTCTGGCGCTGTTCCTTTTATTTTGGGAAACAAGCTGCCGTTACATCACCAACTTTACGCCGCTGCTGTTTTTGTGCGCAGCCCTTGCACTGAGCGTGCCAACTCCCCCGAAAGAACAAAAAGCCTGAGCGATGGCGCTCAGGCTTTTTTGACAGAATTCTCAGGGCTGCTGCGCCGCCTTTTCCCGTTCGCGAAGGGTTTTGATCTTGAGCAGAGCGGCGATGGTCTTGCCGTCCTTGATCTCGCCGGTGAATACCATGTCCACCGCGGTTTCAAAGGGGACCTTTTCGGGGGTGAGGAATTCGTCTTCGTCCAGGTGCATGGCGCAGGGGGAAAGGTCGGTGGCAAGCCAGGTGTAGATGACCTCGCTGCAATAGCCCACCGTGGGATAAAAGGCCCCCAGGTCGGTGTAGCGGCGGGCGATGAGGCCGCACTCCTCGCCCAGCTCCCGCTGGGCGGCCTCGAAGGGGTCCTCGCCGGGCTCCAGCTTGCCCGCGGGCAGCTCCCACAGTTCCTCGCCGAAGGCATAGCGGAACTGCCGCACAAGATACACCTCGTCCTGCCCGGTGAGGGCCGCCACGCAGGCCCCGCCGTGATGGTGCACGATCTCCCGCACCGAGGTCTGGCCGTTTTCCAACTCCACCTGGTCGCGGGTGACGGTGAACACCCTGCCCCCGTAAACCGTTTCGCGGGAGAGAGTGCGCTCAAAATGGCTCATGTGTGCCCCTGCCTTTCCGGTGATTTGCCGCCCGCCGCGCTTTGCGCCCGGGTGCAGCGCACCCGGTGGATGCGCCGCTCGCCGGCTTTTACCACCGTGAAGGTGAGCCCGCCCCAGCTGACGCTGGCGGCCTCGCCCTGGGCGGGGATGCGGCCCAGCTTGTCGGCAATCAGGCCGCCCACCGTGTCGAATTCCTCGTTTTCGCCGCGCCCGGGGCATTCCAGGCCGAAGGCCTCGAACACGTCCTCCAGATCCAGCGCGCCGTCGGCCAGAAAACCGTCTCCGTCCGGCGAGAGCTCGGCCTCCTCGTCGTCGTATTCATCCTGGATGTCGCCCACGATCTCCTCCAGGATGTCTTCCATGCTCACAAGGCCCGCGGTGCCGCCGTATTCGTCGACCACGATGGCCAGCAGGGTGTGCTGGTTTTTAAAGTCCAGCAGCAGCTGGCTGGCGGGGCGGCTCTCGGGCACGTAGATGGCCCGGCGGCAAAAGCGGCGCACCGGGCTTTCCAGGCCGTCCGGCTCGTCGAAAAGGGCCAGCAGGTCCTTGACGTACAAAACGCCCACCACCTCGTCCACCGTTTTGCGGTAGAGGGGCAGCCGGCTGTTGCCGCTTGCAAGGGCCGCCGCGATCACCTCGCGGCAGGTGGAGCCCTCTTCCACGGCCACCATGTCCATGCGGTGGGTCATGATGTCGCCCGCGGTCACGTCGGCCAGTTCGATGATGTTGTTGATCATCTCTTTCTGGCTGGAATCGATCAGGTCCTGCTGGTCGGCGTCGTCGACCAGTTCGTACAGGTCCTCTTCGGTCACCGGGTCGGCGCCGCCGAGCCTTGCCAGCCAGCGGGGCGCCCGTTTGAGCCTGCGGGCCGCAAGCCAGCCCAGGACAAGGCCGATCGCCAGGGCCGCCAGGGCGGCGCCGAGGGCGATCAGTAGGCCGGTCGTATCCATGTGTTTCTCCCATTACCCGCCCCTTGCGGAGCTGTTCTTACAATATCATAAATATACTATACGGTCTCTCCCCCGGCTTGTCAAACCCGGGTTTGGGGCAAAAAACAGGCTTTTGGGGCGAAAAGGAAGGGCAGGCAGGAACTGGCGCGGTAAATTGCCCGATAAAAGCCCCGCACGGCGCAAAAAGCCCGGCGAAGGTGGTTTACATCCGCGGACACTTTTGTTAAAATAGAACATAGGTAATAGCGCCCATTCCCCCACCTGGAGGGAGCGACGTTAAATACTGATAAGTTATGGAGGAAGAAAAATGCCTAGAGCAAAACAGTCCATGGATGGCAACACCGCGGCAGCGCATGTAGCCTATGCGTTTACCGAGGTGGCGGCCATCTACCCCATCACCCCGTCCAGCCCCATGGCGGACTACGTGGACCAGTGGTCCGCGGCGGGCCAGAAGAACATCTTCGGCACGCAGGTCAAGGTCATGGAGATGCAGTCGGAAGCCGGCGCCGCCGGCGCCGTGCACGGCAGCCTGGCCGCCGGCGCCATGACGACCACCTTTACCGCGTCCCAGGGCCTGCTGCTCATGATCCCCAACATGTACAAGATCGCGGGCGAACTGCTGCCCAGCGTGTTCCACGTTTCGGCCCGCACCGTGGCCACCCAGGCGCTGAACATCTTCGGCGACCACTCGGACGTGTATGCCTGCCGCCAGACCGGCTTTGCCATGCTGGCTGAGTCCAACCCCCAAGAGGTCATGGACCTGGCCGCCGTGGCGCACCTGGCCTCCATTGAGGGCCGCGTGCCCTTCATCAACTTCTTCGACGGCTTCCGCACCAGCCACGAGATCCAGAAGATCGAGAAGTGGGATTACGCGGACCTGGCCGAGATGGTGAACTGGGACGCCATTGAGGAGTTCCGCAACCATTCGCTGAACCCCGAGAACCCCTCGATGCGGGGCAGCCACGAAAACGGCGACATCTTCTTCCAGCACCGCGAGGCCTGCAACCGTTACTACGACGAGCTGCCCGCCACCGTGGAAAAATACATGGAGAAGGTCAACGCCAAGATCGGCACCAACTACCAGCTGTTCAACTACTACGGCGCGCCTGACGCCGAGCGGGTCATCATCTGCATGGGCTCGTTCTGCGACGTGGCCGAGGAGGTCGTGGACTACATGACCGCCCACGGCGAAAAGGTTGGCCTGGTGAAGGTGCGCCTGTACCGCCCGTTCGTGGCGGAGAAGCTGCTGGCCGCCATTCCCGCGACCGCGAAGAAGATCGCTGTGCTGGACCGCACCAAGGAGCCCGGCAGCCTGGGCGAGCCCCTGTTCCTGGACGTGGTCACCGCCCTGCGCGAAGCGGGCAACGACGCCGCCGTGATCGGCGGCCGCTACGGCCTGGGCTCCAAAGACACCCCGCCCCGCAGCGTGTTCGCCGTGTACGACGAGCTGGCGAAGGCCGAGCCCAAGAGCCGCTTTACCATTGGCATTGTGGACGACGTGACCGGCCTTTCGCTGGAGGAGAAGCCCGCTCCCAACACCGCGGCCGAGGGCACCAAGGAGTGCAAATTCTGGGGCCTTGGCGGCGACGGCACCGTGGGCGCCAACAAGAACAGCACCAAGATCATCGGCGACCACACCGACAAGTACATCCAGGCGTACTTCCAGTACGACTCGAAAAAGACCGGCGGCGTGACCATCAGCCACCTGCGCTTCGGCGACAAGCCCATCCGCGCGCCCTACTACATCAACAAGGCTGACTTTGTGGCCTGCCACAACCCCAGCTACGTGATCAAGGGCTACAAGATGGTGCAGGACGTGAAGCCCGGCGGCGTGTTCATGATCAACTGCCAGTGGTCGGACGAAGAGCTGAACCAGCACATGCCCGCTGAATCCAAGCGGTACATTGCGCAGAACAACATCCAGCTCTACACCATCAACGCCATCGACAAGGCGGTGGAGATCGGCCTGGGCAAGCGCACCAACACCATTCTGCAGTCCGCGTTCTTTGCGCTGGCGGGCGTGCTGCCCCGCGAGGACGCCATCAAGTATATGAAGCAGGCCGCCGAGAAGAGCTTCTCCAAAAAGGGCCAGGCCATTGTGGAGATGAACTGGAAGGCCATTGACGCCGGCTTTGACGCCTACCACAAGGTGGAGGTTCCCGCCGACTGGGCAAACGCTGTGGACGCCGGCGACGGCGAGGCGCTGCAGGGCGACCCCGCCACCGTGAAGATGGTGAAGAACATTCTGGAGCCTGTGGCCCGCCAGGACGGCGACAGCCTGCCTGTTTCCGCCTTTGTGGACTATGTGGACGGCCAGTTCGCCCAGGGCGCTTCGGCTTACGAGAAGCGCGGCGTTGCCGTGACCGTGCCCGTGTGGAAGCCCGAGAACTGCATCCAGTGCAACCAGTGCTCGTTTGTGTGCCCCCACGCCACCATCCGCCCGTTTGCTTTGACCGACGAGGAGGTGGCCGCGGCGCCCGCGGGCATCAAGACCGCCGCCATGAAGGGCAAGGGCTGCGAGGGCTACAAGTTCGTGATGACCGTTTCCCCGCTGGACTGCATGGGCTGCGGCGTTTGCGTGAACACCTGCCCCGCCCCCAACAAGGCGCTGGAGATGGTGCCGCAGGAGAGCCAGGCCGCCGAGCAGCCCGTGTTCGACTACTGTGTGGAGAACGTGCGCAAAAAGGACGGCATGATGGCCGAGACCACCGTGAAAGGCAGCCAGTTCAACCAGCCGCTGCTTGAGTTCAGCGGCAGCTGCGCCGGCTGTGCCGAGACCGCTTACGGCCGCCTGGTGACCCAGCTGTACGGCGAGCGGATGTATATTTCCAACGCCACCGGCTGCTCTTCGATCTGGGGCGGCCCCGCCGCTACCTCCCCCTACACCATGAGCAAGGTGAGCGGCTACGGCCCCGCTTGGGCGAACAGCCTGTTCGAGGACAACGCCGAGCACGGCCTGGGCATGTATCTGGGCCAGAAGGTGATCCGCGAGGCGCTGGCCGCCAAGCTGCACGAGCTGGCCGAGGTGACCACCAATGACGCCAAGAAGGCCGCCATTGAGGAATACTTTGCCACCTACGAGGACGGCAACGCCAACGCCGCCGCCACCAAGAAGCTGATCGCCGAGCTGGAAGCCGACCCCGACTGCCAGTACAGCAAGGACATCCTGCCCCAGAAACAGTACCTCTCGAAAAAGAGCATCTGGATCTTCGGCGGCGACGGCTGGGCCTACGACATCGGCTTCGGCGGCCTGGATCACGTGCTTGCCTCCGGCGAGGATGTGAACGTGTTCGTGTTCGACACCGAGGTGTACTCCAACACCGGCGGCCAGGCCTCCAAGGCCAGCCAGATCGGCCAGGTGGCGCAGTTTGCCGCCGCCGGCAAGGCCATTGGCAAGAAGAGCCTGTCGGAGATCGCCATGAGCTACGGCTACGTGTACGTGGCGCAGATCGCCATGGGCGCGGACATGAACCAGACCATGAAGGCCATCACCGAGGCCGAGAGCTATCACGGCCCCTCGCTGATCATTGGCTACGCCCCCTGCGAGATGCACGGCGTGAAGGGCGGCATGACCAACTGCCAGGCCGAGATGAAGAAGGCAGTGCAGGCCGGTTACTGGAACATGTTCCGGTTCGACCCCCGCAAGAAGGCCGAGGGCAAGAACCCGTTCGTGCTGGATTCCAAGCCTGCCACCGCGGATTACAAGGAGTTCATCTCCAACGAGACCCGGTACAGCCGCCTGAAGCTGGCCTTCCCCGAGCGTGCCGAGGAGCTGTTCGATCTGGCCGACAAGAAGGCCAAGGAGCGCTACGAGTACCTGGAGAAGCTGGTAAAGCTGTACGAGTGAGCGTGACCTGCCGCTGAAAACCCCATAAAAAGGTTTTGCCCCCCGCCGAAAGGCGGGGGGATTTTGCTTTTTTTTACAATATAAGAATAAATTTGTTGACATTGTTTATGCAATATGATAGCATTAAAATGGAAATAAAAGGAAAGAGGCGATTCCGATGAATCACTTTGAACGGAAACGGGGCCTTTTGAGAGAGGCCTGAAAGGCAGTTGGGAGCGAGGGAAAAGCATGATCATGAAAACATGGGCGCTGTGCGCGCTTGCCGCCACGGCTGTGCAGATTGTGCTGGCAATGAAATGCCGCTGGTATTGGGGCCTGATTTTGCCGGCCTGTTTTGGCGCTTTTACGATTTATGCATGGGTGGATCTGATGAGCATCGGAATCCAATTTTCGGTGCTCGCCGCACTGGCCATCCCCCCGATCTGGCTGGTGAGCATTTTTGACGTTTTTTATTGGCGCAGGAAGTGGAAAGGGATACAGGGAACCTGCGCCGGAGATCGCACAGCTGCCAATTCAAGGGGGCCTCTACCCGCAAGGGACAACAAAGGTCCGGAAGGTGACAAAAAGATATGAATTCTATTGCAGCGTGGATCGTATCCCTGAATGAGCGGAAGGTGGCTGCTTTTCTTGGCCTTTTATTATTGCTTCTGCTCGTTTGCCAATGGCTTCTGGCAAAAAACGACCGGCTTGGTGTGGGGTTTATCCTGCCCGCTTTGTTTTTGGGAATGGTTTCCCCCGGGGTTTACCGGGCACTTATCATAGGGACTGTTACACATAGAAAGGACTATTATACAGCCGCTGCGCTTGTTTTTCCAGCCATTCTACTGTTGTGCGTTTATTTTAGCGTTTATTACAGACGGAAGGTGAAGCAAGCGGATAAAAAAAGCCATTAAAACACTGTGATCTTAAGCCTGGCCATTTTGCTCTGCGCAATGTTTATGCTTTTTGCGCCAGAAACAATGGCGGCGGACCTTCAAATCACGCCACACGCAGTTCGGGGTTCTTTGTTGGTATCGTATAAGGAAATAAAGGGCGGGGAGCGATGTTCCCTGCCCTTTGTTTGTGTATCGGTACGGAAATATGCTATAATAAAAATAACCGCAGCAGAGAGCATTTCAAGCGATGTGTTCCGGCTGCCCCGCGGGCGGTGAGCCAGGGCGGGCGCCGCGGCTGTTCCAACGCGGAGCAAAAAACAAAAACGATGCGCGCCGCCCCGCGGCAACCAGGGGCGGCGCGCAATTTTGAACAAAGGAGGGGGCGGCCTGTGGAAAAACGCGCGAAGCGCAAAGAGTTTTTGCTGGATATCGCCTACGATCTGGCGGGCAGCATGCTGTTTGGGGTGGGGGTGTATACCTTTGCGCTGAAGGGCGGGTTTGCCCCCGGGGGCCTTTCGGGCCTGGCGCTGATTGTGAACTATCTCTTCGGCCTGCCCGTGGGCACCGTGAGCCTGGTGCTGAACATCCCCATCATTCTGTGCACCTACAAGACCCTGGGGCACCGCTTTTTTATAAAAAGCCTGCGCACCATGCTCATCAGCACTGCCATCATTGACCTGGTGCTGCCCCTGTTCCCTGTTTACGAGGGCAACCGCCTGCTGGCGGCGGTGTTCAGCGGCATTTTGATGGGGGCCGGCCTTTCGATTATTTATATGCGGGGTTCCAGCACCGGCGGCGCGGACTTTTTGATCCACACCGCCAAGCGAAAGGCCCCCCACATGAGCTTCGGCCAGATCAGCCTTGCCATGGACGGCGTGATCATTCTGCTGGGCGTGCCCGCCTTCGGGGACATCGACTCGGCGCTGTACGGCATGATCGCGGCATTTGCGCTGACCATTGTGATGGACAAGATCATGTACGGCGCGGGCAGCGGCAAGCTGACCCTGATCATCACCGACCGGGGCGCCGAGGTGGCCAAAGCCATTGACGAGGCGGTAGAGCGCGGCAGCACGCTGGTGGATGTGACCGGCAGCTACTCGGGCCTGGGGAAATGCATGGTGATGTGCGCCTGCTCCAACAATGAGGTGTTCAAGGTGCGCACCGCCGCCCACGGGGTGGACCGGGGCGCCATGGTGATGATCTGCGAGGCGAACGAGGTGTTTGGCGAGGGGTTCCACCCGCCGGAAATACAACAAAAGTAACGAAAAGTGCAAGGGCAAAAAAGAGTGAAAAATCCATTTTGCAAGGGATTTTCCACATGGCTGTGAAAAATTTTCCCGAAGGGCTTTACAACAGGTATAAAACCAGGCTTTCCACAAAAAGCGTTGAAAACTCGGTTGAAAGTGTTTAAAACCGCCGTCTGAGCCAAGAGTTTTCAACATACGGCTCCCCCACAGAAAAGCCGGTTTAACTTTTTGTTGAAGAACCGGGGGAAAAAGTGGAAAGAATCGCCGGTTTCGTAAAAGATTTTCCACAAATATATGGTACAACAAAATCAAATCTGGATTGAAAAGGAGCAACGCCGATGGATTGGCTTACAAAAATGGAACAGCGCTGGGGGCGCAAAGCGCCCCGGAACCTGATGCTGGTGATTGCGGGCGGGCAGATCGCCGTGTGGCTGGTGGTGATGCTGGCCTACCAGAATTTATATTCCCTGATCCAGCTTACCCGCAGCGGCCTGGCCGCAGGGCAGGTGTGGCGGCTGGTGAGCTTTGTGTTCAGCCCCGTGAGCATGACCGTGAACCCACTGCTGTTCGCGTTAGCGCTGTATCTGATCTATATGATCGGCACCTCGCTGGAACGGGCGTGGGGCAGCTTTAAATTTGACATGTACCTTGTGCTGGGCATGGCCGGGGCGTGGGTCGCCTGCCTGATCACCGGCTACAGCGACGCGATGGCGCTGTATTATTCGCTGTTTCTGGCCTTTGCGTACCTGTTCCCGGAGGTGCAGCTGCTGCTGTTTTTCTTTATCCCGGTGAAGGTGAAGTGGCTGGGGTGGATCGCGGCCGCCATGTGCCTGCTGAACATTGTTGCCCCGCTTTTTTACGGTGACTGGCGCAGCAGCGTGGCGCTGCTGGTGGGGCTTGCCAACTTTCTGCTGTTTTTCGGCAAGGGGACGGTGCAGGCCCTCCGGGCCGAGGCGAACAACCGCCGGCGCCGCCGGGAGTGGCAGAACCAGTGGCGTGACCGGTAAAAACCGCCGAAAGGCCGCGCTGCAAGGGGGCCGGCCACACTTTTTTGTGGAATTTTGCGCGCCGCCATGCTATAATGAACGTAAAGAGAGCGCCGGGCCTTTTGCCCTGCTCTGAAAGGGGAGCTGCCAATATGAAACTCATCACTGCGATCGTGAACAAAGAGGACTCCAAGCATGTTTGTAACGAGCTGATCAAGGCGGGCTTCTCGGTCACGCGGCTGTCCACCACGGGCGGCTTTTTGATGGCCGGCAATATGACCCTGCTGATCGGCACCGAGGACGAAAAGGTGGACGAGTGCATCGGGCTGATCGCGGGCTGCTGCAAGCAGCGCACCGAGGTGGTGCCCAGCACCGCCAGCTACGGCATTGGGGTGGCCACGGCCTACCCCCTGCAGGTCACGGTGGGCGGGGCGACCGTGTTCGTGACCAATGTGGAGCGGTTCGAAAAGCTGTGATGCTGGACCGGCTGGCGGGAAACGCCGAACTGAAACAGGACTTGCAGGCCGCCCTGCGCGCAGGGCGGCTTTCTCATAGTGTGCTGCTGTGCGGCGAGGCGGGCTGCGGCGCGGGCTTTGCCGCCCGGTGCCTGGCGGCCGACCGGCTGTACCCCCAGGGCGGGCCGCAGGCCGAGGCCGTGCTGGCCGGCCGGGCGGCCGAGTGCTGCGAGGTGCGGGGCGAAGGGGCCTCGGGCGAGATCAAGATCGACCGGGTGCGCCAGGTGCGCCGCCAGGTGTTTGACACCGCGCTTTCCGCCGAGGGGCGGGCGGTGATTTTTTACGGCGCCCACAAGCTGAACGGCCCCAGCGCAAACGCGCTGCTGAAGGTGCTGGAAGAGCCGCCCGAGGGGGTGCTGTTTGTGCTGACCGCCACCGGGGCGGCCGCGGTGCTGCCCACCATCCGCAGCCGGTGCGAGGGGTATACCGTGGCGCCGGTGAGCGCGGCCGAGTGCGAGGCGTACCTGAAAAAGGAATTCCCGGCCTGCGCAAGGCCCGGCCTGCTGGCCCGGGTGTATGCAGGGCGGATCGGCCTGGCCCGGGCCGCTGCCGGCGAGCCGGAGGCCGCCCGAAGCTTGGACGAGGCGCTGGAGCTGGCCCGCGCTGTGGGCGAAAAAAATGAGTATGAGCTTTTGGTGCGGCTGGCGGGCTATGAAAAGGACAAGCCCGCCGCCCAGCGCCTTCTGCGGGACCTTGCCAGCGTGGCGGCCGCCGCGCTGGAGGGGGAAACGAGCCTTGGCCTGCCGCCCAAAGCGGCTGCCCGCACGGCGGCGCTGTGCGGCGCGGCGGTGCAGGATATGGCCCGGAACCTGAACCAGAAGCTGCTGCTGACGTGCCTGGCCGCACGGCTGGCCGGCTAGCGGCGCACCGGGAGCTGGCGCCGGCGCTCCCCTTCTTCTTTACAAACTTTTGCCCAAGTTCCGCCGCGGGCAAAAGAAATGAACACCCGCCCCGCGGCAGGGCAAGCGAGAACCATATGAAAAAGATCGTTTCCGTCCGCTTTAAGCCGGGCGGCAAAGCCTATTATTTCGACCCCACCGGGTTTGAGATCCAGACCGGCGACCACGTGATTGTGGACACCGCCCGCGGCACCGAGTGCGGTGAGGTGGTGGCCGGGCCCCGGGATGTGCCGGACAGCCAGGTGGCCCACGAGCTGAAACCCGTCAAGCGCATGGCCGACGCGGTGGACGTGCGCCGCATGGAAAAAAACCGGGCCGATGAAAAGGCCGCCTTTGAGGTGTGCAGTCAGCGCATCGAGGCCCACAAGCTGGATATGAAGCTGGTGGAGGCGGAGTACAACCTGGACCGCACCAAGATCGTGTTCTACTTTACCGCCGACGGCCGCATCGACTTCCGGGACCTGGTAAAGGATCTGGCCGGGGTATTCCACACCCGGATCGAGCTGCGGCAGATCGGCGTGCGGGACGAGAGCAAGATGCTGGGAGGCCTTGGGATCTGCGGGCAGCCCTTTTGCTGCAGCCGCTTTTTGAAGGATTTCCAGCCGGTTTCCATCAAGATGGCGAAGGAACAGGGGCTCTCGCTCAACCCCACCAAGATCAGCGGCAGCTGCGGGCGGCTGATGTGCTGCCTTTCCTATGAGCAAAAGGCCTACGAATACCTGAACGGCATCACCCCCATGCCGGGCAGCATTGTGCGCACGCCGGACGGCGACGGCATGGTGGTGGAGGCAAACCCGGTGAGCGGCATGCTGAAGGTGCGGTTCCAGAACGAGGCGCTGGCCCCCAAATACTATAAGCGCAGCGAGTGCACCTACCTGCGGGGCGGCAAACGCGCGCCCCGGGCGCCGGACCCGGAAGAGGAATAAGCAGGGGCTTTTTGGGCCACACTGCTACCAAAGGCACGGCAAAGTTTTCGGCAAATTTTCACCTGCAGGGCCTTGTTCTTTTTGGATTTTATGCTACAATAAACCCATAAAGGGGCAATGCCCCCTGCCCGCGCGGCGCCCGCTTTCCCTGGGCCTGCGGCGGGCGCCAAAGAATATGGAGAAAAAGGAGAGAATGATCATGGCTTATAAGATCACTGACGCCTGCGTTTCCTGCGGCACCTGCGAGGGCGAGTGCCCCGTGAGCGCCATCAGCCAGGGCGACGGCAAGTACGAGATCGACCCTGATACCTGCATTTCCTGCGGTACCTGTGCCGGCGCTTGCCCTGTGGGCGCCATCGAAGAGGGCTGAAAAAGCCCCCTTGAGGCGGTAAAACAAAAAAGAGCGGCGGGTGGATTCACCTGCCGCTTTTTCTGTGCCGCGCCCGGCGCGCGGCGGGCTGCAAAGAGGTGGAACAGCGAGTGGATTATTCGGCGGAGACATTGTATAATGGAACCGGTGTGTATGTGAGCGGGGCGCACCGCTTTGGCACCGACGCCATGCTGCTTTCGGCGTTTTGCAGGCCGCGGCGCGCCGAGCGGGCGGTGGATCTGTGCAGCGGGTGCGGCATTGTGGCGCTGCGCTGGCACGACCTGGGCCACCGGGGCCCCTGCCTTGCGGTGGAAAAGGAGCCGGAGGGCACGGCGCTGCTGGAGCTGGCGCGGTGCAAAGACCCGGAGCTGGCGCACATCCTGCCGCTGTGCATGGACCTGAACGAGCTGCCCGGCACGGGCGAAGAGCATCTGGTGGCGGCCAATCCCCCGTATTTTACCGGCGGGCGCGCCAGCCCCAGCCCCGCGCGGGCCGCGGCCCGGCACGAGGGGGGCTGCACCCTGGAG
>ERZ857882.1737-NODE-1737-length-24594-cov-3.807938_pt1 | contig 24594 bp, 18 predicted proteins | sample MGYA00519697_ERZ857882 | MGnify/ENA primary metagenome ERZ857882 (study PRJEB31778, sample SAMEA3449373) | human gut metagenome | biome: human gut; feature: human-associated habitat; material: faeces | place: United Kingdom | collected 2010/2012 ...
GACGGTACCCCGATCGACGTTATCCTCAACCCGCTGGGCGTTCCTTCGCGTATGAACGTCGGCCAGCTGCTCGAGTGCCACCTTGGCTGGGCTGCCGCGTGCGGTTGGGATACCGAGCAGGCCGACTCCGACAAGTACGTCCCCGGTCCGTTCTTCACCGCGACGCCCGTCTTCGACGGCGCCAAGGAGGACGAGATCGCCGAGGTCATCCGTCGTGCCAACAAGAACATGCTCAACAAGGCCACCGCTGCCTTTGGCGATCACATGCGCCCCGAGTTCGTCACCCAGCTTGACGAGCGCGGCAAGACCCGCCTGTTCGACGGCCGCACCGGCGAGGAGTTCCGCGAGCCCATTACCGTGGGTACGTCCTACATCCTCAAGCTCGGCCACATGGTCGACGACAAGATCCACGCCCGTTCGACCGGCCCTTACAGCCTGGTTACCCAGCAGCCTCTGGGCGGCAAGGCTCAGTTCGGCGGCCAGCGCTTCGGCGAGATGGAAGTTTGGGCACTGTACGCGTACGGTGCGTCCAACGTCCTGCAGGAGATCCTGACCGTCAAGTCCGACGATACCGTGGGCCGCGTCAAGACCTACGAGTCCATCGTCAAGGGCGAGAACGTTCCTGTCCCGGGTATCCCCGAGTCCTTCAAGGTTCTCGTCAAGGAGATTCGCTCCCTCGCACTGGACATCGAGCCCATGCACGATGCCGACGAGGACGCCTCCGCCCCTGTGACCGCCGAGGAGACCTCCGCTCTCGACGACCTGGCTGCGCTCGCCGGCGTTGACGCCGACGTCGAGGCCGAGGATGCCGAGACCGCCGAGGCGCCCGAGGCTGTCGCCGCCACGACCACTGATAAGGAGTAGTTGACTGTGGCAGATTTCGAAGCTACTGATTTTGACTCGGTAAAGATCTCCCTTGCCTCCGCCGACCAGATCCGTTCCTGGTCGCACGGTGAGGTCAAGAAGCCGGAGACCATCAATTACCGTACCCTCAAGCCCGAGAAGGACGGCCTGTTCTGCGAGAAGATCTTCGGTCCCGCCAAGGACTGGGAGTGCTCCTGCGGCAAGTACAAGGGCATCCGCTTTAAGGGCATCGTCTGCGAGCGCTGCGGCGTCGAGGTCACCTCGGCCAAGGTGCGTCGCGACCGCATGGGCCACATCGAGCTCGCCGCTCCCGTGTCCCACATCTGGTACTTCAAGAGCCCCACGAGCTTCCCGATGAGCCGTATGCTCGACATCAAGTCCAAGGACCTCGAGAAGGTTCTGTACTTTGCCAGCTACATCATCACCGAGGTTGACTACGAGGCTCGCGAGGCCGACGCTGACGACCTGCGCGAGGAGCTCGCCGCCGATCTGGAAGAGATCGATGCCGAGTGCGCCCGCCAGATCGAGTCCCTCAAGGAGCAGGGCAACCCCGAGAACTTTGACGAGTTCTCCGACGAGGAGCCGCTGACCCCCGAGGAGATCGCCTCTGGCATCGTCGACATCGAGGAAGAGTGCAAGGACGAGAAGCAGCTCCGCACGGACGCCTTCAACGCCTTCATGAAGCTCAGCGAGCGCGACCTCATTTCCGATGAGCCGCTGTTCCGCGAGATGACCCGCTACTACTCCATGTACTTCAAGGGTGGCATGGGTGCTGAGGCCGTCCGCGACCTGCTCGCTGCCATCGACCTCCCCTCCGAGGCCGAGAAGCTCAAGGCCATCATTGCCGACGAGGATTCCCAGAAGCAGAAGCGCGAGAAGGCCGTCAAGCGCCTCGAGGTCGTTGACGCCTTCCTGAAGGGCGGCAACAGCCCCGCGAACATGATCCTGGATGTCATCCCGGTCATTCCGCCTGATCTGCGCCCGATGGTCCAGCTCGACGGCGGCCGCTTCGCCGCGTCCGACCTCAACGACCTGTATCGTCGCGTGATCAACCGTAACAACCGACTCAAGCGCCTGCTCGACCTGGACGCCCCTGCGATCATCGTGAACAACGAGAAGCGCATGCTCCAGGAGTCCGTGGACGCCCTGTTCGACAACGGCCGTCGTGGTCGCCCGGTCTCTGGCCGTGGCGGTCGCCCGCTCAAGTCGCTCGCCGAGGCCCTCAAGGGCAAGCAGGGTCGCTTCCGTCAGAACCTGCTGGGCAAGCGTGTCGACTACTCCGGCCGTTCGGTTATCGTTACCGACCCCAAGCTGCTGCTGCACCAGTGCGGTCTGCCCAAGACCATGGCGCTGGAGCTCTTCAAGCCCTTCGTCATGAAGCGCCTGGTCGAGCTTGGCAAGGTCGAGAACATCAAGGGCGCCAAGCGCGCTATCGACCGTGGTGCCACCTTTGTGTGGGACATCCTCGAAGAGGTCATCGACGGTCGCGTCGTGCTGCTCAACCGTGCACCGACCCTGCACCGTCTGTCCATCCAGGCCTTTGAGCCGGTGCTGGTCGAGGGCAAGGCTATCCACCTGCACCCGCTGGTCTGCTCGCCCTTCAACGCCGACTTCGACGGCGACCAGATGTCTGTCCACGTGCCGCTGTCCAGCCAGGCTCAGGCCGAGGCCCGCGTGCTCATGCTCTCTGCGAACAACCTGCGCTCGCCGGCATCCGGCAAGCCGGTCAACATCCCTTCGCAGGACATGATCATCGGTGTGTACTACCTCACCCAGGTTCGCGAGGGTCTGCCGGGCGAGAACCACGTGTTCTCGAGCTTCGACGACGCGCTGCACGCCTATGACTGCCGCTCCGAGGTCGACATGCAGGCCAAGATCCAGGTCCGCGTGTCCGCCGAGAACGCCAACGTCATCAACGAGGACGGCACCCGTATCTTCCGCGTCAAGAACGGCAAGAACGAGTTTGTCGACTACGACGTTACCGGCAACAAGACCGCGCGCTTCGAGACCTCTATCGGCCGCATCATCTTCAACCGCCAGTGCCTGCCCGAAGACTACGAGTTCATGAACTACAAGATGGTCAAGGGCGATGTGGCCAAGCTGGTTGCCGACTGCTGCGATCGTTACCCCGAGGCCAAGGTCGGCCCGATCCTCGATGCCATCAAGTACTCCGGTTTCCACTACGCTACTCGCGCCGGCCTCACCATCTCGGTGTGGGACGCTCTCATCCCTGCCGAGAAGCAGGAGCTGCTCGATCGCGCCCAGGCCAACGTCGACCAGATCAACGAGTACTTCGAGGAGGGCTTCATCAACGAGACGGAGCGCCACATCGAAGTCGTTAACGAGTGGACCGCTTGTACCGATAAGGTTGCAGCGCTCATGCTCGACATGTTCGACGAGGAGAACCCGCTCTACATGATGGCCGACTCCGGCGCCCGTGGTTCTAAGACCCAGCTGCGTCAGCTCGGCGGCATGCGTGGCCTGATGGCAGACATGTCCGGCGAGACGATCGACCTTCCCATTAAGGCGAACTTCCGCGAGGGCCTGCTGCCGCTCGAGTACTTCATTTCGACCTACGGCGCCCGTAAGGGCCTGGTCGATACCGCATCCCACACCTCGGACTCTGGTTACCTGACCCGTCGTCTGGTCGACGTGGCCCAGGACGTCATCGTCCGCGAGGAGGACTGCGGTACGCACGAGGGCGTCACCTACAACCTCATCATCCCCGGCACCACCGACCTCAACACCGACCTCGTCGGCCGTTGCTTCATCCAGGACGTCGTGGCTCCCGATGGCACCGTGCTCTTTGAGCAGGACGGCTACATCGAGAAGGTCGCCGACATCCAGAAGATGGTCGATGCGGGCCTCAAGAAGGTCAAGCTTCGCGCGCTGCTCACCTGCCGCTCCAAGTACGGCGTGTGCCAGAAGTGCTACGGCTGGGATCTTTCCACCCGTCGTCCGGTCGCCATCGGTACCGCGGTCGGCATTATTGCCGCCCAGTCCATCGGCGAACCCGGTACGCAGCTTACGATGCGTACCATTCACTCCGGCGGCGTCGCTGGCGTCGACGATATTACGCAGGGTCTGCCTACGGTCAGCCGTATGTTCGATATCGTCGGCAACGTCAACGAGAAGATCCTGGGTCGCGAGGCCGAGCTGGCTCCGTACTCCGGTCACCTCTCGATTAAGCCCGAGAAGTCCGAGTACGTGCTGACGCTCACCGACTCCGAGGATCACACCCGTGTCCTCGACGAGCGTCGCGTCCCCGCTTCGGTGCGCTTTATGCCCGAGATCGAGGACGGCTGCGAGGTTCGCGCCGGCGACCAGATCACCAAGGGCTTCGTCAACTTCCGCAACCTGCGCAAGCTGACCGACATCGAGTCGACGATGCATACCTTCGTCGAGAGCGTCAAGGACGTCTACACCAGCCAGGGCGTCGACCTGAACGACAAGCACATCGAGGTGCTCGCACGTCAGATGCTGCGTCGCGTTCAGATCACCAACCCCGGTGACTCCAAGTACCTGCTTGGTCAGTACGTCGACCGCTACGAGTTCGCCGACGAGGTCGAGCGCGTTGCCCGTCTGGGCGGTCAGGCTCCCGTGGCCGAGCCCGTCATCCTGGGTACGCTCAAGGTCGCGTCCAACATCGACTCCTGGCTGTCGAGCGCTTCGTTCATCCGCACCGCCGGCGTCCTTACCGAGGCCGCCATCGAGGGCAAGGTCGACCACCTGCTCGACCTCAAGTCCAACGTCATCGTCGGTAAGAAGATCCCGGCCGGCACCGGCCTCAACCCGTACGCCAACGCCAAGCTGACGTATCGCACGGCCGACGGCTATGTCGACATCGACGGCCCGGCTTCGCCCAACGCCAAGTCGCTGCCCGAGTGGGCTCCTGTGGAGCTCAAGGACCTGGACGAGCAGCTCCCGCAGCAGCTCGACTGGGCCGGCTATGACGAGTTCGGCGGTGCTGACGGTTCGTTCACTCGCAACGGCCACACCATCTCCGCCGAGAAGGCTCGCCTGTACCTGTTCGACGACCTGGGCGTGTCGCAGCGCTGGACCAACAAGTTCAGCGAGGTCGGCATCGAGACGGTCGGTGACCTGGTCGGCAAGTCCGAGGAGGATCTGCTGCGCATCGATGGCATCGGTGCCAAGGCGATCGAGGAGCTCCGTGACGGCCTCGAGGCCCACGATCTGCTCTACATCCTCGAGAACAACGACGACGTTGCCGACGAGGAAGACCTCTCGCAGCTGCTGCAGATGGTCTTTAGCCCCGACGGTCCGGACGATATCCTGCTGGGTACCTCCGCTCCGACGCATCACGCCGACGCTGACGAGGAACTCCTGGGCGCCCCGATCGACGACAAGAAGGCTCCCGCCAACGGCGCGATCAACGAGGACATGGCTTCCCTCGACGAGCTGCTCAACCAGCTCGTGGACACCGACGACGCCGAAGAGGCCAAGGACAACGACGAGGAGTAATTAGTTCCGCCGTTCTAACGAACGGCGGAGATTTCCGTCGCTGCGCGGCCCCCAGAGCTACAATCTGTCATTCAAAAGGCAGGGCATGACCAAAAGGTCAATGCCCTGCCTTTTTCATGCCACCTTGTACGCTCTGGGGGCCGCTCGCTTGCGTATGCTCAACCTGTTGCGTTCCGTTGATCCCCTGCCAAAAAGGGACAGGTTTATTTTGGTAGGTTATTCCTGCTTGAATTTGAAACATTTCGTTCGGTCAAAGCGTATCTATGGTGAGGGCCTCAGCAAGAATCATTAACGTCACCGGGAGGTGATTATGGAAGAACAAGCATTTAGACAGGCGGTTGAAGATCACAGGGATGTCGTGTTTCGAATCGCATTGACGTATCTGCGCGATCGTGCCGATGCCGACGATATTGTCCAGGATGTCTTTCTTAAGTTGCTTAAAAGCGATGGACACTTTGAAAGTTGGGAACATCTTCGCCGCTGGCTTATCCGGGTCACGATCAATGAATGTAAATCGCTCTTTCGAAAGCCATGGAGGCGTGTGGAGGATATTGAGAACCTGGCCGATTCGCTTTCGACGGCGCAGGAGGAGACCAAGGCGGTCCTGTCAGACGTTATGCGACTTCCGGAGCGATTCCGTGTTCCCATCGTGCTCTATTACTATCTGGGCTTTTCGACCTCAGAGATTGCCGAGTTGCTGCATGCGCCAGCCGCGACCGTTCGAACGCGTTTAGCTCGTGGTCGATCGAAGCTCAAATTCATCCTAGAGGAGGGCGACCGTGAAATCCAATCAAATCAAGCAGGCCTTCGAGTCCATCCAAGCCGATAGCGATCTCGCCGATCGTGTTCTTTATGCCGCTGCTGGCGAGCCGCTTCGTCGAAAGGGTCACGCGAAGCCTCTGTATGTTGCCGTAGTTGGATGTCTTGTCGGAGTGCTGGCGACCGGAGGGGTCGCCTACGCCGTTGTCAATTCCAGATATTTTGCCTCAGCCTGGGGAAACCACGGCAACGGGGATTCCATCACCTGGACCAACGGTGGCTCATCGGGGACTAAATACACCTACACCAGAGAGTTTGGTGATGGCATCGCGCCCCAAAGCCTGGAGGGTGCAGTCCAGGAGGTTAATCTGTCCGTAGAGGGCAACGGCTATACGCTCGATATCCATGAGATGGCTATTGACCAAAACGGCTGCGGAGCCGTGACGTTTACGTTGTCCAATCCAAATGGCGTTAACTACTACAAGCCAGCAGCAGAGACAGGCGAACTTGTTCTCTATGGTGAAGAAGAACAAGGCATCGGCACGCCCAGCATGAACTTCGGCGAGGAATGGGCTGACACACGCTGCACAATTGATAAGGACACATCAAGCGACACAGTCATTAATGGCACGATGTACTTTGCCTCGTGGGATCGCGAGCGAGATTTACAACATGCGGTCACCTGGAACATCTGCTGGACCGAGGGCGAAGGCGAGGATGCGAAGCTGTTCGAGGCGTCGACGCCCGAGTTTAGCGTCGGAGAGCGCGTCGAGACTAAGGAACTTCACTCTGATGACTCGTCTCTCGAGATCAGTCCGTTTTCCATCCAGACGCACATCGATGATCTGGGCTATGAAGCAGTTGATCATAAACTGACCGTCACCTACAAGGATGGATCGGAGCAGATTATCGAAGATGACGACGCAGGGGCGTACAACTTCTATGTTTCGATGGCACGCAATAGCGGAGAGAACATTTGGGTGCCAACGAAGTTGATTGATGTCGACCAAGTGGTCTCGGTAACCCTTGAGGGCACGAGATACACATCAGCAGGAGAGACCGAAACAGAAGTACCCTTTGCCATCGTCTATTCGTAAGATTTGGGGCCGCTTCCTACTAGGGGAAGCGGCCTCTTTTGCGGTAAATGGGCGGTTAAAGCGAGCGGTATTCGTCTGAATTTCGGAAGTATGCGGCAAAATCTTGATAGGCCGCCCGGGCCGGGGATCCACCACCGCGCACAGGAGGGGATTCCTTTTGTGTAGGCTTTGCGGAAATGTGGCTATTTTAGGATACGCCCGGTGGCGTGGTCTGTTGACGGCACAGCTAACGCCACGTATCCTATCGAACTGCGTGTTTCGTAGGGGGATGCTGACCCCTCGATTCAAGCCGTTGCACTTTACAGAAAGCTGGAATCATTCGAGAAGGAGTACGCTTTGCCTACTATTAACCAGCTGGTTCGCCAGGGCCGTCGTTCCGTGCCCAAGAAGTCCAAGAACGCTGCTCTGCAGCACAACTCCCAGAAGCGCGGCGTGTGCACCCGCGTCTTCACCACGAGCCCCAAGAAGCCGAACTCGGCTCTTCGTAAGGTTGCCCGTGTTCGCCTCGTCAACGGCATCGAAGTTACTGCTTACATCCCGGGTGAGGGCCACAACCTGCAGGAGCACTCCATCGTGCTCGTCCGCGGCGGTCGTGTCCGTGACCTCCCTGGTGTCCGTTATCACGTCATCCGTGGCGCCTACGACGCTGCTCCGGTCCAGAACCGTATGCAGGCCCGTTCCAAGTACGGTGCTAAGCGCCCCAAGGCTAAATAAGCCAGATAACGTTTTGATGCTTTCGCCGTGTGCCGCCTAAGGGCCGCACGGTAGACACTTAAGGAGATTTCACATGCCGCGTCGTGCAGCAGCTAATCGTCGTGAGGTTCAGCCTGACGCCGTTTACAACAACCGCCTGGTGACTCAGCTCATCAACAAGGTCCTTCTTGACGGCAAGAAGGCCACCGCTGAGCGCATCGTTTACACCGCTTTCGAGATCGTTGCCGAGAAGTCCGAGGGTGGCGACGCTCTCGCTACCTTCAAGAAGGCTATGGACAACGTCAAGCCCACGCTCGAGGTTAAGCCCAAGCGTGTCGGTGGCGCTACCTATCAGGTCCCGATGGAGGTCAACTCCCGTCGTTCCACCGCTCTGGGTATCCGCTGGATCGTCAACTTCTCCCGCGCTCGCAAGGAGAAGACCATGGCCGAGCGTCTCGCCAACGAGATCCTCGACGCTTCCAACGGCCTGGGCGCTTCCGTCAAGAAGCGTGAGGACGTCTTCAAGATGGCCGAGGCCAACCGCGCGTTCTCTCACTATCGTTGGTAAGTTAAGGTAAGGAACTAACATGGCTAAGCCTAAGTACAAGCTTTCCGATACCCGTAACATCGGCATCATGGCCCACATCGATGCCGGTAAGACCACCACGACCGAGCGTATTCTTTACTACACCGGTAAGACCCACAAGATCGGTGAGGTCCATGAGGGCGCTGCCACCATGGACTGGATGGTTCAGGAGCAGGAGCGCGGCGTAACCATTACCTCCGCTGCCACCACGTGCTTCTGGAACAAGGACGGTAAGGACTACCGCATCCAGATCATCGACACCCCGGGCCACGTTGACTTCACCGCCGAGGTCGAGCGCTGCCTGCGCGTCCTCGATGGCGCTGTCGCCGTCTTCGACGCCGTTGCCGGCGTTCAGCCCCAGTCTGAGACCGTTTGGCGTCAGGCTTCCACCTTCAACGTCCCCCGCATCGCCTTCATCAACAAGTATGACCGCGTGGGCGCTGACTTCTTCAACGCTATCGAGACCATGAAGGATCGTCTCGACGCTAACGCCGTGGCCGCTCAGGTCCCGATGGGCGCCGAGGACAACTTCTGGGGCGTCATCGACCTGGTCACCATGACTGCATGGGACTTCAAGGCCGACGAGAAGGGTATGACCTACCCCGAGCCGATGGACGAGATCCCGGCTGAGTTTGCCGACATCGCTGCCACCAAGCGCGAGGAGCTCCTTGACGCTGCTGCCAGCTTTGACGACGAGCTCATGGAGAAGATCCTCATGGAGGAGGACTTCACCGTCGAGGAGCTCAAGGCTGCTCTGCGCAAGGGCGTTCTGGCCAACGAGCTCAACCTCGTCTTCGTGGGCTCCGCCTACAAGAACAAGGGCGTTCAGGAGCTGCTCGACGCTGTCGTCGACTACCTGCCCAGCCCGCTCGACGTCGAGGCCGTCACCGGTACCGATCCGGACACCGGCGAGGAGATCCAGCGTCATCCTTCCTTCGACGAGCCCTTCTCCGGCCTGGTCTTCAAGATCATGACCGACCCGTTCGTCGGTAAGCTCACCTATGTCCGCGTTTACTCCGGCCGCGCCGAGTCCGGCTCCTACGTGGTCAACGCTTCCAACGGTCAGCGCGAGCGCCTCGGCCGCATCCTCGAGATGAACGCCGCAGAGCGTATCGACCGTGACGACGCTGCCGCCGGCGACATCGTCGCTTGCGTCGGCTTCAAGAACTCCACCACCGGTGACACCCTGTGCGCCGAGGGCAAGGAGATCGTCCTCGAGAAGATCGAGTTCGCTAAGCCCGTTATCGACGTTGCCATCGAGCCCAAGACCAAGGCCGAGCAGGACAAGATGTCCCTTGCTCTGACCAAGCTCGCCGAGGAGGACCCGACCTTCCAGGTGTCCACCAACCACGAGACCGGTCAGACCATCATCGCCGGCATGGGCGAGCTGCACCTCGAGATCATCGTCGACCGTCTGCTCCGCGAGTTCAAGGTTGACGCTAACGTCGGTAAGCCCCAGGTTGCCTACCGCGAGACCGCTGGTCACGACGTCGAGAAGGCTGAGGGCAAGTTCGTCCGTCAGTCCGGCGGTCGCGGTCAGTACGGCCACGCCGTCATCAAGCTCGAGAAGATGGAGGAGGGCTTCGGCTACGAGTTCGTCAACGCTATCGTCGGCGGCGTCGTGCCCAAGGAGTACATCCCGTCCATCGACAAGGGCATCCAGGAGGCCCTGAACACCGGTGTTATCGCCGGCTTCCCGGTCCTCGACGTTAAGGTCACCCTGTTCGACGGTTCTTACCACGAGGTCGACTCCTCCGAGGCCGCCTTCAAGATCGCCGGTTCCATGGCTATCAAGGACGCCCTCAAGAAGTCCGATCCGCAGCTGCTCGAGCCGATCATGGCTGTCGAGGTCGAGACCCCCGAGCAGTACATGGGCGACGTTATGGGCAACCTCTCCGGTCGCCGCGGCAAGATCGAGGGCATGGAGGATCGCAAGAACAGCAAGCTCATCCGTGCCAAGGTGCCGCTGGGCGAGATGTTCGGTTACGCTACCGACCTTCGCTCCCAGACCCAGGGCCGTGCATCCTACACGATGCAGTTCGACTCTTATGAGCCCGCGCCCAAGTCCATCGTGGACGAGGTCATGAGCAAGAACGCCTAAGTTCGAGCTCCCTGTTACGTAATCCGCGAGAACGTCTCTCGCACTCTTTGGAGGTTTAAGTTGGCTACCCAGAAGATCCGCATTCGCCTCAAGGGCTATGATCACGAGGTCGTCGATCAGTCCGCGAAGCTCATCGTCGAGACCGCTCAGAAGACCGGCGCTCGCGTTTCCGGTCCTGTCCCCCTGCCCACCGAGCGCAACCTGTACACGGTTATCCGCTCGCCGCACATTAACAAGGACTCCCGTGAGCAGTTCGAGATGCGCACCCACAAGCGCCTCATCGACATCCTCGACCCCACCTCGGGCACCGTTGATTCGCTCATGCGTCTCGACCTCCCCGCTGGCGTCGACATCGACATCAAGCTCTAAGCGATACCGCTCATAGCTTACAGAGCCCCGCTGCCATTACGGTAGCGGGGCTCTTTTGTTTTGAGTTTAGATTTTGGGATAGCGAATTCGTCTGCCGAGCCGACGGCTGCGGCGACCTATTCGCTCAAGGGGCGCAGCGATGCCTCCTCAAAATGGAAGGATCGCAAGCCGTCTTCCGTTTCGATACACGCGCGACCAAAGGCATCGACGGTTTTAAAGACACCTCGTGCCAGCTCGTCTCCAGCGGGGGAGCGGGCGATAACGTGCTTCCCGATCCAATTGAGGTGAGCGATATATTCGTCGTGGACGGGCGCGAGCGGACCGGCGTCTTCTTCCTTGGCGTTGAGGCGCTCTGCCCAGGTATCTACAGCGTCTATAACTGCGTGATAGACCTCATCGAGGAGCATGTCGACGGCGGGAACGCTCTCGTTGAGGTCCGAGAGGCCAATTGCCGCCAGCCCGCCATCGGGCACCTCTTGGGGCGTGTAGTTTACGTTGACACCAATGCCGCAGACGGCGAAAGGTTTGCCTTCGTTATCGCGTGCGGCCTCGACCAGAATGCCGCCGAGCTTGCGTCCTCGCGCGACCAGGTCGTTGGGCCACTTGAGGGCTATTTCGCTTGCAAGGCCTTGCTTTTCGAGTGCTTCGAGCACCGCTAGGCCGCTGACGGCGGCAAGACCAGAGTACTTTGCGGGATTAACGCATGGACGCAGGACAATCGAAAGCAATAGGTTGCCGGCGGTTGAATCCCACTTGTGGCCGCGCCGGCCGCGTCCTGCCGTTTGCGCGCGGGCGGCAAGTCCTGTGCCGTGCGGCGCACCCTGTTTTCCTGCCTCGAGCAGGTCATCGTTGGTCGATCCGGTTACGTCGACAATCGTTAATTGGGCATCCATAGCGGCTGCTACCTCCTTATTGAATAAGTGAATGACGCAATGGTGTCGAGAGATAGACACAATGTGAAGCCTTTGTCGCATTTGGACAATTTAATGTTAACACGTCAACAAAGACTGAAATGCGTTATCCTCTCTTGGTCGATGTAAACACGTCAACAACTCAAAGGAGGTTAGTGATGGGTTTCACGATTCTTGGAACAGGCTCGGCGCTTCCTAAGCGCAGTGTTTCCAATGACGAGCTGTCTGAGTTCCTTGATACCTCGGATGAGTGGATTTATACCCGTACCGGTATCAAGAGCCGCCACGTCTGCACCACCGAGTCACTTGACGACCTTGCCGTAGCGGCGAGCGAGCGGGCACTCCAGGTGTCCGGAATCGATGCGAGCCAGCTGGATTTGATCGTCTGCTCGACGACGACGGGTGACCACCTTGTTCCCGCCGAGGCGTGTGCCGTTGCAGAGCGACTGGGCGCGACGTGCCCTGCCTTCGATGTCTCGGCGGCCTGCGCCGGCTTCGTATTTGCGCTCGATGTCGCCGAGGGCTATATCGCCCGCGGCCGTGCCGAACGCGTGCTTGTCGTTGCTGCCGAGCAGATGACGCGCGCGCTCGACTGGACCGACCGCGCCACCTGCGTGCTCTTTGGCGATGGGGCAGGCGCCGCAGTGATTGAGGCTGGGGGAGACAGTCCCCTTGCCGTTGAGCTTTCGACGGCGCCCGACGTCGAGACCTTGCGCGTTCCCGGTCTGGTCGGCACCTCGCCGTTTAAGGCCTCCGCAGATAGCGAGAGCGTGCTGTCCATGAATGGCCGCCGCGTGTTCAAGTTCGGTGTCAACGCCATCTGCGACACGGTTCATAAGCTTGCGAGCGATGCGGGCATTTCGGTCGAGGACATCGACCATTTTGTATTCCATCAGGCTAACGAACGAATCCTGAGTCAGGCGGTCAAGCGCCTCGGTGTGCCAGACAAGCGCGTGGTTCGAACGCTGCGCGAGACCGGCAACATTTCGAGCGCCTGCATTCCCTTTGCGCTTGACCGGCTGGCACGCACCGACGCACTGAATACGGGCGACACCATCGCCCTCGTTGGATTTGGCGCCGGCCTGGATATAGGTGGCTATCTGCTTCGTTGGAAGTAGTCGCACATAGGAAATGAAAACGCCCCTGGGGCACAAACAAAGGAGAACTACCATGGCAGATCAGAAGACCTTCGAGCGCGTTTGCGACGTTATCCGCGAGACCGCTGGCCTTGACGACGTCGAGATGAAGCCCGAGTCCACGCTCGAGGAGATTGGTCTCGACAGTCTGGGCACCGTCGAGATCCTCGTCGCCGTCGAGGACGAGTTTGGCATCCAGCTCGATACCGAGGAGAACCCCAAGACGGTCGGCGAGTTCGCCGATACGGTCGAGGCGGCATTGGAGAAGTAGAGATGCTCAAGACTCCTCTCTGCGATCTGCTCGGCATCGAAAAGCCCGTGTTCCAGGGCGGTATGGCCTGGATTGCCGACGCCTCGCTGGCGTCCGCAGTGTCCGAGGCGGGCGGCTTAGGGATTATCGCGGCCATGAACGCCGACGCCAACTGGCTGCGCGATCAGATTCACGAGCTGCGCGCCAGGACGGATAAGCCCTTTGGCGTCAACGTCATGCTCATGAGTCCGTTTGCCGACGAGGTCGCGCGGGTCGTGATTGACGAGCGGGTGCCGGTCGTCGTGACGGGTGCCGGCAATCCCACCAAGTACATGAAGGCGTGGAACGAGGCGGGCATCAAGGTCATCCCGGTCGTTGCCTCGGTGGCGCTGGCGCGCCTCGTGGCGCGTCGTGGAGCCACGGCGGTTGTTGCCGAGGGCACCGAATCGGGCGGCCATATTGGCGAGACCTCGACGATGGCACTGGTGCCGCAGGTCGTCGATGCGGTCGACATTCCCGTCGTGGCTGCCGGCGGTATTGCCGACGGCCGCGGCGTGGCGGCCGCCTTTATGCTGGGCGCCGCCGGCGTCCAGGTGGGTACGCGCTTTCTGGTCGCAGACGAGTGCACCGTATCGGAGCAGTACAAGGAGATGGTCCTGAAGGCCAACGACACCTCGACGCGTGCGACTGGCCGCTCGACGGGACACCCGGTGCGTGCCCTCAAGAGCCCCTTCACCAACGCGTATGCCAAGAACGAGGCGGCGGGCGCAAGCCCCGAGGAGCTTGGGACCATGGGCACGGGTGCTCTTCGCAAGGCCGCAAAGGACGGTAATTACGAAGAGGGTTCGTATCTGTGCGGACAGATTGCCGGCATGGTCAACGAGCGCCAGAGCGCGCGTGAAATCGTTGACGACCTGGTCGATGGCGCCGAGCATGTTCTGAAGGGTGCGTGCGCATGGGTAGCGTAGCGTTTCTGTTTGCCGGCCAGGGCGCCCAGCACCCCGCGATGGGCGTCGACCTGATCGAGGCATCGCCGGCGGCCGCCGAGGTGTTCGCTATTGCCGATGAGGTGCGCCCGGGGACCAGCGAGCAGTGCCGGAGCGCCTCCAAGGAGGAGCTCTCGCAGACCGAGAACACGCAGCCTTGCGTGTTCGTTCACGACCTGGCAGCGGCTGTCGCCCTGCGCGAGCGCGGCGTGGTGCCTGCCGCCTGTGCGGGATTCTCGCTGGGCGAGGTCGCAGCACTCACCTTTGCGGGGGCATTCGATACGCGAACAGGCTTTGAGCTCGTGTGCGAGCGCGCGGCGCTGATGGCCGCGGCTGCCGAGCGCCATCCGGGCGGCATGCGCGCCGTCATCAAGCTCGATACGGCGCAAGTCGAGGGCCTGGCAAAACAGGCCGGCGAGGACTGCTGGCCGGTCAACTACAACAGCCCGCAGCAGACGGTTGTTGCCGGAGCGCCCGAGGCGCTGCAGGAGCTCGACGTCCTAGTAAAAGAGGCTGGCGGCCGCGCTATGAAAGTCGCGGTGTCGGGTGCATTTCATAGCCCCTATATGGCCGAGGCGACTGAGGGGCTGGCGACGTATATCCAAGCCGGCCACGCGCCGTCTCCGCTGCTGATTCCGGTCATGGCAAACATGACGGCAGCGCCCTATCCGGCGGACCCGCGAGCAGCATCGGATGTTATGGCCAACCAGGTGAGTCATGCCGTGCACTGGGTCGACACGCTGCATACTCTGCAGGATCAGGGCATCGACACGTTTATTGAGGTCGGCCCTGGTAAAACGCTGTCGGGCCTGGTCAAGCGTACGCTGAGCGACGTTCGCGTGTATTCATGCGAAACGGCCGGGCAGGTCGCAGCTATTGCCGACGAGCTCGCATAGTCCACAGGGCTGTAACCCGAAAGGAATGACATGGGCAACTTGAACAACGGCGCGCTCGAGCGCAACGACTCACGTCGCGTGGCACTGGTCACGGGCGGCTCGCGAGGTATCGGCCGCGCCTGCGCTGTCGGTATGGCGGAGGACGGCTTTGATATTGCCGTCGTCTATGCCGGCAGCGTCGATGCGGCGCGCGAGACGTGCGAAGCCTGCGAGGCGGTTGGCGCCGCGGCACGCGCATATCAATGCGACGTGGCCGACCCCGCTACCGTCAACGCGTGCGTGGAAGCGATCCTCTGCGACTTTGGTTCCATTTGGGCGCTCGTCAACAACGCCGGCATCACCCGCGATGGCCTGCTCATGCGCATGGGCGATGACGCCTTCGACCGCGTGCTCGATGTCAATCTTAAAGGAACGTTTAACACGACGCGCGCGCTCACCAAGACCTTTATGCGCCAGCGCGGCGGTTGCGTCATCAACATGAGCTCGGTTGTGGGCCTGATGGGCAATGCCGGGCAGGCCAACTACGCTGCCTCCAAGGCGGGCGTGATCGGCCTGACCAAGGCGGTGGCGCGCGAGCTTGCGCCCCGCGGCGTTCGAGTGAACGCGGTTGCCCCCGGGTTTGTCGAGACGGATATGACGGCAAAGCTCTCGGAAAAGGTTCGCGTGGCAACCGAGGAGCAGATTCCCCTTAAGCGTATGGCGCAGCCCGAGGAGGTGGCCGGTGTGGTGCGCTTTTTAGCGAGCGATGCGGCTGCCTACATTACGGGCGAGGTCGTGCGCGTCGACGGCGGAATGGCGATGTAGAAACCAGAGCCGAACAACGGCTTGGATGAGGAGACCATGATGGAACAGAGAGTTGCAATCACCGGCATCGGTGCCGTATCGCCGCTCGGCAACACCGCGCTTGCCACCTGGGCGGCAATGTGCGCCGGAACGTGCGGCATCGGCCCGATCACGCACTTCGATACCGATGCGTTTACCGTCAAGGTGGCGGGCGAGGTCAAGGGTTTTGACGGCAACGAGTACTTTGGTAAGCGTGACGCCAAGCACCTGGACCCCTGCGTCCAGTTTGCCCTGGCAGCGTCGGACGAGGCCATGCACGATGCGGGCTTTGATGTCGAGGGCGCCATCGATCGCGAGCGCCTGGGCGTCTACGTGGGGTCGGGCGTGGGCGGCATGCAGACGCTCGTCGACAACGTCCACACGATTGCCGACCGTGGGCCCCGCCGCGCATCGCCTTACATGATCGCGATGATGATCCCCAACATGGCTTCGGGCAATATCGCGATCCGCCACAAGGCAAAGGGACCGACCCTGCCAGTCGTGACTGCTTGCGCGACCTCGGCCCATGCGGTGGGCGAGGCGTTCCGCGCCATCAAGCACGGCTATGCCGACGCGATCCTCGCGGGCGGCGCCGAGGCGGCCATTATCCCCGATGCCGTTGCAGGCTTTACGTCCTGCCGCGCATTGACCACCAACCCCGATCCTGCGACGGCTTGCCGCCCGTTCGATGCAGACCGCGACGGCTTTGTGATGGGCGAGGGCGCCTGCGTGCTCGTGCTCGAGGGTATGGAGCACGCACAGGCGCGCGGTGCGCACATTTATGCCGAGGTCGTGGGCTACGGCAACACCGATGATGCTTATCACATCACGAGTCCCGATCCCGAGGCTGCCGGCATTGCCCGCGCGATATCGCTGGCGGTGGCCGAGGGCGACGTCAAGCCTTCCGAGGGTCTCTACATCAATGCCCACGGCACCTCGACCAAGCTTAATGATTCGTCCGAGACGGCGGGCATTAAGCGGGCGCTCGGCGAGGACGCGGCACGCGCCGCGCACGTCTCGTCGACTAAGTCGATGACCGGCCACATGATCGGTGCCACGGGCGCCATCGAGGTCATGGCCTGCGCCATGGCGCTCGAGCAGGGCGTGGTGCCGCCGACCATTAACTACCACACGCCCGATCCCGCCTGCGATCTTGATTACACGCCTAATCGAGCGGTTCGCGCCGACCTTACCTGGGCGCTTTCGACCAACCTGGGCTTTGGCGGGCACAACGCCGCCATCGCGCTGCGTAGATATACGAGGAGCTAGAGCATGGATTCCAAAAGACTTGCCGAGATAGCCGATGTTATGGAGGACCGCGGCCTCACGCGCGTACGCGTTGAGGAGCCCGATGGCACCGCGGTCGAACTCGAGCGCGCGAGCGCCGCACAGCCGGTTGCCGTGCCCATGCCCATGCCGAGCGCTATGGCCGCTCCAGTTGCAGCTCCCACAGTCGCGCCTGCCGCACCGGAACCCGCCGCGCAGGCGCCTGTCGCCGCACCGGAGCCCAAGGGCACCGAGGTGACCGCTCCCATGGTCGGCGTTTTCTATGCTGCCCCGGCGCCGGGCGACGAGCCGTTTGTGCACGTGGGCTCCAAGGTCAAGGCCGGTGAGACCCTCTGCATCATCGAGGCCATGAAGGTTCTCAACGAGGTGACGGCAGAGGTGGATGGCGAGGTGCTCGAGATCTGCGTGGCCGACGGCGACCTCGTGGAGTTTGGCAGCTGCCTCATGAGGATCGGATAGGTGATATCCATGAACAAAGAAGAGCTCAAGAAGCTGTTGCCGCATCGCGAGCCGATGCTTTTGCTCGACGAAGCCGAGCTGGTGGGCGACGAGGCCCACGGCAAGATCACGATTACGGGTGACGAGTACTTTTTGCAGGGACATTTTCCGGGAACCCCGGTCGTCCCCGGCGTGATTCAGTGCGAGATGCTCGCCCAGAACTGCTGCGTGCTGCTGATGGGCGATGAGGAAGCTCGCGGTGCGACACCGTTCTACACGAGTCTGGACAAGGTGCGCCCGGGCGACACGGTGGATCTGGTGTGCTCCATCACGCGTGCGCGCGGGCCGTTCCGCTTTGCGACGGGTACTGCGAGCGTCAACGGTGAGGTTTGCTGTCGCGCCGATATGTCTTTTGCACTCATGCACGAAAGTTAAGGAAGGCTTCATGTTCGACAAAGTGCTCATCGCCAACCGCGGCGAAGTCGCGGTCCGTGTTATCCGCGCGTGCCGCGATATGGGCATCAAGACCGTCGCCGTTTATTCCACGGCCGATGCGGACGCGCTGCACGTGCAGCTTGCCGACGAGGCATATTGCATCGGCGGCCCGCGTCTTGCCGAGAGCTACCTCAACGACGATGCCGTGCTCACCTGTGCCGTAAAGTCGGGAGCTAAGGCAATTCATCCCGGCTATGGCTTTTTCTCAGAGAAGGCGAGCTTCGTGCGCGACTGCGACAAATACGGTCTGGCGTTTGTCGGTCCTTCGGCCGAGGTGATCGACAGCATGGGCGACAAGGACGCCGCACGCCGAACGGCTGCTGCCGCGGGCGTGCCCATCGTGCCGGGCTGCGATTTGCTCAAAAGCCCCGAGGAGGCGACGGCCGAGGCCGAGCGCATCGGCTGTCCCGTGCTCATCAAGGCGCGTGCCGGCGGTGGCGGTCGCGGTATTCGCAAGGTCGAGCGCGTGGAAGATGCGGCAAAGGCGTTTATCGAGGCGCGTGCCGAGGGCGAGGCCGTCTTTGGCGACGGCGAGTGCTACATGGAGAAGTTCGTCGCGCCGGCGCATCACGTTGAGGTACAGATTATGGCCGATAAGCAGGGCCATGTGTTTTCACTCGGCGAGCGCGAGTGCTCGGTGCAGCGCCGCAACCAAAAGCTGATCGAGGAGAGCCCCGCGCCGTGCCTCGACGGACACGACGACATTCGTGCTCGCATGCACAAGGCAGCGCGTGACCTGGCTCGTGCCGTCGGCTACGAAGGAGCCGGTACCATCGAGTTTCTGTATTCGGACGACGGCAATTTCTACTTTATGGAAATGAACACGCGCTTGCAGGTGGAGCATCCGGTTACAGAGTTTGTAACCGATACCGACTTGGTCAAGTGGCAGCTGCGCGTGGCAGCCGGCCAGCCTCTGCCCTTTGAGCAGGAGGACATGCCGGTCCGCAACCACGCCATGGAGTGCCGCATCAATGCCGAAACGCCGGACTTTCTGCCGTCATGCGGAACGGTCACCGCGTTGCGTGTGCCGGGTGGTCCGCGCGTGCGCTGGGATTCCGCCATGTTTACCGGTGCGAAAGTTCCGCCGTACTACGACTCCATGCTCGGCAAGCTCATCGTGTGTGCGCCCACGCGTGACGGCGCCATTCGCAAGATGCGCTCGGCCCTGGGCGAGCTCGTGATTGAGGGCGTGAGCGAAAACAGCGAGCTGCAGCTCGACGTGCTGGCAAACGACGAGTTCTTGTCGGGCATGTATCACACCGATCTGATGGGGCATCTCTATGCTGATGAATAGGAAAGCGAAGACGGTCAACGTCCTTGAGGGGCCGATGACCGAGTCATGCGCCGAGTTTCCCGCGCGCCACGTGTTTATCAAGTGCCCGGAGTGCCGCCGCGTGATCGATGAGGCACGCCTACACGACAACCTCGAGGTCTGCCCTCGTTGCGGCAAACACTTTCGCGTGAGCGGTCGCGCGCGCATGCGCATGACGGTCGACGAGGGCACGTTTGAGGAATGGGATGCCAATCTGGCGTCGGAGGACTTCCTCTCGTTTCCCGGCTATGCCGATAAGCTCAAGAGCGTGAGCGAGCGTTCGGGCGAGCGCGATGCCGTTGTGTGCGGCAAGGGCAAAATCTGCGGTTGCGACACGGCGCTCTTCTTTATGGATGCCAACTTTATGATGGGCTCGATGGGTTCCGTGGTGGGCGAGAAGATCTGTCGCACATTTGAGCATGCGACCGAGCTGGGATTGCCAGTTGTCGGCTTTACCGTTTCGGGCGGCGCGCGCATGCAAGAGGGCGTGACCTCGCTTATGCAGATGGCCAAAATCTCTGCGGCGGTTAGGCGCCACAGCGAGGCGGGCGGCCTGTATATCACGGTGCTCACCGACCCCACGACCGGCGGCGTAACCGCGAGCTTTGCCATGGAGGGCGACATTATCCTGGCCGAGCCCGATGCCCTGACGGCATTTGCCGGCCCGCGCGTGATCGAGCAGAACATGCACAAGCGCCTGCCCAAGGGATTTCAGCGCTCCGAGTTTTTGCTGGAGCACGGCTTTTGCGATGCCGTTGTTCCGCGTGGCGAGATTGCGCTCACGGTAGGCGAGCTGCTGGCACTGCACGAAGGGCACGCGCCCGGCCTGGGGGCACCGCATGAGATCGTGCATACGGGTCGTCGCGGCAAAAAGCTGGGACACTTGTTCAAGCGCTCGACCGCACCAAAAACCGCGCTCGAGATTGTCAAGCAGACCCGCTCGGCAGATCGCGCCACGGCGGGCGAGATGATCTCGCTGGGCCTGGATGGATTTGTGGAGCTGCATGGCGACCGTTACTTTGGCGACGACGCCGCCGTGGTGGCTGGCATTGGCTGGAAAGACGGGCGACCCGTGACGGTTATCGCCGTCGAGCGCGGTACCACGACCAAAGAGCGCATGCGTCGCAACTTTGGTATGGCACATCCCGAGGGCTACCGCAAAGCGCGTCGCCTTATACGCCAGGCCGAAAAGTTTGGTCGACCGGTTCTGTGTCTGGTCGATACTTCGGGCGCGTTTTGCGGCATCGGTGCCGAGGAGCGCGGCCAGGGCGAGGCGATTGCCCAGAATCTCATGGTGATGAGCGGCCTCAAGACGCCGATTGTCTCGGTGGTGACAGGCGAGGGCGGCTCTGGTGGCGCGCTGGCGCTGTCCGTGGCCGACCGCATCCTGATGCTCTCAAGCTCGGCCTATTCGGTCGTGAGCCCCGAGGCCTGTGCGTCGATCCTGTGGAAGGATACCGAGCGCGCGAATGAGGCCGCTGAGGCGCTTAAGCTCACGGCCCCCGATCTGTTGGCGCTCGGCATCATCGACGGCATTGTTGACGATAGGGGCCTGTCGCATGAGGAGATCGCCGGTGCCGTCATGTCCTCGGCATTTGATGCCTTCGATACGCTTGGGCAGCTCGACGACGCGACCCTCACAAACCTCCGCTACGAAAAGTACCGCGCAATCGGTCAGTACCGCACGATGTGACAAAGGGACAGTCCGCATGTCACATTGGGAAAGGCGTTCCATGTCACAAGTTTCTAACACCTCGTTTACAACGACGGTTTCATCAAACGCCATGGCCGTGGTGGACTATCTGTCCAAAAGCATGATGTCGGCGTTGCCGTTTATTGTCTGCGCGGCGCTGTTCCGCACCGTTGCCGTCATTATGGGCGAAGGCATGCTTGGTCTATGGCCTGCCGATTCCGAAATCTATCGCCTGTTTTACAGCTGGCTGTATAACGCTGGCTATTACTTTTTGCCCATCTATCTTGGTTGGGCCGCTGCCCGCCAGCTCGGTTGCTCGGAGCAGCTGGGCATGATGCTGGGCGGCGTATTGATTGTGCCCGATCTGCTTAAGCTCGTTGATGCCGCATCGACGACGGGGGCATCGATGACTTTCGTGTATGGTCTACTTCCCGCGCCGGTCAACGATTACACGACGACTGTTATTCCGGTTCTCATCTCGGTGCCCGTGCTATGGCAGGTGGAGCGTTTCTTTAAGCGCACTATCCCTCAGGCTGTGGCGTTTTCTTTTGTACCGTTTGCAACCATGCTTGTCATGGTTCCGGTGTCGCTGTGTGTTACGGCGCCGGCAGGCAGCTATCTGGGCATGCTGTTGGGACAGCTTATGTTTATGCTTGGCAATTCCGGTGGCATCGTGTCGCTGCTCACGCTCATGGGGCTTGCCGCGGGCTGGGAGTTTCTTAAGATCGCGGGTGTCAGCAACGTTGTCCTATCGCTTGCCTATGCTCAGTTTATGAGTGTGGGAACGGATTCGTGCATCCTGATCGCCGCGACGATGGCAACGTTCGCCGTTTGGGGTATGCCCTTTGGCGCGTCGCTCCGCGTTGCGGATAAGGACGAGAAGGCGCTCATGCTGGGCTATTCGATCTCGGGCGTGCTTGGCGGCGTAAGCGAGCCGGCGCTGTACGGCTGCGGCTTTAAATATGGCAGGTGTCTGACATGCATGGCCATTGGCGGCGCCGTCGGAGGCCTTGTTGCGGCCGTGGGCCACGTTACGGCCTATACCATCGGCATGACGAATGTCCTTATGGTCATTGGCTTTGCCACGGGCGGCATTTCGAACCTGCTGTGGTGCTGCGCTGCCGGTGGCACGGCATTTGCGGTGTCTGCGGCGCTGAGCTACTGCTTTGGCGTGGTGCCGGCGAAGGGGCAGGCGACGGGGGACGGAGCCGATTTGCCCGAAACCTCGAAGAGCGTGGCCGAGGCAAACGCATAAACCTGTGCGACAAAGGGACGGTCCCGCATGTCGCATTCCAAGGCCGTGGCCCGTGTGGGTTGCGGCCTTTTTGTATCTGGGGGACAAAGTAGCTACACTACAATCCGTTTGAGCAATAGATATATAGGTAGTACCGTGGGGGCGGATGCAGATGGTCGAGTGGATTGTTCGTCGTGCGCAGGGCGACCGTGCACGCGTGGGAACGTTGACGGGCATGGTGTGTATTCTCGCCAATGTGGCACTATGCGCTGCGAAGGGTGCAATTGGCGTGCTGTCGGGATCGGTTTCAATCGTGGCGGACGCTATGAACAACCTGTCTGATGCCAGCTCGAACATCGTGAGCGTGCTTGGCTTTAAGCTGGCGGGCAAGCCGGCAGACCCCGAGCATCCTTACGGCCATGGCCGCTACGAGTATCTCTCGGGTCTGGTCGTGGCGGCACTCGTGCTGCTGATTGGCGTTGAGCTGGTGAAGTCCTCGGTCGAGCGCGTCATCCACCCCGAACCTGTCGAGTTCTCGCTTGCCCTGGTGGCAGTTCTCGTGCTTTCGATTATCGTAAAGCTCTGGATGGCGGCCCTCAACCAAAAGCTCGGCGATCGCATTGAGTCCGAGACGCTGCATGCGACCGCGCAGGATTCCAAGAACGATGTTCTAGCCACGGGCGCCGTGTTGGCGTGCGCGATTGTTTCGCAGGTGACGCATATCAATCTAGATGCATGGGTCGGCCTTGCCGTTGGCGCCTATATTGGCTGGAGCGGCTTTGAACTCATCCAGGATACGGTGAGCCCGCTTTTGGGCCAGACGCCCGATCCTAAGCTGGTCAAGCATATTCGAGACAAGATCATGAGCTACCCCGGCGTTTTGGGCGTTCACGATTTGATGGTTCACGACTACGGCCCAGGCAGAAAGTTCGCAAGTGCCCACGCCGAGATGGCGGCTGAGGCCAGCCCGCTGGAAAGTCACGACACGCTCGACAACATTGAACAGGCATTTAGGAACGAAGACGGCATGATTGTCACGCTCCATTACGACCCCATCGTGACCGACGATCCAAAGGTGGCGAGCATGCGTCTGCGCATCAACGCTATGGCTCAAGAGATTGATAGCCGCCTCTCGATCCACGACCTACGCTGTGTTCCGGGCCCCACGCACACCAACGTGATCTTTGACTGCGTGCGTCCCTCGGATCTACAGATGAGTGCCGAAGACTTAAAGCACGCACTGGCACAACGGGTCGAATCGGAATATCCCAGGTCGATTGCCAAGATCGCGATCGACGAAGACTACGTAGGGCATACCCACGAGTAAGGCTGTGCCGGCAAAGCAGGTTATGCAGAAGGGGAGAGCATGAAGAAGCTGTATCTACTCCGCCACGGTCAGACGGAGTTCAACGTCAAAAAGCTGGTCCAGGGCCGCTGCGATTCACCGCTGACCGACCTGGGTCGTCAGCAAGCCGGGATGGCAGCCGCGTGGCTCAAAGCCCACAACGTCGTTCCCGACAAAGTGGTCTCTTCGCCCTTAGGCCGAGCCATGGACACGGCAAGTCTCGTCGCAACCGAACTCCTCGGCCGGGATGCAGCAGTCGAGCCCTGCGAAGGCATCATCGAGCGCAGCTACGGCACCTTCGAAGAAGGCCCCCACGACGCCCTGCCCACCGACGTCTGGGACCCGGGTGAGGACCTGGTCCCCTTCGGAGGAGAAGGAAGTCGCGCACTGCAAGAACGCATGGTAGGTACCCTCACCAATCTCATGGGCGCTGAGGGCATCGAAACCCTTCTAGCAGTAAGCCACGGCAGCGCCAGCCGCCAATTCATCAAGGCTGCAGTCCCAGAGGGCTTCGAGCTCCCAGCAAAACTCCCCAACTGCGCCATCATGATCTTCGATTTTGACGAGGCAAAGTCGGGAGAAGAAGGCGACGCGCCCCAATCCAAGTTCATCTTGCAGCAAATCATCAATCCTCAACAAAGTAATTAGCTGAGCGAGCAGAGTTAAGCAGACATCAACGTGTCGTCTCCCGAGCACGGCGGAGGGCCGGAGAAATATATTAAGGTCATCGCGAGTTCCGCACGCAAAGGAGAGCACTTAATGTGCTCTCCGTCTTGCGCAGGACTGTAGAGCAGGGACCATAATATATTTCTCCGGCCCTCCGCCGTGCTCGGGAGCC
>ERZ857882.1744-NODE-1744-length-24561-cov-8.116216_pt1 | contig 24561 bp, 20 predicted proteins | sample MGYA00519697_ERZ857882 | MGnify/ENA primary metagenome ERZ857882 (study PRJEB31778, sample SAMEA3449373) | human gut metagenome | biome: human gut; feature: human-associated habitat; material: faeces | place: United Kingdom | collected 2010/2012 ...
CCCGCGCCGCGTTGCAGACTTCGAGCTTCATCTCGGCGGCTTCGTTCCAGGAGACGACCAAGGTGCTGAACGAGGCGGCCATCCAGGCCAAGGTCGATCCGCTGGAGAACCTCAAGGAGAACGTGATCTGCGGTCACCTGATCCCCGGCGGTACGGGCCTGCGCGACTACGACGACCTCGTAGTCGGTTCGAAGGCCGATCTGGAGTCGCTCCAGCAGGCGCAGTAGCCGAAGACGAAGGGGGGGGGCTATGGCGACGACGTGTCGCCGGGCAGTTGCCCTTCGTGTACATATCGAAAAAAGCCGCTCCCGAAAGGGTGCGGCTTTTTGTAGGAGCAGTACAATGCATAAAAGTGTAAATGTTTTGTTTACAGGTATTTAATGTATTGATTTCCGTAGGTTTCGAAACACTCAAAGGCAGAATCGGGCAGGTTTAACGGTGAGTTGTATTACTTATCCGTTACCTGCCCGAAATGCTTTATTTCGCATTAAAGCGCTTGTTTTTCAGCTTGTTGTGCCGAATTCTCGCATGCCAAATAACTTGACTAAACGTTTAACCCATCCAACAAGTTCAAGTTATTATGCAACGCAGCACGTTCAAAGTCCTTTTCTACGTAAAAAGGCAGTCGGAGAAATCGGGCCAGATTCCCGTCATGGCCGTATTACGATCAACGGTACGATGTCGCAGTTCAGCTGCAAACTCACCGTTCGTTCTTCTTTTTGGGATACCAAGGCAAATAAAGCAGCCGGCAAAAGCCTCGAAGCCCAACGCATCAACCGAATGTCTTCGTCTTCTGCGCATTTACAGGTTTAAGCTATGCGAACGTTTCGAAACTGACCCATACAGATATTCATACAGACGACAACGGGGATCGTTGGATCATCGACAAGCGTCAGAAGACGGGTACACAGTTCCGTGTCAAACTTCTCCCCGTTGCTGAAATGATTTACGACTGTTATAAGGACATGCACCTCTCGGGAGACAGGGCCTTCCCGCTCAAAGGCACCTATAATACGTTGAATATGTCGTTACGGCATGTTACCAGGCATGCCGGTTGCCGTTCAATCCGACGATCCATGTGGCCCGGCATACATTTGCCACGACGGTCACGCTCACGCAGGGCGTACCGTTGGAAACCGTATCGAAGATGCTGGGACATAAACATATCACCACGACCCAAATTTACGCCCAAATCACCAACGACAAGATCGGACAAGATATGACGGCATTGAGCGGAGAAATTCGACCGTGTTTTCAAGGTCGCGCAGCAACCTAATATTCAAGCAATTCCCAGCCGGCGAGAAAGACGATATTCTGCGCCCCGGACGCTACCCTGCGAACGCTCTCCAAATCCACGACCGGAACACTTATGCTGATAGCCAGCAAATAACCTGTGAAGGGAATTTTCCGATGCCATTCTTCTGACGACATAAGGCAGTGCATAATTAAGAGTTTTTTATAAGCGATAAATTAAAGAATTCTTGTGTTCATGAATTTGTGATTTTGGTGATTCACGACTGTATTCATTCGTGAACGACTTCTTTTATGCAGAGGAGATGGGAGGCGTTCCTGCCTGCCATATCGATTCCATGAATGACTTGTAAAAGGAATGTAGGAAAGAGGGTTTTGAATCTCGCGTTTCATCTTTTGATAGTGAAAGATTTTATTTGTGATGCATTCGGGTTTTATGTCCGCTCCAGTCCGTTCGGCGGTTTTTTTCGTGCCGGACGGTTGTAATATTACACCCCGGAACTGATCCGGCTATGGAAGCCGATTTATCGTAAAATGTATCTTCGCCGAGGAGTTCATCATCGTCAGACGCGCCCCTTCGAAAGTGCAGTTCATCGCTCGACACAACGAGTTTTATTTTCAATTTCAGAAACTGGCCAATAACTATAACCAGATTGTAAAGGTCGTCAATGCGCACTTTTCCAACATTGCGATCCCGCATCAGATTGCCATGTTGGAACAACAGACACGCGAATTGAAAGTCCTAAGCATCGAAATTCTCAACCCCGCAAAACAGGCTAAGGAATGGTTGCGAATATAAGGTCGGGCCCCTCGCCCAGTGGAGCGTTGTATTATAACAAGGAGAAAGTGGATAAGGATAAAGCGAAAGTACTCTTTGGGCAGAAGATGTTAGAGCTGTTCGACAAATATGGACAGTGGATGTTGTACCTCGATTAACAAACAGAAATGATTGCGTCAGTGTACTATAAAATACGTGTAAATTTGCTTTTAATTCAAACAACGCATCTATTTAATATGTTGGTAAAAATGGTGCAAAGCAGATAATATTTTATAATAAGACAGAAAATGTTATCTTTGTTTTATAAAGTTTGGGCGTGAATCTGAGTAAATAGGGTAACATATGATGCGAAAAGCTGATGTTTCCTTCGAGGAACTTTATAATTGCTATAAAGTTCGTTTCGAAAGGTTTGCCATAAGTTATATACAAGATCGCAGTGTAGCGGAAGATATTGTAACCGATTCATTCGTCTATTGGTGGGAACACAGAGATCGAGTTGGATCGAAAGACGAAAATCCTGCGGCTTATATTCTTGCGACTATTCGACATAAATGTCTCAATCATCTGCGTGCGTTACAAGTTCGATTGCGGAGTCATAACGAGATCAGAGAATCTCAAAGTCGTATTGTGCAGGAGAATATCCGGTCGTTGGAGCTTTGTGATCCCGTCCATCTTTTTGCTGGAGAGGTTGAGGCTCTCGTTCGGCAAAGTTTGGAAGAACTACCGGAATTGACCCGTTATATTTTTATAGATCAACGCCTTAAGGGTAAGTCTTATCGGGATATTGCTGTCGAGTATGCCATTTCTGAACGACGAGTTGAAACTGAACTTGCCCGTGCATTGGATAAATTGCGTAGAAGATTGAAGGATTATCTGCCTGTGATACTTGTATCCTTGGTTCTAAGTCGTTTCATTCGTTGATTTTTCGTTTTTTACAAAAAAAAAATTATATTTTTTGCGGGAAACAGTCTCGCAGAAGTGTTTTATTTATGTAAGCGCCTGAAAAGGCTGCATGTAAGATGGAAAAAGAAACCTTATATCGTTTTTTTCGAGGAGAAACTACTCCTGATGAGCAGCAATGCTTGATGGATTGGCTTGATGCCGACGAAGAACACCGCCGAACATTTGATCGAGAACGACAAATGTATAATGCCTTGTTGTTGTTTGCTCCGCAGAAACAGGTTGCTTTCCGTCAGTCGATTGGCTTGCGGCGAATAATCGGATATGCAGCTCAAATTGCCGCAATGCTTGCTTTGGCAGTGGGGATCGGTTGGGGATATGTTTCCTATCACGAGCATTCCTGGGAAGCGCTTACAACTCGTATCTCTGCCCCTGAAGGGCAACGTGTCAATCTGAAATTGCAGGATGGCACTGAAGTGTGGCTCAATTCGGGTGCAGAACTTGAATATCCGTCTCTTTTTGCCGGGGATACTCGCCGGGTTCGGTTGGCCGGTGAAGCATTTTTCGATGTCAGCCACGATGCCAGCAAGCCGTTTGTCGTAGAAACTTTTGCGTGCCGGGTTGAAGTGCTCGGAACTCGCTTCAACGTGAATGCCGATGTGCAGCACTCTGGTTTTTCGACCACTTTGCTGCGTGGCAGTGTTCGCCTAACATCATTGGAGGATTCTCGACAGCAAGTTGTGCTCAAACCTGATGAAAAGGCCGTATTCGAAAATGGAAAATTGACCCTTCATAGAGCAGATGACCCTAACGAATATCTATGGGTCAAAGGGCTGATCTCTATCAGTGGGCTTGATTTCAAAGAGGTGATACATCGTATGGAGCATTGTTACGGCGTGCGTATCAACCTCAATGTTGCTCCAATACCAACATTGGAGGCAATGGGTAAACTTCGCATTTCCGACGGTATCGAGCATGCTCTCGGCATATTGCAGCGCAATTGCAAATTCAATTACATGTACAACCACGAAACCAACGAAATAACCATTTATTAGCTAACCTTTTATGAACCTTAAACCCACCTGCCTATGATGTAATTCCGCATCCTATTTTGCGCGTTATCTTTTTATAAAAAGATGCCCGAACTGCTGTCACAGTTTCGGGCACTGGAGGGTAACGTCGTTATTTGAATTAATTCCGGATATTTCCGGCTCATTATCCCTCTTTAATTTACAAAGATATGAAGAAAAAAACTATCAGGCAATCAAAACGTCTGATAATCTCGCTGTTCGTAACTTTCTTTTGTCTTACGGCCTCGGCTGCTCAGGCACAGACAGCGCTCGTAACCATTGATTTGCAACAGGTGAAGATGGTGCAGGTAATGGACGAAATCGAAAATCAGACCAAGTATTTGTTTATTTATGATAAAAATATGGACACGGGGCGTTTGGTCAATGTGCATGTTAATAAGCGTCCTGTTGCTGAGGCTCTTGATCAGATGGTGAAGGGAACAGATGTGGTTTATGAAATTCAAGGTTCCAATATTATTCTTACTGTCAGGAGCCAACAAACGGATGGTCCGAAAGTCGTGTCGGGAAAAGTAACGGACAATAAAGGTGATGCTGTGATAGGTGCGGCAATACTTGTCAAAGGAACGACTGTTGGCACGAGTTCAGGTGTCGACGGAGTTTATACGTTGCGTATTCCAGAAGTGAATGCAAATACTATGATAACGGTTAATTATCTGGGATATGAGCCGATTGAACTGCTTGTCGGCACCCGGGAGCGAATTGATATCGTTTTGCAGGAACAGTCGCTTGGTGTAGATGCTGTCGTGGTGACGGCGCTCGGTATCAAGAAACAGGAAAAAGCATTGACCTATAATGTTCAGGAGGTTTCTGGCTCTATTGTCAATACGGTTAAGGATGCCAATTTCGTCAATTCGCTTTCCGGAAAGATCGCAGGCTTGCAGATCAATGCCAGCGCTTCGGGAGCCGGAGGTTCGACGCGTGTGGTTATGCGTGGCGTGAAGTCGATCAACGGGGATAACAATGCACTTTATGTAGTTGACGGCATTCCACTTCCGAGCCTGCGTTCTAAACAGACGGAAGGCATTTATGAAACGCCCGATGGTGGCGATTACGAAGGTATCGCCAACATCAACCCAGAGGACATCGAGTCGATGTCTGTATTGACGGGAGCTACGGCAGCCGCTCTCTATGGTTCACAGGGAGCCAACGGTGTGATCCTTATTACTACTAAAAAGGGACAAGAAGGACGTGTGCGTGTTAACTATGCCAACAATACAACCTTTTCATCGCCTCTCGTAATGCCTGAGTTTCAGAATACCTATGGTACGAGTTCAGACGCACCTTCAATGAGTTGGGGTGAGAAGTTGGTTTCCCCCCCCCATCGTTATGACCCCGAAGATTTTTTCCAGACCGGGTTTGATGAAACGAACTCGATTGGCATCACCGCTGGTACCGAGCGTAATCAGACTTATTTTTCGGCCGCTTCTGTAAACACGCGGGGCATTATTCCCAACAATGTCTACAACCGTTATAATTTTTCCTTGCGGAATTCCGCCGTGCTTCTGCCTGAAAAGCTGACGCTCGATTTGGGTGCTACTTATATGAAGCAGTATTCGCGGAATGCATTGGTGCAGGGTATCTATCACAATCCGCTGATCGGCGTCTATCTGTTTCCGCGAGGAGATGATATCCGTAAGTATCAACTTTACGAGCGTTATAATGCTGGTTTGGGTTACAGCGAACAATTTTGGGGTTTGGAATTCATTAATGGCGTGGAAAATCCTTATTGGGTTACCAATCGAGAGCTGTTCGAGAATAATATGCAGCGTTATACATTCAATGCTACGCTCAAATGGAATGTTACCGATTGGTTGACTCTGTCCGGTCGGGTGCGTACGGACAACACGCGGATGAATTATACGCGTAAAATCTATGCCTCTTCGAATACTCTTTTTGCATCGGAATATGGTAACTACTTGAACCATACAATGAGTCATAATAACCTCTATGCTGATGCCCTTTTGTCCATCGACAAGAGTTTTTTCGACAGAGCGCTTTCCCTGCAATTTAACTTGGGAGCCAGTCTTACGGATGACAAACATTCACTGGTCGGTTATGAGGGACATTTGGCCGGTATTCCGAATAAATTCACTTATAACAATATCGTATCGAGCGACCTGAACACACTACCCGGTCAAGAGAATTACCATGATCAGAGTCAGGCCGTTTATGCCACGTTACAACTGGGTTGGAAAGGGATGCTTTATCTGGATGTGACGGCTCGTAACGAATGGGCTTCGCAGTTGGCTTTTACGGATGAATTGAATATCTTTTATCCTTCAGTAGGCCTTTCTGCCGTGATCTCGTCGATGGCAGATCTTTCGAAAACAGGCATTTCGTTCCTTAAAATTCGGACCTCGTACGCCGAGGTCGGCAACCCGCCGCAGCGTTACATTACGGGACGGAATTATTCGATCAAGGGAGGCGTTGTGACAACCGAAACTATCGCTCCTGCTACGCATTTGCGTCCGGAGCGTACCAAATCTTTCGAAGTAGGTATGAATGCAAAGTTTCTCGACAACAAGATCTGGGCTGATTTTACTTACTATAATACGGCGACTTATAACCAGTTGTTCTGCTATGACGCCCCTCCCTCGACCGGTTACAAGAAGGCCTATTTGAATGCCGGTAAAGTCAATAACTGGGGTATTGAGGCTGTTGCCGGCTATAAGAACACGTGGAAGAATTTCTCATGGTCGACGAGTTTCACTTTTTCGATGAACCGCAATACGATTCGCGAACTGGTTCCCGAAGGAACGATTGATCCCGTAACGGGAGCTGAAGTGAATCTTCCGGAAGTGAATATGGATTTCGGAGGTTATCGGGTTAAGTTGAAAAAGGGCGGCTCTATCGGAGATTTCTATGTGACAGGTCTTAAAACCGATGACAAAGGCAACATTTATGTCGATCCGAACTCGAATACGGTGACGACCGATCCCGACACCTGGATTTATGCAGGAAATACGGATGCGCGTGCCCGTTTGGGATGGAATAACCAGTTCTCCTGGAAAGGTATTTCACTCGGTGCATTGTTCGATGCGCGCATCGGCGGTCGCGGTGTGTCGGTGACACAAGCTTTGATGGACCGCTTCGGGGTTTCGGAAGCTTCGGTTGATGCTCGTGAAAACGGGATTCAGCTTTCGGAACATCAGATGCTTCCTGGTTCCGGAGCTCAGGAGTTCTTTAATAATACAGGCGACGGTATGGGCATGCTGGCTCGCTATGTCTACGATATGGATAATGTGCGTCTGCGGGAGCTTTCATTGGGTTATGACCTGCCTTCGAAATGGTTCCGTAACAAGATGCAGGCGACGGTGTCGCTTGTGGGCCGCAACCTTTGGATGCTTTATAACAAAGCTCCGTTCGATCCCGAACAGACCGCTTCGACAAGCACTTATTATCAGGGAATCGACTTTTTCATGCAGCCGAGTGTCCGTACAATCGGTTTCAGCGTGAGACTTCAATTCTAAAACGATAGAATCATCATGAAAAATACTTTATATAGAACCAAAATTGGTTTGGCTTTCGTTACGGCTTCGCTGTTGACAATGGTATCTTGTACGGGCGATTTCGAGCATTTCAATACCGACCCGAATTCCGCACAGCAAATCGACCCGACTACATTGATCACCTCCATGGAGCTGGATGCAATGTATCCCACTACGGGTGAAACGACGGTTCCTGTGAATAATTATCAGACAGGTTGGAACTTGTTGGCAGACCATTATGCCGGTTACATGGCATGTGCCAATCATTGGGAGGGTGGTATCAATCCACTCGTTTATAATTTGACGAATAATTGGCGCAGTACTGTCTTTTCGGTTGCATTTACGCAAGTGATGCCTGCATGGCTTCAACTCAAAGCGGCCTACGATCAGGGATTGGTTGCCGGCGAGGTGATGGCTGTCGGAGATATTCTGAAGGTTGTGACTCTTCACCGGGCCAGCGATATGTATGGTCCCCTGCCTGTACTCCATTTCGGGGAGGCGCGCTCGCCTTATGATGCTCAAGATGTACTTTACGACCATTTTTTCCAGACGCTCAATAATTCGATTTCCGTTTTGGAAGATTTTCTTGCTACAACGCCCGACAGCAAAGCGTTGGTGAAGGTTGATGCCGTTTATGGCGGGGATTTTGCCAAATGGCTGAAATTTGCCCGTTCGCTCAAACTGCGTCTGGCGATGCGTATCCGCTATGTCGAGCCGGACCTGGCCCTTCAATATGCGCAGGAAGCCATTGAGGGCGGGGTCATCACCTCGACGGATGAGAATGCCTTGTTGCAGACTTATCGCCAGATTACGGTCACCAATCCGTTGGAAATGATTTGGAACTCCTACAACGATGCCCGTATGGGAGCTTCGATGGATTCGTATCTGAATGGTTATGAAGATCCGCGCCGCGAGAAGATGTTCCAACCTGCGACCATTACCGGAGGAGGTTTTCATGGTGTGGTTAACGGTTTGGGGTCGACCGAACAGAAATTTTATACCAAGATGTCCGCTCCGAACATTTTCGGTGAGACTCCGATGCGTTGGCTGCTTGCTTCGGAGGTGGCTTTCCTGAAAGCGGAATTCAAACTGCTGAAAGGCGATAAGAGCGGGGCCAAATCCGATTATGAAGAGGGCATTCGTCTGTCGTTTCTCGAGAACGGATTGTCCGCATCTGATGCTGCCGATTATGCGCAGAGTATGAAGACCCCTGCCCGATTCATAGATATGTCGGAAAATCCGACCAAGTATTCAAAGAATGCATTAGGAACCGTTTCTGTGAAGTGGGCCGAAGATGGAAATGAGTTGGAGCGAATCATTACTCAAAAGTGGATCGCCCTCTACCCTAATGGGATGGAGGCATGGGCCGAGTTCCGTCGCACGGGTTTCCCGAAACTTTTCCCGATTAACGAAAATAGCAACGATCCGTCGATTGACAAAAATAAGCAGATTCGACGGGTGATTTTCCCCAAGAGCGAGTATGCGAACAACGCCGGAGCCGTGAATGCTGCGACGCGCTTGTTGGGAGGACCCGACAGTGGAGGTACCCGACTTTGGTGGGATGCCCGATAAAAGTCGAATAGAAATCACAAATGAATTTCATTATGAAAAATAGTATAAAACATTTTCTGTTGCCGCTCGTTTGTGGAATTGCGTTCATTTCCTGTGAGAAGCAGACCACTCCTGAGCCGGTTCAAATCCAACGTCCGGAATTACAGTCGCCCATCGTACGTGACGATGTTTATTATGCCCGTTTGCGTGCTTACAAGAAAACGGATCACAAACTCGCTTTCGGCTGGTTTGGTTCTTGGACAGCTATCAATCCTTCTGAACAAAGTCGCCTGCGCAGTGCCCCCGACTCGATGGATATTATTTCGATATGGAGTCAGTGGCACAGTCTGAGTCGGGAGCAGATCGAAGACAAAGCTTTCGTGCAGCAGGTATTGGGAACGAAGGTTGTTTTTTGTATTTCAGCAAAAGATGTTCCCGAAGAGTTCAAGGTTGACGGTCAGATCACCGATGAGTCTCTTAAAGATTATGCCAGAGCATGGGGTAAGGATTCGATTGATAAATATCAATATGACGGTATTGATATTGATTTCGAGACTGCTGCAGACCATTTGGGACCACTGAATACCACGCCCGGACTGTTCAAGAAGTTCTGCGAAGAGTTGAGCCAGTATATCGGTCCTAAATCGGGGACAGGGCGTTTGTTTCTGATCGATGGTAACATTGATGCTCTTGATCAGGGTATTGCAGAGCTTTGTAATTATGGTGTTTCGCAGGCTTATGGATGCTCGTCTGCGACCATGGGCTATACATCATTGACAAGCCGTACGGCAAGTGCAGAACGGGTGGGCTGGAAAGCCGATCAGCTTATTTTTACTGAAAATTTCGAATCTATGTGGAAAAGCGGCGGGATACTTCATACTACCTTGTCCGGCAAACAGATGATGTCGTTGCAAGGCATGGCCGATTTTGCGGTAAATGGTACTTCGTGCGGCTTTGGCGCTTATCACATGGAGTATGAATATGGCCATTCGGATATGCCTTATAAATATATGCGTCAGGCGATTCAGTATGCAAATCCTGCCCCGCATGGGGACTATTCGAAAAATTTGGTTACGTTGAACGAGGCAGGCGAGTACGCTTTCGAGATTCCGGTCTTTCCTTCGGGCATGAGCGAAGGGGTTCAGTTCTCATTGACGGCATCGTTGACGGGCGTACCAACAGCCGATGCAGATATTCCGCTGGTTGTGGACAACAGTCTGGTGACTGCTTATAATAATTATTATTATACGGAATATAAAACGCTGGATCCCGCACTTGTCTCTTTTTCCGGACCGCTTCATTTCGTGGCTGGGGCACAGGATTCGGAGACTCCAGTTATAGTAGGCATTACAGATATGACGGCGTTGGGTGATGAGGAATATTTGGTTCCAGTGCGTGTTGATTTCTCAAAGCATTCAGGTTTTTCTGCCAATACCGACAAAGAGGTTTGTTACCTTAAGTTGAAGACGAAGCAGCAGGTTTGTGTTCTGTCGCTTCCTGGAATGGAGCAGGTGACTGAAATCTCTGTGATGCAAGGAGAAGACGGTATGGTCATTGAGAAGAAAGGTTATACGTTGCAATTGCAGGCCTCCATCGGAGTGCCTGTCGATAGCAAATTTTCCATTGTGGCTGATCCTGCCTTAGTTGATAGTTATAACAAACAGCACGGCACGAAATACACCCCGATGTCTGCGAATGATGTAACGCTTCCAGACGAGTTGTTGCTTCCGAAAAATAGTCAGGCGACCACCCCTGTTGAGATTAAGGCTGTTGATTATGAAAAACTGACGTCGGACGGATCGATGGTGGTTTTGAAAGTCGATCTTGGCGGGAATGCGGATTTCAATACCATTGGAGATAAGGATGTTGTTAAATTCGTGGTATTCAAAAAGATGGAAGGGAATATTGAGGAAAATGCTACGCGGGTTCCCGGTACGGTGATTGCGGATATGAGCGGATGGACTTATGATGCTCCGGGTGCAGAAGGGCTCGTCTCTTCGCAAATGTTCGACGGAGCAATAGCGATGAATCAATCAGGCTGGTATATTACAAACGGCTCCGTGACGGCGACTGTCGATATGGTGAATGTTCATACGCTTGCAGGTTTCCGCATCCGTCCCATGTATGGTTTAGGCTATTATAAGGTATTACGGCTTTATGACGTGAAGACGAGCGAAGACGGTCAGCATTGGGTTTCGCAATCGGGGGATTCTTTCGTCTCTTTGGCTTTGAGCGGTGATGATTGGCAGTATGTGAAATTCTATAAGCCTGTTTCTTGCCGTTTTGTCCGAATGACCTATCGTTGCGATAAAGAGAGTGCATCTAATAGTTATGTAGGGTGCAATGAGTTCAATGCCATTGCTTCGAATTAATTGTTAAATACGGAAAAACTATGAACCTGAAATATTTTATTGTTTTTGTCGCAGGTATGGCTGCTCTTGCAGGGTGTCAGGAGGCTTCCGAATACATACCGTCGATTTATATCACCGAGGCACAGCGGCAAGAGGTTAAAACCATTACGATCTCCCAAGCTGGAGAAAAAGCCGAATTTACAGTTTCGGCGGCACAGATTGTCGACCGTGATACGCATGTGTCGTTTGAAGCATGTCCGGAACTGGTTGCGGATTATAATGACAGATACGGACGGACTGCCGTTGCACTCGAAGACTTTACGTTTGCGAAAAAAGAAGTGGTGATTGCTGCCGGTAAAAATGTTTCGGAAAGTGTCGAAGTTGTCGTGAACGAGGAACTGAAACCGGGAACATTCTATTGTCTGCCGGTCAAGATCGCCTCTACGGACGGAGGCATGTCGATCTTGGAATCGTCGAGTAAGCTTTTTCTTGTATTCCGGGCACCGGTTAGGAGTAAAGCGGTCTATATTGGGTCAGGCAACAAGTGCTTTGTTCCGACTTTCCCCGAGCATCCCTCATTTGAAGGATTGAATCTCGAAACGATGCAGGAGGTGACGCTTGAGTGCCGTGTTATGGTCAACTCATTCACGAAGAGCGATCCCTACATTTCGTCGATTATGGGATTTGAGGGTGATGTTTGTATGCGTTTCGGCGACGTGAAGATCGGCTATGACGTGCTCCAGGTCTGCAAGGGTGATTATCAGCCGGCAGCTATCAATTCTCCTTGTGCTCCGAACCTGTGGTATCACGTGGCCGCCGTGTGGTCGCGCTCTACATTACGTGTTTATATTGACGGAAAGTTTGTTGCTGAGCAGACGCACAAGGGCGAAACTGTCAACCTTGCTGGATACCATAAATTGGGCCGTACTGGAATTGGCTTCAGTTTGGGTGCAGCTTCGGTTTATAACAATAACCGTCCGCTTAACGGTTATTTGGCCGAGGCACGTGTCTGGTCGCGGGCGCTCTCGTCGAATGAAATCGCCAACAACAAGGATTTGGTGGTTGTCGATCCGCAGTCGCCCGGCTTGCTGGCCTATTGGAAGATGAACGAATGCGAAGTGCTTGAAGAGCCTCGTAGAGACCCGATTCTTAATCGCATTTTCTATAATCGGATTGTCGATCAGACGGGCCACGGATATGATGCCTACGGGGAAGGAAGAAATCCGGATTTTATTGACACCAATTGGTAAGCGACATACATTTTTTCGAAATGGTCCTGTTTTTTGAATCCCTATTTTAAGCAACGGACCTCGTTGTACGGAAAAATGCAGTGCTATGTATCGAAGCGGGCGGCCTGCAAGCCGTCCGCTTTTTAATTAAAAAATAAACTATGAAATTACGATATCTGTTTCTTGCCGCAGTGTTGTTTGCCGGGGCATGCAGCCGGCCGTCGGAGACCTTTTCTACGGGAATCATTCCCGTTCCGCAGCATGTGAATTGGGGTGAAGGGACATTCCGTATGCCTCGGACGTTGACTTATGTCACTGATCTTGAGGGGCAGGAAAAAGCCGATCTTGCAGCGTGGATGGAGCGTTCGGTTGCAGGCCGGTTTTTCCCCGTTCCTTTTGTCGAAGCCCTCGAAGGCGATATTCCGGCTCTGCGGTTGCGGATTGCAGATAAAGGTGCCCCCGAGAGTTATCGGCTTGATGTCGTCCGCGACAGCATGACGATTACGGCTCCTGATGCAGCCGGTTTGTTTTACGGTTTGCAGTCGCTGGCGCAGTTGGCAGAGCATACGGGGCAACGTATTCCCGCCGTTACGATCGAAGACGCTCCGCGTTTCGCTTACCGGGGCTTCATGCTCGACGTATCGCGTCATTTCCGGGATAAGGAGTTTGTCAAACGGCAACTCGATCTGCTGGCCCGCTACAAGCTCAACCGGTTTCATTGGCATCTGACCGACGGTGCTGGCTGGCGTATCGAGATCAAGAAATATCCCGAGTTGACGGATTTTGCGGCTTGGAGGCCCTATTCCTGTTATACGGAGTGGTATTACGGCGACCGGCGTTACTGTCATCGGGATGATCCTGCGGCCGAAGGCGGTTATTATATGCAGGAGGAGATCCGCGAGGTGGTTGAATACGCTCGCGCCCTGCATATCACCGTGATTCCCGAGATTGAGATGCCCGGGCATAGCGAGGAGGTGCTGGCAACCTATCCGCAACTTGCCTGCAGCGGCAAGCCTTATGTCAATAAGGACTTGTGTATTGGCAATGAAGAAACCTTCGAATTTCTGAAGAATGTGCTTTCGGAAGTCATTGAACTTTTTCCCTCGGAATATATCCATATTGGAGGTGATGAAGCGGACAAGGCGAGTTGGGCGACATGTCCGCGCTGTCGGACTCGGATGAGGCAGGAAGGACTGGAAGATGTTGACGGATTGCAGAGCTATCTGGTGCATCGTGTTGAGGTGTTTCTTAACGGTAAGGGACGCCGTTTGCTGGGCTGGGACGAGATTCTGCAAGGCGGATTGGCTCCGGACGCTACGGTGATGTCGTGGCGAGGTTCCGAGGGCGGTATTGCAGCCGCCCGTGCGGGACATCAGGCCGTGATGACTCCCAATAGTTATTGTTACCTTGATTATTGCCAAGATGATCCTACGCGTGAACCGCCGGCTGCTGCGGCTTTCGTCACGCTTGAAAAGGCTTATTCCCTGGATCCGGCTCCCGATTCGCTCGGCGTCGATGTAGTGCCGATGATCCTTGGTGTGCAGGGTAATTTGTGGTGCGAGCATGTGCCGACCGGGGAACATGCCGAGCATATGATATGGCCGCGCTTGATGGCTATTGCCGAAGTGGGGTGGAGCCTTCCGGAACGCAAGGATTACGATGATTTTCATGCCCGCGTACTCGATGCCGTGGCGTGGATGCAAGAGAGGGGATATCATCCTTTCGATCAGAAGAATGCCGTAGGGGACCGTCCCGAATCAATCGAACCTGTTCTGTGCCTCTCGACAGGCAAACCGGTTGTTTACCATACGCCTTACAGCCCGAAATACGCGGCTGTGGGCGATGGCTCGCTGACCGACGGGCTGCGCGGAGACTGGAATTACGGCGACGGCCGCTGGCAAGGCTGGCTCGATACAGACATTGATCTGGTGGTTGATTTGGGGGAATGCTGTTCAGTGAAACATATTGCCGCAGACTTTATGCAGGGATTCTATGCTGATATTTGGATGCCTCGGGCGGTTGAAATTTCTGTTTCGAACGATAATAAGGCGTATACGATGCTTGCGACCGTTGAGAACGACGTGCCGTTCGATTTCAGACAGGACTGTTACCGGACGTTTGGCTGGACGGGTGAATCCCAAGGACGTTATATTCGGCTGAAAGCCTTTCATAACGGACATCCTGGCGGATGGATTTTCACCGATGAGATAATTGTGGAGTAATACATTGATCCTACAGAAATGAATCTTTCTTCGCGTTCACCCCTTCGGTGGGTTCCGAGTTTGTACTTTGCGATGGGGCTTCCGTTTGTGGTTCTGAACATGGTTTCGGCGGTTCTGTACAAGGACCTGGGGATCTCGGATGCTCAGATCGCGTTCTGGACCTCTCTGATCATGTGGCCATGGACGATCAAGTTTCTGTGGAGCCCTTTTCTGGAGCTTTACCGGACGAAGAAGTTCTGGGTCGTGGGGAGCCAGTTGTTGAGCGGCGTTCTGTTCGGCGTCGCGGCCCTTTCGCTTCAACTTCCGCTGTTCTTCGCGGTCAGTGTTGCTGTCTTTGCCGTCGTTGCCTTCAGCGGGGCGACGCACGACATTGCGGCCGACGGAGTCTATATGTCGGAGCTATCGCCTGCGTCCCAGGCGAAATACATCGGCTGGCAGGGGGCGTTCTACAACCTTGCGAAACTGGTCGCCACGGGCGGTCTGGTGTGGCTTGCGGGGTGGCTTTACGAGGGTTTCAGCACCTCGGGGACCGCATCGTTCGACGCTTATGTCCGTTCGTGGACGGTCGTTTTGCTGCTCCTGTGCGTCACGCTCGTCGCTTTGGGCCTTTACCATCTCCGCGCGCTTCCTTCAGGCGGTTCGGCTTCAGAAGGCCGCTCGCTGCGGGATGGCCTTTCGGGCCTGAAAGAGGTTATCGCGGCGTTCTTCACCAAACGGCATATCTGGTACTATATCGCCTTCATCATCCTGTACCGGTTGGGCGAGGGCTTCGTGATGAAGATCGTTCCGCTGTTCCTCAAAGCGGATACCGCATCCGGGGGCTTGGGTCTTACGAACCAGCAGATCGGCCTTTACTACGGGACTTTCGGCGCGGGGGCGTTTCTCATAGGCTCGCTTTTGGCGGGCTACTACATCGCCCGACGAGGTCTGCGGCGCACTCTTTTCACGCTGTGCTGTATCTTCAACCTGCCGTTCGGGGTCTACGCCTTGCTTGCATGGTTCCAGCCTTCGAGCATGTGGCTCGTCGGCGGGGGCATCGTCGTGGAGTACTTCGGCTACGGCTTCGGATTCGTGGGCCTCACGCTGTTTATGATGCAGCAGGTCGCTCCGGGGCGTCACCAGATGGCGCACTACGCTTTCGCTTCGGGCATTATGAACCTCTCGGTGATGCTCACGGGCATGGCTTCGGGCTTTTTGAGCGATCTGATGAGCTACCGGATCTTCTTCCTCGCGGTGATGCTCGCCACCATTCCGGCTTTTGTGATCACCCGGCTGGTTCCCTTTACCTATGACGACAAACCAAACGACAAATAATTTATATGGATACACTGAAAATTGCGGGCGCGAGTCAACCCGACATGCTGTGGGAGGATCGTCCCGGAGCGTATCCCTTGTATTGAGGAGAGGTAGACCACGAACTTTTCGATAAAGTCCCGCTTCAACTCTTTGAACGGAATGTTCTTGACATGGTATTCGTATTCGTGCAAAGCTGCAAGACGCCTGCGCCGCAGGCAGTAATCCTCATAGGTGGAATAGGCGCGGTCTTTGCCCACACATTTGAGGAAGCCTGCAAGGTATTCGTTGAGGGTTTGCAACAAAAGACGGCAGTCATCGCCCATACCCAGAAAGGCGTTGCGAACCTTTTCGGCCGTAACATACAAATCACGGTCGCAGAGACGTTGATACAACTTACCGATATTGGTTTTGATGTTTTCCAACTTTTCATTGAGACGCTGGGCTTCGAGACTCCTACCGGAAGCTTTTTTAGCCTTGGCATCCCAGAGGGTGGAACGAACGGTGAGTTTGTAGCTGAACTGCGACATCGTGCCGTTGATGGTGATACGACCCATGACGGGAACCTGATCGGATTTTCGGACTGCCTTTTGAGGCAGAAAAGGACTTTGAAAGTGCTGCGTTGCATAATAACTTAACTTTTTGAATTCGTTAAACGTAATGTCAAGTTATTTATTATGCGGAAATTCGATGCAAGGGTCTGAAAACAAACGCCTTAATGCAATGCAAAGTATTTCGGGTAGGTAACGGATAAGTAACACAACTTACCGTTAAATCTGCCCGATTTCGCTTTTTTATTGCTCCGGACACATGCAGAAAAATAGAATTAAATACTTGCAAACAACATATTTACTCTTTTTTGCACTTTCGGTTACCTACAAATCTTCGGCTGATCGGTCGGGGTGTCGTTTAGTTAAGGTTATTATTGATTTTGAGAATGTTGATTCGATTTGTAAATTTGGTTTATTATAAAATGAACTGATCTTCACTTTGTTAGGCTGAGTTTTAGCGTAGAACTTATACTTAATAAATGTCCTATCCATCATTTTCGCAGCTATTGCCGCGCTTTCGGTAAACGGCAACAGGAGCATTGTGTCACCTTCGGTGTAAGGAGCGAGCAGGGGATTTTTGGTATCGAGCCTAGTCATATTGCTCACGCTCGTCAAGGTGCATGAAATACCTTGTGCATCGGCATGTGTTGTGTTTATGGGGGCGAACTCATGTCCGGAAATACTCGGGCTGTTAATCGTCCGCTCGATGGGCGCCCACTGTCCGCAGCCGGGATCATCGGCACCGATTATTTCATATGCCCGAAAGGTGGGGTATAGCTGAATCTTGAGGAGCTGTGCGGACTCGATGGGTGCAGGGTAGTCGAGCGCCGGAGTAAATGCTTCCCGTGTGTTCACGGTCTTATACCCGTACCAATATACATAATTTGGGAAAGATGGTTCTCGTAAGCGTCGAGATCTTTTTTCGACGGATGTGTCTCGTATATGTTAAAAATAATATGGCTTGGCGTGGAATGGCGATTGCTTGGGAACTCTTCGGCATAGGTGAAATAATAGTTTGTCGTATTATTTTGCACCATAAGGAGCAGCTCATCGCGTGCGACGTCGAGGACGCGCCGACGGAACTCATGGTACCTCGGGACTGAGTTGGCGCGGATACGCTGCTTGGATTCTGTACTCCCTTTCTTCTTGGGTGAGTCGACATTCAGAAGCAATCGGAGATCAGGGTAGGGAATAGCCCATTTCTTCCCATCTGCGTGTCGGCAGATCTGCATGTAGATCCTCGCGGTATAAATAGAACGGCAGTTGTCGACGGTAGCTTGTAATAGGCGTGAGTATCCGTAACAGGGATTGACCAGTAATCTGGCTATGTCTTCATCGAAGAAAATGTGGATATAGCTTCTGTTTTTCTGAGACTTGTCATTGTTATAAATACTCCTTGACATAAAGGCCGGCATCCGTCAGTCAGTGTTTCTTTGGCTAATTCCGACCATGTGGGAAATTTAACCGGTATCCTGATCAGATCGCTGATGGCTGCTCTGATCCGGCTATAATGGCTTCGGATATTCGTAAAAGCATCTAAAGGTATCCTAACCTCGAGTGTCCGCTCGTTGATCTTCCAGTAAACGTTTTCGGCGTGCAATCAGAGGTTCCGCTCTTCCCCCAAAAGGTAATCAATTTTTGGATGTTCCTCTTTGTTTCCGAAGCGTCGGCACAGCGTGACGTATTCGTCTATATTTTGATTGATGATCGGCTGTAAAATGTTGGTGATTTTTACGATTGCCGATAGTTGTATCAGCCGGTAATTGTATTTGGCATCCAAGATCATGTTTGGCTGGTTTAATTCGAGTGGTGCTTCGCCAGTCGGGAGGGTTGGGGGAACGATCAAGCTCTCGCTTTTGTATACTCGAGAGTCTTTGTTGCTATATATCGTTTGTACTGCCATGATCGTGGATAAACAAGAGAGAGGGGATATGGTGTGCCAACTGCTACCATGGGATCAGTGATGCAGTCTTATCACCACTCCCCTCAAGTCTCTTGTGCTTTATATTGATAATTTCAATTCTTTATATTTTTGCTTGAGCTGTTTGAAGTCGAGCAATAAGGCATCTGTTGTAAGTATGAGGATTTTTCGAGAGGTGCTATCCGGATGAGTCGGAATGAATCCTGCATGAACATACTCACGGACAGTCTCGACACACACGTTGTGCATCCGTGCGCAGGCGTCAACGGTTATCGCGGTTCCATAGAATTTTTTAGGGTCGAAACATTCCTTTTTCATCCGTGTAATCGTGGCCTCCAGATTACTCACAGTGAATTCGAGTTGTTGAATGTAGAGACTGATCTTGGTGGAATCGATATGTGTAGAGTCTTCCATGAACTGATTACTGTTTACGATATTCTCGTGATAGTAAATATATTTTCGTCTGAATATGTTTTGGTTTCAAACTTTCGTGGCTCGAGTTTTCCTGTTTTTATTTTCTTGTTATACCGCTTTATTGCCTGTCGGCCATTTGTGACTACATTCCCTACATTTTTGAAAATGGCAGGATCTTTTACCGCCATTCCTTTAAAAAATGGTTCCCACCCTTTAGAAGATGGCACTTCAGTGAAAGTGATTTTTCGAGCCACGTCTTTGGTTTACAAATGTTATTTCTTAACTTTATCCAATTTATTGTGGTACGCAAGTTCGGTACGCACGTACCACAATGCAAATATATTTTCTAATAAGCAACAATATGCAAAATAAATTTCCTGCGATTAAGGGCAGGATATTGTATATCGCTGAAATAAAATGGTTTGGTAAGAAGAATTTTTGTGAGAAGATAGGAATGTCTTATGGGAGTTTTACTGGGCAAGCAAAGAATACACCTTTGAATTCAAATGCGATAGCAAATATATTGTGTATTGTTCCGGATGTTAATCTTCACTGGCTGTTAACTGGGATTGGCGATGCTGTTATTGTTGAGCAGGAATTGGATTCTTCGTCTATTCGTGGGGAGAATACTGCAAAAGACTCAATGATAGCTGAGCTTATGACAATAATTAGAACTCAGGCTGAAACATTACTTCAACAACAAAATTTCATTAACGATCATTTTATGGAACTACATCAGAAAAAAATACCCCCCCCCGCGTTGGCGAGGAATATCCTGATAAAAAGTATATTAAAGAGTAGTTCTGTGTTTGATATATTGTAATGGGATCCAATTTTCAAACACGGACTCCATAATAGTATATCGAACAAAATGATAAAATTCTATTTAGCCACTCCCCAGCGGGAGAGATCAGCGATTATTTTATCCGTAACATTTAAGGGCAAACAGTATCGACGCACAACAAAAGAGTCTACTCTGGTAAAGTTCTGGAATCCCCAGCGGCAGAGGGTTCGGGTGTGCCGTGAAAACAGGTTAGCGAATTGTACGAATGATACATTGGAGCAATGGAGTCAGGCAGCCCAACGAGCTGAGGTTTGTTTTAAGAAAAGCAATATGGTTCCGTCTTTGCGGGACTTCTTCGAGTTGGTAGATGAAGAATATTGCAAAGCCTTAGAGCGACCTATTCCGTCGATAAATACCCTGGAGCCTCCCCCCTGACTATTACTCTGATTATTTTGAGAGTTATATTGCACGTTATGCCAATGCAAGGTCGATAATAACGATCCGGCATTACCGAACAGTCCTGAATAAGCTGAAGCAGTATGAAAAGATAATTCGGCGTCGTTTGCTATTTGAAGATATTAACATCAATTTTTATAATCACCTTAGGACTTGGATATATGGACAGGGGTATTCGGATAATTATTTCGGAAGTATCATCAAAGTCATCAAACAGGTTTATAGGGAGGCCCGGGATGTGGATCACCTGCATAATTTGAATGGCACGGCTCATAAAAATTTTATCACGGTAGCGAAAGACAGTGATCCTATTTTCCTTTCGGTTGATGAACTTATGAAGTTGTATCAACTAAAAATCTCAAAAAGCGCAGTACTCAAAGAGTGGCCGGAGCTATGCGGAGAAAAAGCGGTCAGGCAGCGCATGGCCACATGTGAACTGGTGAGGAATCGGTTTCTTATCGGGGCTTTTTCGGGCATGAGAGTGTCTGACTTTAGTCGTTTCAGCGAGTCTAATATTGTCGATGGGATGATTACGATGCGTACCCGTAAGACAGATACCCCGATTGCGATTCCACTTCATCCCGTGATAAAAAAAATCCTCGAGAGCGATTTTGACCTATCAAAGACAATTTCTGACCGTTTATATCAAGCGACTGGCGAAAATGGCCGAAATCGACGAAAAAGTGACAATATGCGAACATAGAGGGGGAGAGGTGAAAGAGATCAGGGTTGAGAAGTATGCTTTGATCTCTACCCATACTGCCCGGCGATCTTTCGCCACGCATCTTCAGCGTTCTAAAGTTCCGCTTTCTTCAATCTCGATGGCGTTAGGGCATAAAAAGGTTACAACAACGATGCGATATCTGCGGTTGGGAGTGGATGAGAATGCTGCTATACTTGCCGGAAGCTCCTTTTTTAAGGATTTTGAAGAGGACGAGTAATTCAATTTATCCTACATTTTATCCTACACAAAAAAAAAGGAGCTGATTATCAGCTCCTTTTTCCACAACTTAGTGCCCAGGACAGGAATCGAACCTGCACGCCTTGCGGCACACGCACCTGAAACGTGCGCGTCTACCTATTCCGCCACCTGGGCTTTTGGAAATTGTGGTGTGCAAAAGTAATACTTTTTTCTCATTCACCAACTATTTTTACGAAAAAAATCTACTTGCTCAGGAATTTGTACTGAAACAGAAGCAGATAGATGACGGCGATGGAGATATAGGCATCGGCCAGGTTGAAGATGGCTCCGAAAAAGTAGTTGTTGCTGTCCACCAGGAAGTTCAGGAACCGCGGTACACCGTTCCACTGGAAGAGCGGGAAATAGAACATGTCGACGACCTTGCCCATCATGAATCCGGCGTAGTGTCCGCCGAAATGTGCGACCGTATAGGGCGTCGACTCCGAGAAGAGCAGCCCGTAGAAAGCGCTGTCGATGATATTGCCCAGGGCACCGGCCATAACCAGCGCCAGGCCGACGATGACCCCCTTGGGGGTGTCTTTGCGTTTGTTGATGAGGTGGTGCATCAGCCAGCCGATGACCCCGACCATCACGATCCGGAAAATCCCGAGCAGGAGTTTCCCCCAGTCGAACCCGCCTTTGGTGTCGATGTGCATCCCGAAGGCCGCGCCGTTATTTTCGATGAAGCGCAATTGGAACCAGTCCGGGAAGACGACGATTGATTCGTCGAGGTGCATGTGGGTCTTGACCCAGATCTTGAGTGCCTGATCCGCGATGAGCAGGATCAGCACGAGCAGTGATATTTTTCTGAAATTCATATCGGTCGGATAATCTGACGCAAAAATAGTAAAAAATCTCAGTTTTGCAGGACTCGACCCGAATTTACTCGCTGCGGTCTTTTCCATGGAAGCCCTCGGCCCCGCAGGTCGGCTTCCCGGTTGCGGCGATGTGCGGCCCGGGCTTCATAAGGGCTGGCCGACTAATTCTTCTCTAATAAAATATAGGTGTATACCTCAGATTTGAAGAATTTTTAACTTTTATGCAAAAAATATGCGAAAATATTTGCAGGTTCGAAAAAAGTCGCTACCTTTGCATCCGCGTTTGAGAAAAACGGTTGTTCTTACGAAGGCTGAAAGTTTACAATAAAGGAGCTTAAAGCTCTGTGTAAGCCCGATTTCCCGAGACGCGAAGTTCTTAAAAAGATTTTTGAAAAAAGATTTTCCGTATTTGACTTCATTGTAATTCTCTGATATATCATGCCCGATAGACCAGTAAAATAACAGCATTTCTCTATTAACTTTTGTTGCAGCTTTTATCTGGCTGTTGCGGAATCTTAAAGAAACTTCTTTAATCCACTTTGAATATTCTGTATTAGTTTTAATGATTTCACTCATTGCGTGCAAACCTCCTGAACATTATAAAAACGATTTTATTCATCAGTATTATTCTTTTTAGCTCTTGTCTTATACACATTATATTGATTTTTACATTTCGGAGAGCAGAACTCATTTCCCTTTCGGCTTGCGATAAATGCTTTACCACAGTGCTTACACAATTTCATTTCACAGCTTTCATCAGTCAGCATAAAAGAAAAGCACATCTGTTACCCATTGCCATCACAACAGCAATTTCATCTTTATCTGCAACAGACCATCCGGATTCCGTACCTTTCTTGTGAAAATCAAGCTTTTCAAAAGGGTAGAAGTAAGTAAGATAATCCTCTGTTGAAAGAGTTTCTTCTTTTATAAAGTGGTTTTTAGGAAGATATACGGATTCATATGTAACAAACTGTACCGTTGTCGGCAGTGCTGTCATAAAACCAAGGAATCCATAAGCAGATACAAAATCAAGAACCATCTGTTGCAATATATCATTATCTGCTTTATGCATAGTCATAAGATCAATATTAACCGCATCAAGGACAAGTGCATTGGCATCCTGCATTGGGCGGTACATCTGAGGTTTTGCATTTCCTGAAACTACTATATATAAAGTGCGATCATCAGCAGTGCGATATTCATAGCTGCTATATTTTACTCAAAGGGCACTTGTGTGTTCAAACAGATTTTTCATTCTCTGTTCCTCCAATCTGTTCATTACTTAGTAAATGTAATCTTATATATAGAATCCTCAGATCAGTCCATGGGTCAGGCAATAATCGTAAATGCCATCCTCGGCAACATCCTTGCAGATTTCATCGGCAACTTCTTTTAGCTGAGGGGAAGCATTTCCCATGGCAACACCTGTTCCTACAGAGAGGAGCATTTCAATATCATTGTTCCCGTCACCAAAGGCGAGGGCTTCGGATTTGTCTAAATGGTAGTATTCCAGTACTTTCTGGATGCCGATGCCCTTACCGCCATTGGCGGGAATGATATCAACTGCACGATCCCACCAGGCAGCAATCTTTGCACCATCTACGTCTTTTAAAATGGCAGAATAGTCGGTTTCGCGACAACCGAGCAGAAGCTGATAAACTTCTTCGTTGGAAACCTGCTCAAAATCTTTCGCAACTGTTAATTGTAAATGAGCAATCGAGTAATAATCCGACAGATCAATGTCAAATCCATTGGCAGCCAGCCGGCTTTTAGTGGCAACAGAGACCGGACGTCCGAGACTGTCGGCATTGCGGATGAGCTTTTGAACATCATCCGGGCTGATCGGATTGCTGAAGATCGTTTCTGTGTCGTTGTAGCACAGAGAACCATTGAAAGTCAGGAATGTATCAAATTCAATCCCACTGAAATGGGGAAGGCTGACCGGGGTTCGCCCAGTTGCCTGATTCCGTTTGCTTTCAGGCGGTTCAGTGCTTCAACTGTCTTTTCAGAAAGTTCTTTCGCCCGCAGTCTGAGCAGTGTACCGTCAATATCAAAGAAAATGATCTTAATTTTTCCCATAAAATTCTCCTGTATTATGAATGTTATTCTTCTTCTTTATCATTATAACGTAATCCGTCCGTGATAACTATGACAGTTCTGCATATTTCTATCAAAATCGTGCCGGAAAAATTGTTATTACCTTAGTAGAGCATAAAAAGTTATCCATAACTCATCGACAAAAAAGTCGAGTTATGGACAAAAAACAAGAGAGGATTGCCTATGAAGAATAAATTACAAAAACATTTTCCGATGATTCGGACGAAAGGAGAAGCACTTGAAGCGATAAAAAATAATAAAAAGCGCATAATAATTGCAATCCCGTACACTAGTATTATATCGCAGACAGCTTCGCTTTTGCGTAAAATATTTGGCGAGGATAGTGTACTTGAACACACTTGCAACTACTTCCCGGAAAATGACGGAGAATCTTATAGCGCTAAG